>Ga0180222_1000639_pt1 | contig 48278 bp, 41 predicted proteins | sample eDN5th37CKraftOP_FD_151336 | JGI IMG/M metagenome (GOLD analysis project Ga0180222, IMG submission 151336) | Enriched Organic Plus compost microbial communities from Emeryville, California, USA - eDNA 5th pass 37_C Kraft OP (version 2) (version 2) ...
GCGCCCGCCCAATCTTGAGGGCGAGGGCCAGGTGACGATGCGCGACCTCGTCAAGAACTGCCTGCGCATGCGGCCGGAGCGCATCATCGTCGGCGAGGTGCGCGGACCGGAAGCGTTCGACCTCCTCCAGGCGATGAACACCGGCCATGACGGCTCGATGGGCACGCTGCACGCCAACTCGCCGCGCGAGGCGCTGTCGCGCATCGAGTCGATGATCACGATGGGCGGCTACGCGCTGCCCTCGCGCACCATCCGCGAGATGATCGTGGCCTCGGTCGACGTCGTGATCCAGGCGACGCGCCTGCGCGACGGCTCGCGCCGCATCACCCACATCACCGAGGTGATGGGGATGGAAGGCGACACCATCATCACCCAGGACCTGTTCGTCTACGACATCGTCGGCGAGGACGAGAAGGGCAACATCATCGGCCGCCATCGCTCGACCGGCATCGGCCGGCCGAAATTCTGGGACCGCGCGCGCTATTACGGCGAGCAGGAGCGGCTGGCGCGGGCGCTCGACGCCGCCGAGACCGCCGCCGACGGGTCGCGGCCATGATGACCGCCATCAAAGCGGGAGCCGCCTGACATGCAACCGCTGGCGCTGTTCTTCCTGGTGACGGTCGCGATCGGCGGCGTCGCCTGGGTGTTCCTCTATCCGGTGCTGTCCGGCGAGCGCAAGGCCGAGCAGCGGCGCGCCAACGTCGCCAAGGTCGAGCCGACGGTGCACCGCCAGGCGCGCAACGTGCAGAAATCGCGGCGCGACGCGATCGAAGGCACGCTGCGCGAGATGGAGGAGCGGCACAAGAAGGAGAAGCGCGTCTCGCTGTCGACCCGCATCGCCCAGGCCGGCCTGTCCTGGTCGAAGCAGCGCTACTACATCACCTCGCTGGCGCTCGGCGCCGTGGGCTTCGTACTGGTCCTGCTGGTCGGCGCCGGGCTGTTGCCGGCGCTCGCCATGGCGTTCGCCGCCGGCCTCGGCGTGCCGAGCTGGCTGCTCAAATTCCTCAAGAAGCGCCGCGAAGCCAAGTTCCTCGAGGCGCTGCCGGACGCGGTCGACATCATCGTGCGCGGCGTCAAGGCGGGTTTGCCGCTGCTCGACTGCCTCAAGATGATCATCAACGAGGCGCCGGAGCCGCTGAAATCCGAATTCCGCACCATCATCGACACCCAGGCGGTCGGCATGCCGCTCGGCGAGGCTTGCGTCAAGCTGTACGAGCGCATGCCGGTGCCGGAGGCGAATTTCTTCGGCATCGTGATCGCGATCCAGCAGAAGGCCGGCGGCAACCTGTCGGAAGCGCTCGGCAACCTGTCGCGCGTGCTGCGCGACCGCAAGAAGATGAAGGGCAAGATCCAGGCGATGTCGACCGAGGCCAAGGCGTCGGCGATGATCATCGGCGCGCTGCCGATCGCGGTGATGACGCTCGTCTACATCACCAGCCCCGATTACATCACCCTGCTGTTCACCGAGCCGGTCGGCCGGCTGATGCTCGCCGGCTGCGCCGTGTGGATGATGATGGGCGTGCTGGTGATGCGCAAGATGATCAATTTCGACTTCTAGGGTGGCGCCATGCTCGACATGCTGATCGACGCCATCAACCCGAAGACGCTGACCATGGTGCTGGCCGCGATCGCCGCCTGCGCCACGGTGCTGACGCTGGCGATGCCGCTCCTCGCCGGCGACCAGCTGCAGAAGCGGATGCGCTCGGTCGCGCTCGAGCGCGAGAAGATCCGCCAGCGCGAGCGCGAGCGGCTGGCGCGCGGCGAGCGGGTGACGCTGCGGCAATCGCCCAAGCAATACATCCAGACCGTGGTCGACAGCTTCAACCTGTCGAAATGGGTCGGCCAGGAGGAGGCGCGGCTCAAGCTGGTGCAAGCCGGCTATCGCGGCCAGGCGCCCTATGTCACCTATCTGTTCGCGCGCATGATCTCGCCGATCGCGGCGTTCATAGGCGCCGCCTTCTATCTGTTCATCGTGCTCGATTTCGACCAGCCGGCGACGGTGAAGCTCGGGCTGTGCATCGGCGCCGCCTATCTCGGCATGCACCTGCCCTGGCAGTTCCTCAAGAGCAAGATCCAGCGCCGCCAGCTCTCGATCAAGCGCGCCTTCCCCGACACGCTCGACCTGCTGCTGATCTGCGTCGAATCCGGCATGTCGATCGAGGCGGCGTTCAAGCGCGTCAGCGACGAGATCGCCTCGCAGTCGGTGGCGCTCGCCGAGGAGCTGACGCTGACCACGGCGGAGCTGTCCTATCTCCAGGACCGCAGGACCGCCTATGACAACCTCGCCAAGCGCACCGATCTCGACGGCGTCAAGTCGGTGTGCATGGCGCTGCAGCAGGCGGAGCGCTACGGCACGCCGCTCGGCCAGACGCTGCGGGTGATGGCGCAAGAGAACCGCGACATGCGCATGACCGAGGCGGAGAAGAAGGCCGCCGGCCTGCCGCCCAAGCTGACGGTGCCGATGATCCTGTTCTTCCTGCCGGTGCTGTTCGTGGTGATCCTCGGCCCGGCCGCCATCAAGGTGATGGGGCTGAACTAGAGCGGGATCGCTTCGAATTGAAGCACGCTCTCTCCACCGCTCATTCCCGCGCCAGCGGGAATTCACGCTGAAGCGTGGGTCCCGCTGTCGCGGGGACGAACGGGAGGCAACAGCCGATTCAACTTAAACCGATAAGACTCTAGCCGTCGCGGCCGCGGCGCGGCGTCAGCTGCATCGGTCGCGACACCTTGGCGCGCTCGGTGTGGTCGGCCACCATCTGCCGCAGCGCCGCGACATTGGCGGCCGCCTCCTCCGGCGGCAGGTCGGCGCGCGCCATCGCCTCGGCTTCCGCGAAGCGGCCCTGCAGGCCGAGCACCAGCGCCAGGTTCTGCCGCGCCTTGGCGTCGGCGCCGGGCTGCGCCACCGCGCGCCGCAGCGTGGTCTCGGCCAGCGTGAGCTCCTTCGACAGCGCATAGGACAGGCCGAGATTGGACAGCACGTCGGGATCGTTCGGCTGGATCTTCAGCGCGCTCGCATAGTGGCGCTGCGCCTCGGCGTGGCGGCCGAGCTGGTCGAGCACCACGCCCTGCGCCGACAGGATGCGCCAGTCCGGCTTGTCCGGCGTATGCGCGCGCGACAGCACGTCGAGCGCCTGCTCGAACCGGCCGACATCGGCCAGCGCGCGGCCATAGGCGCCGAGCAGCGCCTTGTTCTGCGGATGCTTGACCGTGACCTGCTCGAGCACGGCGACCGCCTGCGCGCGCTGGTCGTTGGCGCGCAGCGCCTTGGCGTAGCTGATGGCGGTATCGGGGTCGTTGGGATCGGCGTTGTAGCGCGTGCTCCAGGTCTCGACGCCGCGCCGCAGATCGCGCTGGCCGATCGAGCCGGTGACGTCGCCGTCGCCGGTGGTCTTGCAGGCTGCAAGCGGGAAGGCCAGCGCCGCTGCGAGCGCGACGGCAGCAAGATGGCGCGGGACGGCAACGGCAAGGAGCGGCATGGCCGCCAGCAATAAAGCGTTAACGCTAACGGGAGGTTAACGGCGCGTGTCGCCCCGGACATGGGCATGGGGGCATGGCGGCGATGGCCGCCGCGCGCCGGCACGCGCGGACGGCGGTCAGGCCGCCCTCACCGTGTCCAGGAATTTCTGAACCTCCAGGCGCAGCGTCTCGGCCTGCGTGGCGAGCGCCGTCGAGGCGTCTTGCACTTCGGCCGCGCCGGAGCCGGTTTCCTTCGCGGCAATGGCGACGCCCGCGATATTCGACGTCACCTCCGTGGTCCCGGCCAAAGCGCGCGCGATCGACTGGACGATCTCCCTCGTCGCCGTGCTCTGCTGCTCGACCGCGGTCGCGATGGCCCCCGCCACGTCGTTGATCTTGTGGATGGCATCGGCGATGCCGTTGATCGCCGTCACCGCCTTGCCCGTCGAGGCCTGGATGGCGGCGATCTTGGCCGTGATGTCGGTCGTGGCCTTGGCGGTCTGGCTCGCGAGATCCTTGACCTCGCCGGCAACGACGGCGAAGCCACGCCCCATCTCGCCGGCGCGCGCCGCCTCGATGGTGGCGTTGAGGGCGAGCAGGTTGGTCTGGCTCGCAAGCTTCGAGATCATGTCGACGATGTCGCCGATCCTGGCGGCAAAGTCCGACAGCTCCGTCACGATGGCGGCCGTGCTTTCCGCATTGGCCACCGCGGCATTGGACATTCTGACGGATTGCTCCACCTGGCGGCCGATCTCCTGCACGGAGGCGCCGAGCTCTTCAGCGGACTTGGCGACCATCGATGCGTTGCTGGCCGCTTCCTCCGCGGCCTGCGAGACAGCGAACGATTGAGTCGAGGTCTCCTGCGCGGACGCGGTCAGCAGCTCCGCGGTTGCCCGCATCTGGCTGGCTGAGGCGGAGACCGAGCGGACAATGGTGCCGACGGAGTTCTCGAAGGTCTTCGCCAGGCCTTCGAGCGTGGCATGCCGCTCGCGCCGTCCGGCATCGAGGTAGACCGCGATGGCCAGGTCCATGTCCAGCATCACCGCCTTGAGCATGGCCTGCTGGAGCTCGACGATGACCGCCGCGCCGCCGCCCGAGAAAACGCCCCTGCGCTTGTCCGTGGCGATGCGGGCGATGACGAATCCCAGCAGGAAATTGTATCCGCCGATATGCCATTTGGGCTCGAGACCGATCCGGTTGTGGACCTCGCCGACCCGGGTCACCGAGCGGACATAGTGCTCGCCGAAGTCGCCGTTGGTGATCAGGTCCCAATGGCGAAGCTGCATGTCCCTGGCGTGCCGCATGTGCTCGTGGCTGCGGAAGAAGCGCGCCGCTTCGGGAAACTTGGCGATGTGATCGTAGAAGGCGTCCAGGGCCTCCGGCATCACCGCCATGATGTAGGACTTGTTCTTCCTGAGGATTCCGCAAGTCTCGTCGTTGAGACCGTGGAATTGCAGTTGCGCCGTCATCCCACCTTTGTCGTGCAAAGCGCGTCTCCCCGCCCCAAAATCCGACCGACCCCAAGGTCGCTGCAGGTGCGAGGTAATCAAATATTACAGTTAAATTTCGCTAAACACATGGGAGGCTTCCCATCGTAACATCGTAAAATTCCTCGCGCATTCACGCTGCGCGACTCGCCAGGATTGCAACTCGTCACATGCCAGGACTGCAACGGGCAATGACGCCGTCGGTGCGCTCTCCGGCCGTCCCGCGCTCCAGACGGATCGCGCCGACGCCTCGTCTTTGCGGCCATCGGCGGCCATGCTAGCAGGTCCGGACCAGCCGCCGGAATCACGATGCAGCCCCTCCTCGTCGCCCCCCGCCAGACCGTCCTGAAGACTGCGACGCCGATCCGGTTCGTCGCCGCCGACAGCATCGACCGCATCCTGCGCGGCCTCGACAGCCAGGCCCGCGCTTTCGTGGGCGCGAGCGGCTTCACGCCGAAACCCGGCCGCTTCCTGGCGCTGCCGGGCCGCGACGGCGGCATCGCCGGCGCGCTGTTCGGCATCGAGGCGGCCGACGCCGCGGCCAAGGACCCGTTCCTGCCGGGCCGGCTGTGCGGCCTGCTGCCGCCGGGCACCTATCGCTTCGCCAATGCGCCGCACGATGCCCGGCTCGCCGCGCTCGCCTTCGCGCTCGAAGGCTATCGCTTCGGCCGTTACCGCAAGGCCGACGCGCCGAAGGCGAAGCTGGTGGTGCCGGACGGCGTCGACGGCGCCGAGCTCGACCGCATCGTTGCCGGCGTGACGCTCGCCCGCGACCTCATCAACACGCCGTCGAACGACATGGGCCCGGCGGAGCTGGAGGCGGCCGCGCGCAAGCTCGCCAGGAGCCATCGCGCCGCGATCCGCGTCATCGGCGGTCGCGCGCTCGCGAACGGCTTCCCGCTGATCGCCGCCGTCGGCGCCGCTTCCGACCGCAAGCCGCGGCTGATCGACTTCACCTGGGGCAATCCGCGGCATCCGAAGGTCACGCTGGTCGGCAAGGGCGTCTGCTTCGACACCGGCGGGCTCAACATCAAGCCCGACGCCAGCATGCTGAATATGAAGAAGGACATGGGCGGCGCCGCCACCGTGCTCGCGCTCGCCCACATGATCATGGCGCGGCGGCTCAAGCTGCGGCTGCGGGTGCTGATCCCGGCGGTCGAGAATGCCATCGCCGGCAACGCGTTCCGGCCACGCGACATCTACCGCTCGCGCAAGGGCCTCACCGTCGAGATCGGCAACACCGACGCGGAGGGCCGCCTGATCCTCGCCGACGCGCTGGCGCTGGCCAATGAGGACAAGCCGGCGCTGATCGTCGACATGGCGACGCTCACGGGCGCGGCGCGCGTCGCGCTCGGCGCCGATCTGCCGCCGTTCTACACCGCCGACGACGCGCTCGCCGACAGCCTGATGCGCCACGCGACGGCGCAGAACGATCCGCTGTGGCGGATGCCGCTGTGGCAGCCTTACGATCAGTTGCTCGATTCCAAGGTCGCCGACCTCAACAACGTGTCGTCGGGCGGGCTCGCCGGCTCGATCACCGCGGCGCTGTTCCTGCGACGGTTTGTCGACGATCCGCGGACCTGGCTGCATCTCGACATCTTCGCCTGGACGCCGTCCGCCAAGCCGGGCCGGCCCGAGGGCGGCGAGTGCCAGGCGGCGCGGGCGCTCTATGCGCTGCTCGCCGAGCGCTACGGCTGAGGCGATCGCGCCGCATGACGACACCCGACCGCCGCATCACGCCATACCGGGACGATCTGGCGGCGGCGCATCTGCGCGGCGTGGTCGAGGCCGCGCGCTTCGTCGAGGGCACGCTTTATCAGGTGATCGATGCGGTCGCGCCGGTGCGGCGCGAGCCGCGGCCCGACGCCGCGCTCGACACCGAGGCGCTGCTCGGCGAGCGCGTCACGGTCTACGACACCGACGAGGAAGGCTGGGCCTGGGGCCAGCTCGAAAGCGACGGCTATGTCGGCTTCCTGCCGCTCAACGCGCTGATCGCGGCCGGCGCCCCGCCGACACACCGGGTCTCGGCGCTGCGCACGCTCGGCTTTCCCGGCCCCGACATCAAGCTGCCGCCGGTGATCGCGCCGCCGCTCGGCGCGCGATTGCAGGTGATCCGCGAACAGCCGCCGTTCGCGGCGACCGCGAACGGCCTATTCGTGCCGGCGCGGCATCTTGCGCCGCTCGATGCGCCAGCGCCCGACTTCGTCGCGGTGGCGGAGCGGTTCGTCGGCACGCCCTATCTGTGGGGCGGCAAGACCTCGCTCGGCATCGATTGCTCGGGACTGGTGCAGGTATCGCTGCAGGCAGCCGGCATCGCGTGCCCGCGCGACAGCGACCTGCAGGAGGCCACGCTCGGCGCACCGGTGCAGTTGACCGAATTGCGGCGCGGCGACCTGGTGTTCTGGAAAGGCCACGTCGCCATCGCGCGCGACACCGACACGCTGATCCACGCCAATGCGCACCACATGGCGGTGACGAGCGAGCCGGTCGCCGACGCGGCGGCGCGGATCGCGGCCGCCGGCAGCGATGTCACGAGCGTGAAGCGGATCGCAAGCCGCTGAACTGGAGCGGGATCGCTGCGAATTGAAGCACGCTCGTCAGCACACCACCTTGCCGCAGGCGCGCATCGCGGCGACGATCTTCTGCAGCGGCTTGAGTCCCGGATGGCCGACGATGGCGACGCCGCCGACCACATAGGCCGGCGTCGCCACCAGCTTGGCGGCGCTGCCGAAATCGGCATGGCTCTTGAGCACGTCGAGCGTCGCCGCGGTCTGCGCCGCGGCCAGCACCTTCTCGCGGTCAAGCCCCATCGCCACCGCGGCCTCGAGCACGCGCGCGCCATCGACCACGCCGCGGCCGGCATAGATGCGGCTGTGGAACTCGAGCACCTTGTCGCGCGGCAGCAGCCGCGACGCCGCGATCTCGACCATGCCGCCGCGCACGCTGTCGACCGACAGCACCGCGTAAGGCACGAACACCAGCGTCAGCCGCGGATCGGCCTTGACCAGCGCCGCGACGTCGCGCGAGGCCTCGCGGCAGAACGGACAGTTCAGGTCGTAGAACTGGTAGAGCGTGACGTCGCCCTGCGGATGGCCGACCGGGACCAGGCCCGCGAGCGCCTGCATGCGCTGAACCAGCTCCGGCGACAGATCGAAATTGGTGATCGCCTGGCCGTCGTCGGCGGTGATGGCATATTGCGCCGGCCCGAATTGCGCTGCACCGGCCGCCGTCAGGCCGGTGACGATGAACAGAAGAGCCGCAAGGATGTGCTGCATGGCTTCGGAACGAGCTGTGGCGTGAGGGTATCGGGCGCTACTGCGCCACCACGCCGCCGGGCGCGGTTTCGAGCCGGAACGCGGCCGCGAACAAGGCCCGCGTGTAATCGCTGGCGGGCGATTTGAACAGCTCCGCCGCCGGCCCCTGCTCGATCACCTTTCCGTTACGCATCACCACCAGCTTGCTGGCGAGTGCCGCCACCACCCGCAGATCGTGCGAGATGAACATGTAGGTCAGGTCGCGGCGCTTCTGCAGCGCGCGCAGGAGATCGACGATCTGCGCCTGGATCAGCATATCGAGCGCGCTGGTCGGCTCGTCGAGCACGATGAAGGTCGGCTCCAGCACGATGGCGCGCGCCACCGCGATGCGCTGGCGCTGGCCGCCCGAGAACTCGTGCGGATAGCGGAACCGGGTCTGCGGATCGAGCCCGACATCGGTCAGCGCGGCGACGACGCGCTGCTCGCGCTCCGCGGCGGCCATCTTCGGATGATGGACGCGCAGTCCCTCCTCGATGATGTCGGCGATCGACATGCGCGGCGACAGCGAGCCGTAGGGGTCCTGGAACACGATCTGCATGGCGCTGCGGTGCGGCCGCATCTCCTTGAAGCTGAGCCCCTGCAGCGGGCGGCCCATGAACACGATCGGCCCCTGCGAGGCGATCAGCCGCAGGATCGCCAGTCCGAGCGTGGTCTTGCCGGAGCCGGACTCGCCGACCACGCCGAGCGTCTCGCCCTTGCGCAGCTCGATGCTGACGCCGTCGACCGCCTTGATGTGGCCGACCGTTTTGCGCAGCACGCCGCGCTTGATCGGAAACCAGACCTTGAGGTCCTCGGTCTTCACCATCACCGGCGCGTCCGGCATCGGCGGCGCCGGATCGGGCTTGGGCTCGGCCGCGAGCAGCGCCTTGGTATAGGGATGCTCCGGCGCGGTGAACACGCGCTCGACCGCGCCCTGCTCGACGATGCGGCCCTTGCTCATCACGCAGACCCGGCTCGCGAGCTTGCGCACGATGCCGAGGTCGTGGGTGATGAACAGGATCGCCATGCCGAGCCGCTGCTGGAGGTTCTTGAGCAGCGCCAGGATCTGCGCCTGCACGGTGACGTCGAGCGCGGTGGTCGGCTCGTCGGCGATCAGGAGGTCGGGCTCGTTGGCGAGCGCCATCGCGATCATCACGCGCTGGCGCTGGCCGCCGGAGAGCTGGTGCGGATAGCTGCCGAGCCGCGCCTCCGGATCGGGGATGCCGACCTGGGTGAGCAGGTCGATGATGCGGGCGCGCGCCTTCTCTCCGGTCAGCCCGCGATGCAGCAGCAGGATCTCGCCGATCTGCTTCTCGATCGTGTGCAGCGGATTGAGCGAGGTCATCGGCTCCTGGAAGATGATGGTGATGTCGTTGCCGCGGACGTGACGGATCTCGTCTTCGCGCATGGTCAGGAGCTCGCGGTCCTTGAACCTTATCGAGCCCGACGGATGATGCGCGGCCGGATAGGGCAGCAGCTTGAGGATCGACAGCGCCGTCACCGACTTGCCGGAGCCGGATTCCCCGACCAGCGCCACCGTCTCGCCCTTGGCGATGTCGAAGGAGACGCGATCGACCGCCAGCACCTCGTGCTCGCCGGCCCCGAAGGCGACGGAGAGATCGCGGATGGAGAGGAGATGATCCTCGTCGCTCATGCGAGAACCCTCAGCAATTCATCGAGGTCGCGGGACAAAGGCGACATTCTCGTCATTCCCTGTGGCGGCACGATGCCGTTATCTTCGGACACGAAATACCGACATCGTTCGTGAACAGCGGTGACCAGATGGATGGCGTCCGCCAGATCAAGCTTCTTTTGCGACGCCGCCTTGTGCACATTGCGCAACTCGGCCGTCTCATACAGAACGCCTCTGCTGATGGGGATCAGCTTCACGAAATTGCTCCACACGATCAGGTCGAGATAGCCCCGTTTCTTGACGCTATCCTTCCGATGCCGGGCCCTGCCAGCACCTCCGCCAAGGTCAGCTCGCTGGTTACGGCAGCATTGGGTCGGGCCTTGAGAGTGTCGAACAGCAATTTTATCCGCTGCGATTCGTCCGGCTTCCCCTCGAGGAGGAAAATGAAGATATTCGTATCCAGATAGAGCATCAGCGCGAACGATGTTCAGTAATCCCATTCGTCGCGTTGGCGTCTGACATCTGAGACGATCTCTTCTGCCGAACGATACGGCGGCCGGCGGAGCGCAAATATCTCATCAAGCGTCATGACGCGCTCCGGTCGTTTCAGGTCTTCCACGGTCACGGTCACCGTAGCATCGGGATCTACCCCTTCCCGAAGATCCTCCGGCAGCTTCGACACTGGATAATGCTCGCGGACAATCTTGTTCATGGCCGTCCATCCTTCGTCGGCTTATATCAAACCCTCACCGGAATGTCTTTCGCGGGTCGAAGGCGTCGCGCACCGCCTCGCCGATGAAGATCAGAAGCGACAGCATCACCGCGAGCGTGAGGAAGCCGGACAGGCCGAGCCACGGCGCCTGCACATTGGCCTTGCCCTGCGACAGCATCTCGCCGAGCGAGGGCGAGCCGGGCGGCAGCCCGAAGCCGAGGAAGTCGAGCGAGGTCAGCGTCATCACCGACGACGACAGGATGAACGGCAGGAACGTCATGGTGGCCACCATGGCGTTCGGCAACAAATGCCGGAACATGATGGTGACGTTGGAGACGCCGAGCGCGCGCGCCGCCTGGATATATTCGAAGTTGCGGCCGCGCAGGAACTCGGCGCGCACCAGCCCGACCAGCGACACCCACGAGAACAACAGCAGGATGCCGAGCAGCACGAAGAAGCCCGGCACCAGCACCGAGGAGATGATCAGCAGCAGGTAGAGCGAGGGAATCGCGGTCCAGATCTCGATGAAGCGCTGGAACAAGAGGTCGGTCCAGCCGCCGAAATAGCCCTGCACCGCGCCGGCGGCGACGCCGATCACCGATGAGATGATGGTGAGGATCAGCCCGAACAGCACCGAGATGCGGAAGCCGTAGATCAGCCGCGCCACCACGTCGCGGCCCTGATCGTCGGTGCCGAGCCAGTTGTATTCGAGGTCGCGGCAGCCGGAGAGCCCCTTGCGCTCCACCACCGGCTTGCACTCCGCCTCGGTCAGCATCCAGGTCGGCTTCGACGGCGCCGGCGTCGGCAGGTCGAGGTTGTGGGTGTCGTAGGAATAGCGGATCGGCGGCCACAGCATGAAACCGCCCTTGTCCGCGATCAGCTTCTGCAGGAACGGGTCGCGATAGTCGGCCGCGGTCTCGAAATCGCCGCCGAACGCGGTCTCCGGATAGGACACCACCGCCGGGAAATACGGCTTGCCCTGAACGTAGACGAAGAACGGCTTGTCGTTGGCGATGAACTCGGCGAACAGCGAGATCACGAACAGGCCGAGGAAGATCCACAACGACCAGTAGCCGCGCCGGTTGGCCTTGAAGTTCTCCCAGCGCCGCCGGTTGAGCGGCGAGATCGCGAGCGGCCGCCGCTCCGGCGGCGCCACCAGCCCGACCGGGCCGACCAGCTCGGTCTCCGGCTGCCGGCCGTTGTCACGGGATTTGGCAAGAGCGTCCAATCAGACCTCCCGGGTCTCGAAGTCGATGCGCGGATCGACCCAGGTATAGGTCAGGTCGGACAGCAGGTTCACCAGCAGGCCGACCAGCGAGAAGATGTAGAGCGTCGCGAACACCACCGGATAGTCGCGGTTGAGCACGCTCTCGAAGCCGAGCAGGCCGAGCCCGTCGAGCGAGAAGATGGTCTCGATCAGCAGCGCGCCGGTGAAGAAGGAATGCACGAAGGCGCCGGGGAAGCCGGCGATCACGATCAGCATCGCGTTGCGGAACACATGGCGGTACAGCACCTGGTTCTCGGTGCAGCCCTTGGCGCGCGCGGTGAGCACATATTGCTTGCGGATCTCGTCGAGGAACGAGTTCTTGGTGAGCAGCGTCATGGTGGCGAAGGCGGACAGCGCCATCGACACGATCGGCAGCGTCAGGTGCCAGAAATAGTCGATGATCTTGGCGTACCACGGCAGCGCCGACCAGTTGTCGGAGGTCAGCCCGCGCAGCGGGAACAGGTCGAAGAACGAGCCGCCCGCGAACAGGATGATCAGCGCGATGGCGAACAGGAAGCCCGGCACCGCATAGGCGACGATGATGATCGCCGAGGTCCAGGTGTCGAAGCGCGAGCCTTCCCTCACCGCCTTGCGGATGCCGAGCGGGATCGAGATCAGATAGGTCAGCAGCGTCATCCAGATGCCGAGCGACATCGACACCGGCAGCTTCTCCTTGATGAGCTGCAGCACGCTGACGTCGCGGAAATAGCTCTTGCCGAAATCGAAGGTGGCGAAGTTCTTCAGCATGATGAAGAACCGCTCATAGGCCGGCTTGTCGAAGCCGAACTGCCTCTCCAGGTTCTTGATGAATTCCGGGTCGAGGCCCTGCGCGCCGCGGTATTTCGACGACACCGCATCGACCGAGGAGCCGCCCTGCAGCTGCCCGCGCGCGCCGAAGTCGCCGCCGCCCCCGCCGGAGATGCGCGAGGTCGCGCCGGTGTCGGAGCCGGACAGCTGCGCGATCACCCGCTCCACCGGGCCGCCCGGCGCGAACTGCACCACCACGAACGACACCAGCAGGATGCCGAGCAGCGTCGGCACCATGAACAGCAGGCGGCGGATGATATAGGCGGCCATGCCCTATCCTCTTCGTTCGAGCTTGGCGGCTTTGTCCGCGTCGTACCACCAGGTTTCGGGAATGCCGCGGCCGTAGCGCGGCTTCTGCGCCGGGCGGCCGAACACGTCCCAATAGGCGATCCAGTACGAGCCCTTATACCAGTGCGGCACCCAGTAGCGGCCGGCGCGGATGACGCGGTCGAGCGCGCGGCAGGCGGTGACCAGCGCCGGCCGGGTCTCGGCGGCGATGATGGTCTCGATCAGCGCATCGACCACCGGATCGGCGATGCCGGCGAGGTTCTGCGAGCCCTTGGTGGCCGCCGCCTGCGACGACAGATAGGTCCGCATCGAATCGCCCGGCGTCTCCGAGAAGCTGAAGCGCTGCACCGTCATGTCGAAGTCGAAGTCGTCGACACGGGCGCGGAACTGCACCGGATCGACCATGCGGATCGAGGCCTCGATGCCGAGCAGGCTGAGATTCTTGATGTAGACCTGGTGGTGCGGCTGGAAAGTCGGCTCGTCGAGCAGGAACTCGATGGTCAGCGGCTCGCCGTTCGGCAGCACCCGCTTGCCGTTCTTCACCGCGCAGCCCGCCGCCTGCAGCAATTGCTGCGCCTTGCGCAGCTGCGCACGATCCTGGCCGGAGCCGTCGCTGACCGGCGGCACGAACGGCTCGCCGAACACCTCGTCCGGCACCTTGCCCCGGTACGGCTCCAGCAGCGCAAGCTCGTCGGGCCCCGGCCTGCCCTGCGCCATCATCGCCGAATTCTGGAACACCGAATGCGTGCGCAGATACGAGCCGTACATCAGGTTCTTGTTGGTCCACTCGAAATCGAAAGCGTCGATCAGCGCCTCGCGCAGCCGGATGTCCTTGAACTTGGCGCGACGGGTGTTGATGAACCAGCCCTGCGCGCCGGACGGCGTCTCGTCGGTGAGCACGTCGCGCTTGACCCGGCCGTCCTTCACCGCGGGGAAATCGTAGCGCGTCGCCCAGGTCCGTGAGGTGAACTCCTCGCGGAACAGATAGTTCTTGGCGGTGAAGCCTTCGAAGCCGATCTCGCGGTCGCGGTAATATTCGTAGCGGACCGTGTCGAAATTGTTGAGCCCGCGCATCACCGGCAGCTCCGCGCCCCACCAGTCCTTGACCCGCTCGTATTCGATGAAGCGCCCGGCCTCGAACCGGCCGACCTTGTAGGCGCCGCTGCCGAGCGGCACGTCGAGCGTGGATTCGTCGAACGGCCGGCGGCTGTAATAGGCCCTGGAGAAGATCGGCAGCCCGGCGACGAACAGCGGCACGTCGCGGCCGCGCTTCGGCGCGAAGCGCACCACCACGGTGGCATCGTCCTCGGCCTCGGCGCCGGCGCAGTCGCGCATCAGCTGGGTGATGATCGGATGGCCCTTCTCCTTGAGGATCGTCAGCGAGAAGGCGACGTCCTGCGCGGTCAGCTTGGTGCCGTCGTGAAAGCGCGCCTGCGGCCGCAGCAGGAAGCGGTAGGTCAGGCCGTCATCGGAGATCCGCACCCCGCGCGCGGCAAAGCCGTACATCGCGTCCGGCTCGTCGCCGGAGCGCGCCATCAGCGTCGCGAAGGTCAGCTCCATGCCCTGCGCCGCGTCGCCGCGCAGGATGTAGCTGTTGAGCGAATTGAAGGTGAGGAAGTTCTGGTTGTACTGCCGCGTCGAGCCGATCTGCGAGAACACGCCGCCTTTCGGCGCGTCCGGATTGACGTAGGAGAAATGCGTGAAGTCGGCCGGATATCTCAGGTCGCCGAACGCCGACATGCCGTGGCGTTCGCCGTCGGCGGCCGCGGCGCGATGCGGCAGGGCCGCCACGACCAGCGCGCCGCCGGCGAGCCGCAGCGCGTCGCGGCGCGTCGCCGTCACGAACGCACCGGCACCTTGGCCGCCTTCTGCGCGTCCCACCACCAGATCGTCGGCCACGCCGACAGGCCATATTTCGGCATCTCCGCCGGCCGGCCGAACCGGTCCCAGCGCGCGGTGCGCACCTTGCCGTAGGTCCATTGCGGCACGACGTAGAAATTCCACAGCAGCACGCGGTCGAGCGCCTTGGTGGCCGCGACCAGCTCGGCGCGGTCCTTGGCGAAGATCACGCGATCGATCAGCGCATCGACCGCCGGATTCTTGATGCCGGCATAGTTGCGCGAGCCGGGCTGATCGGCGGCCTGCGAGCTCCAGAAGCTGCGCTGCTCGTTGCCCGGCGACAGCGACTGCGGCCACGACCCGGTGATGACGTCGTAATCCCACTGCCGCAGCCGGTTCTCGTATTGCGCGTCGTCGACCGTGCGCACGGTGACGGCAATGCCGAGCCGCTCCAGCGACGGCTTGTAGAACAGCACGAACCGCTCGGACGTCGGATCGGAGGCAAGGAATTCGACCGTCAGCGGCTCGCCGCTCTTGGCGTTGACGAGCTTCTGGTTGCGGACCTCGTAGCCCGCCTCCTTCATGAGCCGCAGCGCCTCGCGCAGATTGGCGCGCACCTTCTGCGGATCGCCGTTGACCGGATTGCTGTAGGGCGTGGTGAACAGCTCCGGCGGCACCTTGTCGCGCACAGTCTCGAGGATGGCGAGCTCGGCGCCCTGCGGCACGCCGGAGGAGGCGAGCTCCGTGCCCTCGAAATAGCTGTTGATGCGCTTGTACTGGCCGTAGAAGAGCTGCTTGTTCATCTCCTCGAAGTCGAACGCGAAATTGAACGCGCGTCGCACCCGCGGATCGGCGAACTTCTCGCGCCGGGTGTTGAAGACGAAGGCCTGCATCATCGCGAAATTGCGGATCGGGAATTCTTCCAGCACCACCCGCTTGTCCTTGACCGCAGGGAAGTCGTAGGCGGTGGCCCAGTTCTTGGCGGAGTTCTCCGTGCGCCAGTCGACCTGGTCGGCCTTGAACGCCTCGAGCGCCACCGTCATGTCGCGGAAATATTCGTAGCGCAGCATGTCGAAATTGTTGCGTCCGACATTGACGTTGAGGTCGTTGCCCCAATAGTCCGGCACCCGCTCCAGCGTCAGGGTGCGGCCCGGCGAGAAATCCTTGATACGGTAGGGGCCGCAGCCGAGCGGCGGCTCCAGCGTGGTGGCGGTGACGTCGCGCTTGTTGCCGTTGCGGTCGGCGCCCTCCCACCAGTGCTTCGGCAGCACGGTGAGCTGGCCGACGATCTGCGGCAGCTCGCGGTTGCCGGGCTGGTCGAAGACGAAGGTGACGTCGCGCTCCCCGGTTTTCTCCGCCTTCACTACATGGCGGTAATAGGCGCCGAGCTGCGGGCTGTTCTTCTTGAACACCTCCATCGAGAAGATGACGTCCTCGGGCGTCACCGGCTTGCCGTCGTGCCAGCGCGCCTCCTTGCGCAGCCGATAGGTGGCGGTGGAGTAGTCGTCCGGGTAGCTGACCGCCTCCGCGAGCAGGCCGTATTCGGTCGAGACCTCGTCGAGCGAGCCGGTCGTCAGCGTGTCATGGATGAGGGCGGCGCCCTGCGCGAAGCTGCCCTTCACGCCGGCCACCACCACGTTGAAGTTGTCGAAGGTGCCGAACGCGATCTGCCGCGCCAGGCCGCCTTTCGGAGCCTGCGGGTTGACGTAGTCGAAGTGCTTGAAGCCGGCCGGATAGCGGATCTCGTTGAACAGCGACAGCGCGTGGCGCCAGGTCCCGGCATCGCCGGTCGCGGCCGGGCCCGCCGCGCCTTGCGCCGCGGCTGCCGTGGAGCCGAGCGCGCCGAACGCGGGCGCGGCGGCGGCGATCGCGGCGTGCTGGATGACGGAGCGTCGTGTCAGCTTCAACAGCATCCTCCTGCGTCGGCGTTTTCACCACAAACCCGGCGGATTATGTCGGTTTTTGGATGATCCGCCACCTGACCGTCCAGTGGCGGGCCGTCATGGGCTTCACTTTAGCGTGGGAACGTCGGGCGGATCGCCAGCCTGCGCAGATCGTCGCGCCCTGATGGCACACACCTATGGCAAAACGGCCGGGTCGAGACCCGGCCGCAGCGGAATTCGGAAGCTGGGCCGCCATCGCGGCTCGGCAGAGGATGCAAGCGGCTTACTGCGGCTTCGGCGCCTGGCCCGGCTGGGCGTTGGGCTGCGCGCCGGAATTGCCCGGCTGCGGATTGGACTGCTGCTGGCCGTTGCCCTGCCCTGCCCCTTGCCCGGCCTCGGCCGCTTTGGGCAGCGGCTGCGGGTTGTCGGACAGCGTGTTCAGATAGGCAATCAGGTCGGCGCGCTGGCTGTCGCGCTGGATGCCGGCGAAGCTCATCGCCGTGCCGGGGACGAAGCCGCGCGGATTGGCCAGGAACTGGTTCAGCTCGTCGAACGTCCAGGTGCCGCCCTTGGCCTTCATGGCCGCGGAGAAATTGAAGCCGTTGCGGCCGTGGCCCTTCTCGTCGCCGACGATGCCGTAGAGGTTGGGGCCGACCTTGTTCGGGCCGCCCTTCTCGAAGGTGTGGCAGGCCAGGCAGGGCTTTGCCGCCGCCTGCCCCTTTTCGGCGCTGGCCGAGGCCAGCAGCACCTCGATCGGCTCGCTCTTGGGCGCCTCGGCCTGACCGGTGGCGGCGCCTTCCTCCTTCACAGCGATGTCGAAGCCCGGCTTCTCGGGCTTGTGCTCGCTGAAGATCGCGCCCGCCGCGATATTGAGCGACAGCAGCCCCAGGCAGGTGGCGAGCACCGCGCCCAGGATCTTGTTGAGTTCGAAGGAATTCATCGCCACACGTCCGAGCCGGGGAAAAGCGCATAAATACGGGACGCCGCCGGGCGGCGGCCGCAGCGGACAGATACCCGGTTTGCCTTGCCGATGGCAACCCGTATACCCACAGCGGGCTGCGACATTCGTTCATGATGCGGCGCGACGCAGCGCCGGCGCCGAGGTGACTGACCCCGTGTCCCGATCCGACACCCTGATCCTCATTCCCGCCCGGATGGCCTCGACCCGGCTGCCGGGCAAGCCGCTGATCGACATCGCCGGCGCGCCGATGATCGTCCATGTCTGGCGCCGGGCGCGCGACGCCGGGCTCGGCGATGTCGTGGTCGCGACCGACTCGGAGGCGGTCGCCACCGCGGTGGAGAAGGCCGGCGGCCGCGCGGTGATGACCAGCGCCGACCACCCCTCGGGCTCCGACCGCATTTTCGAGGCGCTGGAGGCGCTCGACGCCGAGCGGCGGGTCGCGACCGTGGTCAACGTCCAGGGCGACCTGCCGACGCTCGCGCCCGGCGACCTGCGCGCGGCGCTGGTCCCGCTCGCCGATCCGGCGGTCGACATCGCCACGCTGGCGGCCGTGATCACCGATCCGGCCGAGCTCACCAATCCGAACGTGGTCAAGGCGATCGGGGAGCCGGTCGCGCCGGGCCGGCTGCGCGCCTGCCGCTTCACCCGCGCCGATGCCGAGGGCCCCGGCCCGCACTACCACCATATCGGGCTTTACGCCTATCGCCGCGCCGCGCTGGAGCGCTTCGTCACGCTGCCGCCGTCGGCCAACGAGCAGCGCGAACGGCTCGAGCAGCTGCGCGCGCTCGATGCCGGCATGCGCATCGACATCGCCATCGTCAACAGCGTGCCGCTCGGCGTCGATACGCCCGAAGACCTCGAACGCGCGCGCGTCCTTCTCTCCCGGCATTGAGCCATCATCAGACCGAAACCCAGACCAATGACCAAAAAGATCGCATTCCAGGGCGAGCTCGGCGCCAACTCGCACATCGCCTGCAGCGAGGCCTATCCGCGCTATGAGCCGCTGCCGTGCCCGACCTTCGAGGACGCTTTCGCGGCGCTGCGCTCCGGGCGCGCCGAGCTGGCGATGATCCCGATCGACAATTCGCTCGCCGGCCGTGTCGCCGACATCCATCACCTGATGCCGCATTCCGGCCTGCATATCATCGGCGAATGGTTCCTGCCGGTGCAGCATCAACTGCTGGCGCCGAAGACCGCCACGTTGAAGACGATCCGCACCGTGGAGAGCCATGTCCATGCGCTCGGCCAGTGCCGCAAGCTGATCCGCAAGCTCGGCCTCAAGGCGGTGGTCGCCGCCGACACCGCGGGCTCGGCGCGCGAGGTCGCCGAGGCCGGCGATCCGACCCGCGCCTCGCTGGCGACGGCGCTGGCGGGAAAAATCTACGGCCTGAAGACGCTGAAGAAGAACGTCGCCGACGAGGCCAGCAACACCACCCGCTTCATCATCCTGTCGCGCGAGAACCGATGGGCGCCGCGCGGCAGGCAGCCGCTGGTGACGACCTTCGTGTTCCAGGTGCGCAACGTGCCGGCCGCGCTCTACAAGGCGATGGGCGGCTTCGCCACCAACAACGTCAACATGACGAAGCTGGAAAGCTACATGATCAACGGCAGCTTCGTGGCGACGCAGTTCTATGCCGACATCGACGGCCATCCCGACGACCGCCACGTCGCCCTGGCGCTGGAGGAGCTGAAGTTCTTCTCCAAGGAGATGAAGATCCTCGGCGTCTATCCGGCGCACAAGTTCCGCAAGACGTTCAAGGCGTAACAGGCTGCTGAGAAAAATCTCCGGCGTCATTCCGGACACGATGCGAAGCATCGCGATCCGGAATCCAGAAGCGGCAACGATACGCAATGGGCTGGATTCCGGGTTCGCGAGCCTGATGGCTCGCGCCCCGGAATGACGCGTGTCAGCCGCCGCCCGCTCCCGGATCAGATCGTCTGGTTGTAGGCGCCGACCTCGGGATGGGTGCGCAGCACGGCATCGACCGCCTGGAACATGTCGCGCATGCGCTGCTCCGAGACCGGGCTCTCGACCACCACCACCAGCTCCGGCTTGTTCGATGAGGCCCGCACCAGGCCCCAGGAGCCGTCCTCCACCGTGACGCGCACGCCGTTGACGGTGACGAGGTCGCGGATCGGCTGGCCGGCGACGGTCTCGCCCTTGGCTTTCGCCGCCTCGAAGTGCCGCGTCACCTGCGCGACGATGCCGTATTTCTTCTCGTCGTCGCAATGCGGCGCCATGGTCGGCGAGCCCCAGGTCTTGGGCAGCGCGTCCTTGAGATCGGCCATGCTCTTTCCCGGATTGCGGTCGAGCATGTCGCAGATCGCCAGCGCGGAGACCAGGCCATCGTCGTAGCCGCGGCCGAACGGCGCGCGGAAGAAGAAGTGCCCCGACTTCTCGAAGCCGACCAGCGCGCCGAGCTCGTTGGTGCGCCGCTTCATGTAGGAATGGCCGGTCTTCCAGTATTCGGTGCGGGCGCCGTTCTTCTTCAGTACCGGATCGGTCATGAACAGGCCGGTCGATTTCACGTCGACCACGAACTGCGCGCCGGGATGCAGCGCGGAAATGTCCCGCGCCAGCATCACGCCGATCTTGTCGGCGAAGATCTCCTCGCCATGGTTGTCGACCACGCCGCAGCGGTCGCCGTCGCCGTCGAAGCCCAGGCCGACATCGGCCTTGCTGGCGAGCACGGCGTCGCGCATCGCATGCAGCATCTCGAGGTCTTCCGGGTTCGGATTGTAGCGCGGGAAGGTGTGGTCGAGCTCGGTGTCGAGCGGCACCACCTCGCAGCCGATCGCCTCCAGCACCTTGGGCGCGAAAGCGCCGGCGGTGCCGTTGCCGCAGGCGCACACCACCTTGATCCGGCGCTTGAGCTTCGGACGATCGGTCAGGTCGGCGATGTAGCGGTCCGGGAAATTCTCGTGGAATACATAGCTGCCGCCGCCGGCGAGATCGAACGCGGCGCCGAGCACGATCTCCTTGAGGCGGGTCATCTCGTCGGGCCCGAAGGTGAGCGGCCGGTCCGCGCCCATCTTGACCCCGGTCCAGCCATTGTCGTTGTGCGAGGCGGTGACCATCGCCACGCATGGCACGTCGAGCGCGAACTGGGCGAAATAGGCCATCGGCGTCATGGCGAGGCCGATGTCGTGCACCTTGCAGCCCGCCGCCATCAGCCCCGAGACCAGCGCCATCTTCACCGAGGCGGAATAGCCGCGGAAATCGTGGCCGGTGACGATCTCCGGCCTGACGCCGCGGGCGCGGATCAGCGTGCCGAGCCCCATGCCGAGCGCCTGCACGCCCATCAGGTTGATCTCCTTTTCCAGGAGCCAGCGCGCGTCATATTCGCGGAAGCCGGTGGGCTTCACCAGCGGCGCGGATTCGTAGTCATAGGTGTTGGGCGACAGCGCAGGACGCGGCTTGGGGAACATCGGGCGCCTCAGCAGGGACAACGGAGCACAAGGGACATAACCCAAGCGCCGTGGCCTGGAAAGCCGACCGCAATAAGGCGCGATGAATTATTGCGCGAGCACGAGGCGGCCGCGCGCGAACTCGAAGCGCTTGAGCTTCGACAGATAGGCCATGCCGAGCAGGTTGACCGACAGCGCCTCGTCGGGCAGCACCACCGCCTGCACGTCGCGCACCCGCACGTCGCCGAGTTCGATGCTGTCGAGCCGGACCAGCGCCGCCTTGACGTTGCCGTTGGCGGTCGAGACCGTCGCGGTATAGTCGCCGCGTGCCGGCCGATGGCCGATCCGCGCCGCATCGCTCTCCCGCAGCGCCACCACCGAGGCGCCGGTGTCGACGATGAAATGAATGCCGCTGCGGCCGTCGACCCGGCCGTCGACATGGAAGTGCCCGTCCTCGGCGCGCCCGAGGCTGAGCTCGCCGCGCGACGCCGGCGGCGGCGTCACCACCGCCAGTCTTGCCGATGGCGTCGAGGCCCGCGCCATCGCTTCATGCGGGCGGAACAGATTATCCGAGAACTTGGTGACCACCGTCCCGACGACGATCATCATCACCGCGGCGAGCAGCACGATCTGACGCATGACGAGCAATCCGGTTGCAGCCGCGACCAAACAGGATCGCGGCAAAGATCGGATTAATGCCGTTAACCGCGCTGCGCGGATGGTGAGCGCGCGGTTAAGCGATTGCGTCGAATTGCATGCATGACGTCCCGGCCGCCGGCCGCGCGTCATTGCCCTCGCGGCTTGGCGCGCCGCGTCGCCGGCGCGGCGAGCGGATCGTCGGGCCAGGGATGACGCGGATAGCGGCCCTTCATCTGCGCCTTCACATCGGCATAGCTGCCGCGCCAGAAGCCCGGCAGGTCGCGCGTCACCTGCACCGGACGGTGCGCCGGCGATAGCAACTCGATCACCAGCGGCACCCGGCCCTGCGCGATCGCCGGATGGACGGCGAGCCCGAACAGCTCCTGCACCCGGATCGACAGCTTCGGCCCTTCCGCGGCCTCGTAGTCGATCGGCACCTGCGAGCCGGACGGCGCGGTGAAATGCGTCGGCGCCTCGGCGTCGAGCCTCCGGCGCAAGGCCCACGGCAACAGGTTCATCACCGCGGCGGACAAGTCGTCGGCGCCAAGCTGCGACAGCGCGGTCTTGTCGGCGAGCAGCGGCTCGAGCCAGTCGGCGGCGCGCGCGGCGAGGCCGGCCTCGGACAAATCGGGCCATTCGTCGCCCTCGTGGCGGCGCAGGAACATCACCCGGTTGCGGAATTGCGCCAGCGCCTTGCTCCACGGCAGCCGGTCGAGGCCGCGCGCGAGCACGCCCTGCGCAAGGATGCGTGCGCTGTCGGCGCCGGGCGCGACCGGCACCTGGCGGTCGGCCAGCACCAGCGCGCCGAGTCGGCGCCGCGCGCGGCCGCGCAGCGCTCCCGCCGCTGGCTCGAAGAACACCTCCTCGCGGGCGTCGATGCGGTCGGCGAACAGCCGCTCGATCTCCTCGGCCGTGATCGCGGCGGCGAGCAGGATGCGGCCCTGCGCCGCCGCGCCGGTGAGATCGGCGACCACCACGAACGGCGCGCGCGCCAGCGGCGAGCCCGGGTCGATGCTGCCGCCGCGGCCGTTGGCGAGCAGGAACGCGCCGGTGCCGCTGCCGCGGTTTTTCGCCACGCGGTCGGGATAGGCGAGCGCCAGCAGCGCGCCGGGGGACAGCTCCGCCGCCGGCGCGCCGCCCCGCCCCGCGACCTCGGCCCACCGCGCCGCCATCGCGCGGGCGTCGCGGGCGCGCGAGGATTTGTCGCGGCGGAACTGGTCCAGCCGGTGCGCGAGATCGACGTCGTCGCCGCCGAGCCCGCGCTCGGTGACGATCGCGGCAATGTCGGCGGCATCGCGCCCCTGCCCCATCGCCGCGGCGTCGATCACCATGCGCGCGAGCCGCGGCGGCAGCGGCAGCCGCCGCAGCCGGCGGCCTTCCTCGGTGATGCGGCCCTGCGCATCGAGCGCGCCGAGCGTTTGCAGCAGCGCGCGGGCCTCGTTCAGCGCTGCTGCCGGCGGCGGATCGAGGAAGGCCAGCGTGGCCGGATCGCTCACGCCCCATTGCGCGAGGTCGAGCAGCAGCGGAGACAGGTCGGCGGCGAGGACTTCCGGCTGGGTGAACGGCTCCAGCGACGCGGTCTGCGGCTCGTCCCACAGCCGGTAGCAGACGCCGGGCTCGGTGCGGCCGGCGCGGCCGCGGCGCTGGTCGGCCGCGGCGCGCGACACCCGCACGGTTTCGAGGCGCGTCATGCCGACATCCGGCTCGTAGCGCGGCACCCGCGCGAGCCCGCTGTCGATGACGATGCGCACGCCCTCGATGGTCAGCGAGGTCTCCGCAATGGCGGTCGCCAGCACCACCTTGCGGCGGCCCGGCGGCGCCGGCGCGATGGCGCGATCCTGCGTGCCGGCGTCGAGCGCGCCGTAGAGCGCCACGACATCGACCGCGGGATCGTCGAGGCGCTCCCGGAGCAGCGTCTCGGTGCGGCGGATTTCCGCCGCACCGGGCAGGAACACCAGCACCGAGCCGGGATCGGCGCGCAGCGCCCGCAGCACCGCGGCCGCGACCTCGCTCTCGATGCGCGCGCGCGGATCGCGGCCGAGATAGCGCGTCTCCACCGGAAAGGCGCGGCCCGCGCTCTCGATCACCGGCGCGCCGCCAAATCGCCTGTCGCTGAGCAGCGCCGCGACGCGCGCGCCGTCGAGCGTCGCCGACATCGCCAGGAGCCGCAGGTCCTCGCGCAGGCCCTGCTGCGCGTCGCGCGCCAGCGCGAGACCGAGATCGGCGTCGAGCGACCGCTCGTGGAATTCGTCGAACAGCACCGCGGCGACGCCGGACAATTCCGGATCGTCGAGCACCATGCGGGTGAAGATGCCCTCGGTGACGACCTCGATGCGGGTCGCCTGCGACACCCTGGAGCCGAACCGCACGCGCAGGCCGACCGTGCGCCCGACCTCCTCGCCGAGCGTCGCCGCCATCCGCGCCGCGGCGGCGCGCGCGGCGAGCCGGCGCGGCTCCAGCACCAGGATCCTGCGGCCCGCGGCCCACGGCTCGTCGATGAGGACGAGCGGCACGCGCGTGGTCTTGCCGGCGCCGGGCGGCGCCACCAGCACCGCGGCCGTGCCGGCGCGCAGCGCCACAGTCAGCTCCGGCAGCGCGGCATCGATCGGCAGGGACGTGTCGAACCGTTGCATCGCGTCGAGGCTGCCGCGCCGGCGCGGCGCCCTCAACCCTGCGGCGGGCTGATTTTGCGCCGGCCGACGCTCTCGTAGACGAAGCCGTGCTTCGTCACCTCCGCGGCCTCGTAGATGTTGCGCAGGTCGATCAAGACCGGTTGCGCCATCACCGTCTTGAGCCGCACGAAATCGAGCGCGCGGAACTGCTCCCATTCGGTGACGATCACCAGCGCCGCGGCGCCGGTGGCGCAATCATAGGCGTCGGCGCAATAGGCGACGTTGGCGATCTCGCCCTTGGCCTGCTCCATGCCGGCCGGATCGTAGACGCGCACCTCGGCGCCCATGTCCTGCAGCGCGCGGATGATCGGGATCGAGGGCGCCTCGCGCATGTCGTCGGTGTTGGGCTTGAAGGTGAGGCCGAGCACCGCCACGGTCTTGCCGCGCGCCGCGCCGCCGAGCGCGTGCGCCACCTTGCGCGCCATCGCGCGCTTGCGCGCGTCGTTGACCGCGACCGTCGCCTCGACGATGCGCAGCGGCGCGTCGTAGTCCTGCCCGGTCTTGAGCAGGGCGAGCGTGTCCTTGGGAAAGCACGAGCCGCCATAGCCCGGCCCGGCATGCAGGAATTTCGAGCCGATGCGGTTGTCGAGGCCGATGCCGCGCGCGATCTCCTGCACGTCGGCGCCGACCTTCTCGGCGAGGTCGGCGATCTCGTTGATGAAGGTGATCTTCACCGCGAGGAAGGCATTGGCGGCGTATTTGATCAGTTCCGCGGTACGCCGCTCGGTGAACATCAGCGGCGCGCGGTTGAGATAGAGCGGCCGGTAGATCTGCGTCATCACCTCGCGCGCGCGCGGCTCGGCGGTGCCGATCACGATGCGGTCGGGATGCTTGAAGTCGCGGATCGCGGCGCCCTCGCGCAGGAACTCCGGGTTGGACACCACGGCGACATCGGCGTCGGGCCGCGCCTCGCGGATGATGCGCTCGACCTCGTCGCCGGTGCCGACCGGCACCGTCGACTTGGTGATGACCACGGTGAAGCCGGAGACCGCGGCCGCGACCTCGCGCGCCGCGGCATAGACGAAGGACAGGTCGGCATGGCCGTCGCCGCGCCGGGCCGGCGTGCCGACCGCGATGAACACCGCATCCGCGGTCGCGACCGGCTCGGCGAGATCGGTGGTGAAGGTCAGCCGTTTGGCGGCGACGTTGGCGGCGAGCAGGTCGGAGAGCCCCGGCTCGTAGATCGGCGTCTCGCCGCGCTTGAGCGCGGCGATCTTGGCGGCGTCCTTGTCGACGCACACCACGTCATGGCCGAAATCGGCAAAGCAGGCTCCCGACACCAGGCCGACATAGCCGGTGCCGATCATGGCAATGCGCATGGTAACGACGCCTTAGGGTTAACGACGACGGATCAAAGCCGCGTCCTCTTAGCAGAGGCGGTTTGTGCTGGCGAGATGCCGGAAATCCACAGATGCCCCCGACTTTCTGCGATCGCGTAAAGGGCGTGGAAACCGCGCCCTGCTATCGAACGGGCCTCAGCGAGAGCTCTCCTCATGGCCGACATCATCAACGGACGGCGCGAGCGGGTCGACTGGGTCGACTACGCCAAAGGCTTCTGCATCATCTTCGTGGTGATGATGCACTCCACGCTCGGCGTCGAAGCCGCCGAGGGCCAGCAAGGCTGGATGCATTACCTCGTCGCCTTCGCCAAGCCGTTCCGCATGCCGGACTTCTTCATGATCTCCGGCCTGTTCCTGGCCAATGTGATCGACCGCGACTGGCGCACCTATCTCGATCGCAAGGTGGTCCACTTCGCCTATTTCTACGCGCTGTGGGTGACGATCCAGTTCGCGTTCAAGGCGCCGGGGCTCGCCGCCGAGCACGGCGCCGCCGCGACCGCGCTCCTCTATCTGGAAAGCTTCATCGAGCCGTTCGGCACGCTGTGGTTCATCTATCTGCTGCCGATCTTCTTCGTGCTGACCCGGCTGACGCGCACCGCCAATCCCGCGGTGATCTGGGGGCTTGCCGCCGCGCTGGAAATCCTGCCGATCCACACCGGCTGGACCGTGATCGACGAGTTCGCCGGCCGCTTCGTCTATTTCTACACCGGCTACCTGATGGCGCCCGCGATCTTCGCGATGGCGAAGGCGGCGCAGGACGCGCCGCTGCGCGGCTTCGCGCTGCTTTGCGCCTGGGGCGTCGTCAACGGCGCGCTGGTGTTCGCCGGCTATTCCGATCTGCCGTTCGTGTCGCTCGCGCTCGGGCTCGCCGGCGCGGTGGCAGTGGTCCACATCGCCGCGCTGCTGGCGCGCTGGCGCGCATTCGAGCCGCTGCGCTATTGCGGCGAGAACTCGATCGTCATCTATCTCGCTTTCTTCCTGCCGATGGCGGCGACGCGCGCCGTGCTGGTCAAGACCCATATCGTGCCCGACATCGGCACCGAGGCGCTGATCGTCACCGCGGCCGGCGTGATCGGCTCGCTGCTGATCTATTGGGGCCTGCGCCGCACGCCGCTGCAGTTCCTCTATGTGCGGCCCGCCCGCTTCCGGCTGGAACCGAAGCCGCCGGCACCGGCCCTGCAGCCGGCGGAATGACCGCGCGCGCGGGAAACCCCGACGGCTGTGGATACCAGCCCGGCCGCGCCGGCTGACGCCGGCTGCCGATTGATAATCGCGGCCGCGAAGCCCACATTCGGGCCATGCCAGCCGCCGCCAAGTCCAAGAAAACCGCCCAGAAAGACCCGCAAGCCGCCGCCAAAGCCGCAAGCGTGCCGCGCTCTTTCGCCCGGCCGCTCAAGAAGGGCGACCACCTGTTCCTGGTCGACGGCTCCGGCTACATCTTCCGCGCCTATCACGCGCTGCCGCCTTTGACCCGCAAGTCCGACGGCCTGCAGGTCAATGCCGTGCTCGGCTTCTGCAACATGCTGTGGAAGCTGCTCTGCGAGATGAAGCCGGAGGAGAAGCCGACGCATCTCGCGGTGGTGTTCGACAAGTCGGAGCACACGTTCCGCAGCGAGCTCTATGCCGACTACAAGGCCAACCGCTCCGCGCCGCCCGACGACCTCATCCCGCAATTCCCATTGATCCGCGAGGCGGTGCGCGCCTTCGAGATCCCCTGCCTGGAGCAGGCCGGCTACGAGGCCGACGACCTGATCGCGACCTATGCCCGCATCGCCTGCGCGGTGGGCGCCACCACCACCATCGTGTCCTCCGACAAGGACCTGATGCAGCTCGTCTGCGACACCGTGGTGCTCTACGACACCATGAAGGACAAGCGCATCGGCGTCGCCGAGGTGATGGAGAAGTTCGGCGTGCCGCCCGAGAAGGTGATCGAGGTGCAGGCGCTGATCGGCGATTCCTCCGACAACGTGCCCGGCGTGCCCGGCATCGGCGTCAAGACCGCGGCACAGCTCATCACCGAATACGGCGACCTCGACACGCTGCTCGCACGCGCCGCCGAGATCAAGCAGGAGAAGCGCCGGCAGGCGCTGATCGAGCATGCCGAGGCGGCGCGGCTGTCGAAGAAGCTGGTCACGCTCGACTGCGGCGTCAAGCTCGACGTGCCGGTCGAGGAGCTCGCGGTCCACGAGCCCGATTACAAGAGCCTGATCGCCTTCCTCAAGGCGATGGAGTTCAGCACGCTGACCCGCCGCGTCGCCGAGAAGGCGGAGATCGACGCCGGCGCGATCGCGGGCGATCCCCGGCTCGCGGCGCACGAGATCGCCATCACCAGCCCGCCGCCGCCGGAAGCCGATGGCGCCGCCGCGGCGCCCGCCACCAAGACCGGCATCAAGACGAACGACAGCGTGCTGACGCCGGTCTCGCTCGCCGCGCGGCGCGCCGAGAGGCTGCGCCAGCAGCCGGTCGATCACTCCCGATACGAGACCGTCGGCACGCTGGAGCGGCTGCAGCACTGGATCGCGCGCGCCTACGAGACCGGTCATGTCGCGGTCGACACCGAGACCACGAGCCTCGATCCGATGCAGGCGCATCTGTGCGGCTTCTCGCTGGCGGTGGCGCCGAACGAAGCCTGCTACGTGCCGATCGGCCACCGCGAGGGCGGCGAAGGCGGCGCCGACGGCCTGTTCGCCGGCAAGCCGTGCGAGGGCCAGATCCCCGAAGCCGAGGCGCTGGCCGCGGTGAAGCCGCTCCTGGAAGACCTGTCGGTCCTCAAGATCGCGCACAACCTGAAATACGACTGGCTGATCTTCGCGCGCCGCGGCATCGACATCACCGCCTGCGACGACACCATGCTGATGTCCTACGTGCTCGACGCCGGACGCGGCAGCCACGGCATGGACGAGCTGGCGCTGCGCCATCTCGGCCACACCACGATCAGCTATGACGAGGTCACCGGCAAGATCGCCGGCAAGGCCAAGTCGCAGCTCACATTCGATTGCGTGTCGATCGAGAAGGCGACGCACTATGCCGCCGAGGACGCCGACGTCACGCTGCGGCTGTGGCAGGTGCTGCAGCCGCGGCTCGTCGCCGAGCACATGATGACGGTCTATCAGACGCTGGAGCGGCCGATGCCGCGCGTGCTGGGGCGCATGGAGCAGCGCGGCATCGCGATCGACAAGCCGCTGCTGGCGAAGCTGTCCAACGATTTCGGCAAGGCGCAGGCGGCGCTCGAGCACGAGATCAATGCGATCGCCGGCATGCCGCTCAATCCCGGCAGCCCCAAGCAGCTCGGCGACGTGCTGTTCGGCCAGATGCAGCTTCCCGGCGGCACCAAGACCAGGACCGGACAATGGGCGACCGGCGCCAAGACGCTGGAAGACCTCGCCGAGCAGGGCCACAAGCTGCCGCAGAAGATCCTCGAATGGCGCCAGGTCTCGAAGCTGCGCTCGACCTACACCGAGGCGCTGCCGGCCTATCTCAATCCGCAGACCAACCGTGTCCACACCAGCTACGCGCTCGCCGCCACCAGCACCGGACGGCTGTCGTCATCCGAGCCGAACCTGCAGAACATCCCGATCCGCACCGAGGACGGCCGCCGCATCCGCCGCGCCTTCGTCGCCACGCCGGGCCACAAGCTGGTCTCCGCCGACTATTCGCAGATCGAGCTGCGGCTCCTCGCCGAGGTCGCCGACGTGCCGGCGCTGCGGCAGGCGTTCCGCGACGGCATCGACATCCACGCGCTGACGGCGTCGGAGATGTTCGGCGTGCCGGTGAAGGACATGCCGCCCGAGGTGCGCCGCCGCGCCAAGGCGATCAATTTCGGCATCATCTACGGCATCTCCGCGTTCGGCCTCGCCAACCAGCTCGGCATCGAGCGCGAGGAGGCCGGCGCCTATATCAGGAAATATTTCGAGCGCTTCCCCGGCATCCGCGACTACATGGAGGCCACCAAGGCGTTCTGCCGCGACAACGGCTATGTGCTCACGCTGTTCGGCCGCAAGTGCCACTATCCCGATATCCGCAACTCCAACGCCTCGATCCGCGCCTTCAACGAGCGCGCCGCGATCAATGCGCGGCTGCAGGGCAGCGCCGCCGACATCATCCGCCGCGCCATGATCCGCATGGACGGCGAGCTCGCCGCGGCCGGGCTCAACGCGCAGATGCTGCTCCAGGTCCATGACGAGCTGGTGTTCGAGGTGCCGGAGCGCGAGGTCGACAAGACGCTGCCGGTCATCACGCGCGTGATGGAAAAGGCGCCGCTGCCGGCGGTGAGCCTGCACGTCCCGCTGCAGGTCGAGGCGCGCGCCGCCGACAACTGGGACGAGGCGCATTAGCGCCCCGCCGCGCGTTTCAGCCGCTTCATGCCTGTTCGGTCAGCGCCGCGGCGATGCGCGCGCCGAGCGCCATGTCGTCCTCGGCGCCGAAGCTGCGGTGGCGGATGCGGCCGTCGCGGCCGATGAGGACCGCGCTCGGCGTGCCCTCGAAGCCGTAGGCGCGCATGGTGACCGGCAGCGGCCCCGGATCGCCGGGCCGGTCCACCGCGATCGGAAAGCTCAGCCGGTATTCGTGGATGAAGGCTTCCAGCGCGACCTGCGTCATCGCGGCGTGATGCTCGAACACCGCGTGCAGGCCGATCACCTGGAAATCGTTGCCGCGGAACAGCCGGTGCGCCTTCTCCGCCTGCGGCGTGCCGTGCGAGACGCAGCCCGGACACAGCATCTGGAAGGCGTGCAGCAGCACGACGCGGCCGCGCAGCGCGGCGAGCGTCAGCGGCCGCGGCGTGTTGAACCAGCGCTCGACCACGAGCTCGGGCGCGAGCGCAGCATCCTGCTGCTGATCCGCGGGCGCCATCGTCATTTCTGCTCCACGATCTTGCCGGACAGGTCGAGCTTGCCCGATGCGATGTCCATCACCTCGGTGATGCAGAGCAGCGGCGTCTTGCCCTCGGGATGGACCCTGAGCTTGGCGGTCACTGCGTCGAAGCCGGCGCCGATGCTGGCCTTGGGCTCGCGCGTCGTGCCGTTCACCGTCAGCACATTGTCCTTGAGGAGCGGCGTATAGCCGGGACTGTCGAGCGCGAGCGGCAGGCCCGGCGCGCTCGCCGGCAAATCCTCGCCCGGCGAGATGTCGCGGACCTTGAGTCCGGCCGGGCCGCAGGCCGGCTCCTTGGCCAGCACCACCCAGTGGCTGTGCCAGGTCTTGCCGTCGTTCCCCGGATCGCCGTCGCCGTTCTCGTCATAGAGCGGAGTGTCGTCGAAGTCGGGATGCGAGGTCACGACCAGCGCCAGGATGCCGGACTTCGCGGCAAAGCCGGCGACCGCGGGATCGAGCGTGGTCGGCCACGCATAGGCATGGACCGCGGCGCCGCGCAGCTTGCCGGTCGGCGCCGGCGTCTCGGTGCCCGCCTTGCCGGCGAGCGTCATCTGAAAGGTGACGATCCGGCCGTTGGCCCTGGCCTCGGCGGACAGGATGTCGAAGGTCGGCGCGATGCCCGCCTTGCGCTCGGACTTGAGGTCGTGCGCGGCGGCCGCGCCGGCGGCGAGCAGGCTCAACGCCGCCGTCATCAGGGGTCGCGTCATGGATCGCATCATCGATCGCATCATGGGTCGGCTCCATAGTATCGACTCGATACCAGCTTAGCGCACGCGCTCCCGCTTGCAAGAAAAATATCGAGTCGATACCTTCTCGGCATGACCGTTGCCGATTCCTCGGAGACCCTGATCGCCGAATTGATCGACCGGCTCGGCCGGCTGATCCGCGCCGAAGGCCATGCGGCGGGACTCAATCCGGCGCAATGGGAGGCGCTGCGCTATCTCACGCGCTGCAACCGCTTCTCCAACACGCCGGGAGCGCTGGCGCGCTATCTCAACGCCACCAAGGGCACGGTGTCGCAAACCCTCAACGCGCTCGAACGCAAGAAGCTGATCGCGCGCCGGCCCGATCCAGTCTCGGGCCGGGTGGTGCGGCTGACGCTGACGCGGGCCGGAGCGGCGCTGGCGGCGCGCGATCCGCTGCAGGACCTGGTCGGCGCGGCGGCGGCGCTTCCCAGCGCGCAGCGCGGCGCACTCGCCGCCGGCCTGGCCGCGATGCTCGAGCAGATGCAGCGCAACCGCGGCTACCGGGCGTTCGGTCTATGCCGGACCTGCCGGCATTTCCGGCCACGCGCGCCGCAGGGCACGCCGCACTGGTGCGCCCTGCTGCACACGCCGCTGCACGAGGCCGACAGCACCGCGGTCTGCATCGAGCACGAGCCCGCCGCCGCCTGACGCGCCGCCATCGGCGGATCAGCGCGACCGCCGCTTGCGCGCTTTTGCCGGAGCTTTCCGCTTGGGCTTGCCCTTGGCCTTGGCCTTCGACCGCGCCGCGGCCTTGCGCACCGTCGCCGATCGGCGCGCGGGCGCGGCTGTCGCCGGCAGCACCGCGACCGCCTCGATCTCGAACACCGCGCCCGGCCGCGCCAGCGCGGTGACGCCGACGGTGGTGCTCGCCGGCTTCGGATCGCGGCGGAAGAACCGGTCGCGGACCTCGCGGAAGCTCGCGATGTCGCCCATGTCGGTCAGATAGTTGTTGATCTTGACCACGTCGTCGAAAGTGGCGCCGACCGCGGCGAGCGCCGCCTTCAGGTTCTCGAACGCCCTGGTCGCCTGCGAGTGGAAATCGGGTCCGACCAGCCGGTTGTCGAGGTCGAGACCGAGCTGGCCCGCAAAATAGAAGATCCGCGCCGGCGCGGTGCTTTCGACCACATAGCTGTAGCCCGGCGGCGGCGCCAACGTGTCCGGAGTGAGAAACCGCACATGCTCGGCCATCATGCCCTCCCATGATCGTTTCGTGATCGTTCGGCGGCGATCAGCATGAGCGATCCGCGGGCCCGAACACAAGGTGGCGACGCGCCGCGGCGCGGCCGCACATCGCGCCGGCTCGCGGTCTTCCGAGCTCTTTCGCCGCGCTTGACTTGACGCCGCGCGTACCCGAGCTTGCGGCCGGGCTGGGGATGATCGTGACCGCGACACGGCTGGACAATGTGCGCATCGTCGGGACCGGAGCGGTCGTCGCTCTCGCGGTCACGCTCGCGCCGCAGCCGGCGCTCGCCGCCGAAGGCCTCGACGGCGCCGGCATGTCGATCCTGTGGGTGCTGCCGTTCGCCGGCCTGCTGCTGTCGATCGCCACCGGGCCGCTGCTCTATCCGCATGTCTGGGAGCACCACTACGGCAAGTTCGCGGCGTTCTGGGCCGTCTGCACCATCGTGCCGCTCTATCTGACCGCCGGCGCGGTGCCGGCCACGGATGCGCTGCTGCACGCCGTGCTGCACGAATACACGCCGTTCATCCTGCTGCTGCTCGCGCTGTTCACCATCGCCGGCGGCATCTATCTCGAAGGCAATCTGCGCGGCACGCCGGCCACCAACACCATCCTGCTCGGCATCGGCACGGTGCTTGCGAGCGTCATCGGCACCACCGGCGCCTCGATGGTGCTGATCCGGCCGGTGCTGCGCGCCAATGACGACCGCGTCTACAACGTCCATGTCGTGGTGTTCTTCATCTTCCTGGTCTCCAATATCGGCGGCGTGCTGACGCCGCTCGGCGACCCGCCGCTGTTCGTCGGCTTCCTCAAGGGCGTCGACTTCTTCTGGACGCCGCAGCACCTGTTTCCGGAGCTGCTGGTCTGCGTCGGCGTGCTGCTCGTGCTGTTCTTCGCGATGGACTGGTATCTGCATCATCGCGAGGAGCGGATGGAGCATCCGCTCGACTTCACGCCGGATTCGCCGCTGTCGCTGCACGGCAAGATCAACATCCTGCTGATCGCGCTGGTGATCGGCGCCATCCTGATGAGCGCCTACTGGAAGCCGGGCATCGCCTTCAGGGTCTATACGGTCGAGCTGGCGCTGCAGGACATCGTGCGCGATCTCGTGTTCGCGGCCGCCACGCTGCTGTCGCTGTGGCTGACGCCGCGGCGCTGCCGCGAGGGCAACGGCTTCGAATGGGGACCGATCGTCGAGGTCGCCAAGCTGTTCATCGCGATCTTCATCTGCATCGTGCCGGTGATCGCGATCCTGCATGCCGGCCGCAACGGCGCGCTGGCGGCGCTGGTCGCGCTGGTCGGCAGCGGCGATCACGTCAACAACGTCGCCTATTTCTGGCTCACCGGCGTGCTGTCCTCGTTCCTCGACAATGCGCCGACCTATCTGGTGTTCTTCGAGCTCGCCGGCGGCGACCCCAAGGTGCTGATGACCACGCTCGCCAACACGCTGGCGGCGATCTCGGCCGGCGCGGTGTTCATGGGCGCCAACACCTATATCGGCAATGCGCCGAACTTCATGGTCTACGCCATTGCCCGGCGCGCCGGCGTCCTGATGCCGTCGTTCTTCGGCTACATGCTGTGGTCCGGGCTGATCCTGCTGCCGCTGTTCGCGCTGCTGACCCTGATCTTCTTCCGATAGGCCGCCGCACCTGTTGACGCGGCGTTTACCGGTTCCCGCCACATTGCGCAGCGCCCCGCCGCTGCAACTTTCCCACCCGGCGCGCGTTTAACCGGACGAAGCATTCGCACAGGTCCCGTCATGCCGCGCCGCCGTCCCATCCTGATCTGCGCCACCGCAGCGGCGATCGCCTGCGCCACGACGCTGGCGACGCCGGCTTCCGCGCAGGGACTGTTCGAGGCGCTGTTCGGCGGCATCCGCCGTGCGTTCAGCGGTCCGCCGCCGAGCACCAGCTATGCGCCCGAACGCGACCCCGTCACCCGTTTCTTCGACCGACTGACCGGCCAGCAGGACAGCGGCCGGATCGCGGCGGCGCCGTCAGGCTCGCCTGCGCGCGGCTTCTGCGTGCGCACCTGCGACGGCGCCTATTTCCCGGTGCAGAGCCGGCCCGGCTTCAGCGCCGCGGAGGCCTGCTCGGCGTTCTGCCCGGCGAGCCCGACCAAGGTGTTCTCCGGCGGCAAGATCGATCACGCGGTGGCGCGCGACGGCAGCCGCTATGCCGACCTCGACACCGCATTCCTCTATCGCGAGCGCGTGGTCGCGGGTTGCAGCTGCAACGGCAAGCCGGCGGGCGGCCTGGCGCGCATCGACGCGATGAGCGACCCGACGCTGCGTCCGGGCGACGTGGTCGCGACCGGCAGCGGGCTCGTCGCCTATGCCGGCAACCGCAACAAGACCGCACAGTTCACGCCGGTCGACGTCGCGCGCTTCAACAAGACCGAGCGCGAGAAGCTGGCCGGGCTCAAGGTGACGCCGTCGGTCGATGAGGACACCACCGCCAGCATCCCGGCCTCGTTCGATCAAACAGGCGAGCGCTCACAGGCCGAGCCGGTCCGCGACGTCGTGCGCCAGTGACAGCGACGACGTCAGCCCCGGCGACTCGATCCCGAACATCTGCACCAGCCCGGCCAGGCCGTGATCGGCCGGCCCCTCGATCAGGAAATCCGCCTGCGGCTCGCCGGGCCCGCGCAGCTTGGGCCGGATGCCGGCATAATCGGGCTTGAGCGTGCCGTCGCGCAGGCTCGGCCAATAGCTGCGCACCCGCGCATAGAAGGCGTCGGCGCGACGCGGATCGACATCGTAATTCTCCCGGTCGATCCACTCCACGTCCGGACCGAAGCGCATGCGACCGGCGAGATCGAGCGTGACATGGACGCCGAGGCCGCCATCGACCGGCGTCGGATAGATCAGCCGGGTGAACACCGGGCGGGCGGAGTAAGCGAAGTAGTTGCCCTTGGCGAGCACCAGCCGCGGCACCCGCTCCGGCGGATAGCCCTCGACGGCGCGCGCCAGCGCCTGCGCGCCGAGGCCGGCGCAATTCACCACCGCGTCGAACGTGAACGTGTCGCCGTCGGCGAGCCGCACGAGCCATTGGCCGTGCCAACGCGCCATGCCCGCGACGCGGGTGTCGAGCGCGATGGCGCCGCCGCGATCCTCGATGTCGCCGCGCAGCGCCAGCATGTAGGCGTGGCTGTCGATGATTCCGGTCTCCGGCGACAGCAGCGCGGCGACGCAGCGCAGCTCCGGCTCCAGCGCGCGGGCCGCGGCGCCGTCGATCAATTCGAGCCCCTCGACCTCGTTGGTCACGCCTTGCGCGTGGAGCGCCGCGACCTTGGCGCGCTCCGCCTCGCTGGTCGCCACTACCAGCTTGCCGCATCTGCGGTGCGGCACGCCGTGGCCGGAGCAGAACGCGTAGAGCAGCCGGCGGCCGTGCACGCAATGGCGCGCGCGCAGCGAGCCGGCCGGATAATACATGCCGGCGTGGATCACCTCGCTGTTGCGCGAAGACGTGCCGGTGCCGATCGCGGCCGCCGCCTCGGCGACGATGACGTCGTGGCCGCGCAGCGCCGCGGCCCGCGCGACCGCAAGACCGATCACGCCCGCACCCACGATCAACACCTGCATGGATCGACCATCCGCCGCGCCGTTTCGGAACTTTCATAGACCGCGCCGCAGCCGAATGAAATGCGCCGGCGCGCTTCTTAAGGTTGCCAGCCGATCCTGGTTGAAGCGCCGCCGCGGCGGCGGCAGATTGCCGCCGGTGGTCAAGCAGGTGACTGACATGTTGAGGTTAACGGCTCTCGCTGCGACGGTTGCCGCGCTGACGGCGGCGCCGGCGCTCGCCAATCCGGCGCCGACGACGGTGAAGACTCACGACGGCTGCCGCAACACCGGCAGCTTCGAGCGCTGGGTGCAGGACTTCAGGAAGGACGCCGTCGCGGCGGGCATCGATCCGCGCGTCGTCGAATCCGCGCTCCCCTATATGCAGTTCGCGCCGGAGATCATCCAGCGCGATCGCAACCAGGGTGTGTTCCAGCAGAGCTTCCTGCAGTTCTCCGACCGCATGGTCGCCGGCTTCCGCATCAAGAACGGCGAGATCATGCTCAAGCGCCATGCGGCGATCCTCGCCAGGGTGGAGAAGCAATACGGCGTGCCGGCGCCGGTCCTGGTCGCGTTCTGGGGCCTGGAGAGCGACTTCGGCAGCAACACCGGCAAGCACAACATCCTGCGCGCGATCGCGACGCTCGCCTATGACTGCCGCCGCACCGAATATTTCCGCCAGCAACTGCTCGACGCGCTGCGCATCCTGCAGCGCGGCGACCTCACCGTCGCCGAGATGAACGGCGGCGACTGGGCCGGCGAGCTCGGCGCCATGCAGTTCACCGCGTCGGACTACTACAAATTCGCCGTCGACTACGACGGCGACGGCCGCCGCGACCTGGTCAGGAGCACGCCCGACACGCTGGCCTCGGCGGCGAACTTCCTGTCGAGCCTCGGCTGGAAGCGCGGCGAGCCCTGGCTGCAGGAGGTGCGCGTGCCCGCCACCATGCCGTGGGAGCAGGCCGATCTTCAGATCCAGCATCCGCGCGCGCAATGGGTGAAGTGGGGCATCGCCGCCGCGCACGGCGCGCTGCCGGCCGACGACATGCCGGCCTCGCTGGTGCTGCCGATGGGCCGCAACGGCCCGGCGTTCCTCGCCTACAACAATTTCAAGGCCTTCCTCGGCTGGAATTCCGCATTGGTCTATTCCACCACCGTCGCCTATTACGCGACGCGGCTTGCCGGCGCGCCGCCGGTCGGGCGCGGCAACGCCCCGGTCACGGTGCTGACCTCGCAGCAATTGCTCGAGCTGCAGATGATGCTGGCGCGCAGCGGCTACGATGTCGGCAAGCCGGACGGCAAGCTCGGCGCGATGACCCGCGCCGCGGTGCGACAGGCGCAGCTCAAATACGGCCTGCCGGCGGATTCCTATCCGAGCCTCGAGCTGATGGACCGGCTGAAGGGAACCACGCTCGGCGCGGCGCGCTGATCCGCCGCAGCGCTGCGATCCGCTCGGGCGCGCCGCGGCGCGCCCGATGCTTTTTTGCGAGCAAGACGCGCCATCACATCTTTGCGACCGCGCCGCAGGTTTGCGCGAACCAGTCCGTTGATTCGGAATTGGGGAAGAGGCGGATGCAAAGAGGAGCGACGGGCATGCGTTCATTCGGACATTCGCTGCGACACGGCATGACGGCCTCGCTGACGAGCGGTCTGGCCGCATCGGCGCTTGTCGTGATCGCCGCCCTGACCACGGCGCCCGCCGCGCAGGCGCAGCAGATCCTGCGCGGTGGCGGCGGCGGCGCGGCTCCCGCGGCGCGGCCGGCCCCGCCCGCCGCCCGTCCGGCGCCGATGGCCCGGCCTGCGCCGATGGCGCGCCCTGCTCCCATGGCTCGACCTCCCATGGCTCGACCTCCCATGGCTCGACCGCCGATGGCTCGGCCTCCGATGGCCCGGCCCGCGCCGATGGCACGTCCCGGCCCCATCACGCGGCCGGCGCCGATGGCGAGACCGCAGATGCGCCAGACACCGCCGCGCGTCGCCGCGCCGCCGCGCGCTGCACCGCAACGGCCGCAGATCGTCCGTCCGACGACACCGGCCGCGCCGAACCGCGCGCAGCGTATCGAGCAGCAGCGTCAGCAGCGCCAGAACGCGATGCCGGCCGGCCGCCAGCCGGCTGTCGGAACCGCGGCCGCCGTCACCCGGCAGCAGCAGTTGCAGGAGCGCCGCGCCCAGCAGCAGGAAAATCGCGCCGAACGCCTGCGCCAGCGCCAGGAGAACCGCGCCCTGCGCGCACTGCCGCCGGCGCAGCGCGCCCAGCGCCGCCAGGAGTTGCAGCAGCAGCGCGCCGAGCGCGCCCAGCAGCGCCAGCAGCAGCGGCAGGAGCGGTTGCAGCAGCGCCAGAACGTCCTTCAGCAAACCCGCGAGCCGCGGCAGCGTGCCGCGACGCGCCGCAACGGCGCGCCGCGCGTCAATGCCCAGGCGATCCGGCAAGGCCGCTTCGCCGCAGCCGCCATCACGCGCGCCAATGCCGACTCGCGTGCCGACCGCCGCGCCGCATGGCAGCAGGCGCGCGCCGCACGCCTGATCGCGCGGCAAGCGTGGCGGCGCGGCCATCGCGCCACCTTCGTGGCCTGGGTCGGCCCGATCTACTGGCCCTATGCCTATTCCGACCTGTTCGACTACACGTTCTTCCCCTACGCCTACGAGGACGACTACTGGGCCTACGCCTATGACGACCTGTTCGACGGCGTGTTCTGGGCCGACGGCGGACCCTATACGGCCTATGCCGCGGCACCGTCGGGCCGCAGCGCGACCGGCAGCAGCACCCAGCCCAGAGCGCAGGCCCGGGCCGCCGATACCACCGCGCGGCAGGCCTGCACCGAGCCCGGTCAAGGCATCACCGCCTGGCCGTTCGCGCAGATCCAGCGCGCGGTCACGCTCTCCGACGAGCAGAAGAAGCTGCTCGCCGACCTCGAGAGTGCCGCCAAGCAGGCCGCCGACACCTTCAAGGCAAGCTGCGCCACCAGCGCGCCGCTGACGCCGCCCGGCCGGCTCGAAGCGGTGCTGACGCGACTCGAAGCGACGCTGGCGGCGGTGCAGACCGTGCGCGGTCCGCTCGACGCGTTCTACGCTTCGCTCAGCGACGAGCAGAAGGCGCGCTTCAACCTGATCGGCCCGACGATCGGCCAGAGCGACGCCGACAAGACCACGCGGCAGCAGACGCTGGAGACGAACCAGAAGACCTGCCAGGACCAGAAGCCCGGCCTCGTCAACCTGCCGATCGAGGGCATCGAGGACACGGTCAAGCCGACCGACGAGCAGATGCCGCTGCTCGACAAGCTCGAGCAGGCCACCAATGACGCGGTGGAGACGCTGAGCAAGGCTTGCCCGGACGACATCGCGCAGACGCCGCCCGGCCGGCTCGAGCAGACCGAGACCCGCCTCAAGGCCATGATCGAGGCGGCGCGCACGGTGCAGGGCGCGCTCAACCCGTTCTACGCGGCCTTGTCCGACGAGCAGAAGTCGCGCTTCAACACCATGACCAGCAGCGCGATCGCCGCCGACGCGGACTGACCTTCGGCCGGCTGCAATGAAGAGGGCGGCCGCGAGGCCGCCCTTTCCGCATCCGTTCGCAGCGACGCCGCATCACTCGGCGGCGATGCGTACCTCCGGCGCCGCGGCGCGCACGTCCGGCGTGACGTGCTTCTCGAACTTGGCGAAGTTCTTCTGGAACATGCCGACCAGATCGCGCGCGGTCTTGTCGAACTCGGCCTTGTCCTTCCAGGTCTTGACCGGATCGAGCAGCTGCTGGTCGACGCCGGGCACCGCGGTCGGCACCGCGAAGCCGAAATACGGATCGGTGCGAAACTCCGCCTTCTTCAGCGAGCCGTCGAGCGCGGCGGTGACCAGCGCGCGCGTCGCCTTGATCGGCATGCGGCGGCCGACGCCGTACTTGCCGCCGGTCCAGCCGGAATTGACCAGCCAGCAATCGACATTGTGCTCGGTGATGTATTTACGGAACAGGTCGCCGTATTCCGCCGGCGGACGCGGCAGGAACGGCGCGCCGAAGCAGGTCGAGAATTCCGGCACCACGCCGTCGACGCCCTTCTCGGTGCCGGCGACCTTCGCGGTGTAGCCCGACAGGAAGTGATACATCGCCTGCGCCGGCGTCAGCTTGGCGATCGGCGGCATCACGCCGAAGGCGTCGGCGGTGAGAAACACCACGTTCCTGGGATGACCGGCGCGGCCGGTGCGCGACGCGTTCGGGATCGATTCGAGCGGATAGGCCGAGCGGGTGTTCTCGGTCTTGGACTGGTCGGCGTAATCGGGAATGCGGGTGTCGGGATCGAACGCGACGTTCTCCAGCACCGCGCCGAAGCGGTTGGTGGCGTCCCAGATCTGCGGCTCGGCCTCGCGCGACAGATTGATGGTCTTGGCGTAGCAGCCGCCCTCGAAGTTGAAGATGCCGTCCGGTCCCCAGCCGGTCTCGTCGTCGCCGATCAGCGTGCGGTTCGGATCGGCCGACAGCGTGGTCTTGCCGGTGCCGGAGAGACCGAAGAACAGCGCGCTGTCGCCGTCAGGTCCGACATTGGCCGAGCAGTGCATCGGCACCACGTTCTGCGCCGGCAGGTAGAAGTTGAGCGTGGTGAACACCGACTTCTTCATCTCGCCGGCATAGGACGTGCCGCAGATCAGCACGATCTTGCGGGAGAAATCGATCGCCACCATGGTGTCGGAGCCCTCGCGCCCGCCGTGGCGCTTGGCATCCGGCGTGAACGACGGGATGTCGATGATGGTCAGCTCCGGCACGAAGCCGGAAAGCTCGGAGCGGTCCGGACGGATCAGCAGCGTGCGGATGAACAGCGAGTGCCAGGCGAGCTCGGTGAACACCCGCACCTTGATGCGATAGGTCGGATCGGCGCCGCCGTAGAGGTCCTGCGCGAACAGCGTCCGACCTTTGCAATGCGCGAGGATGTCCTGATAGAGCGTGTCGAAGTGCTCCTTGCTGAGCTTGCGGTTGCCGTCCCACCACACGCTGTCGCGGGTGAGATCGTCGACCACGGTGTGCTTGTCCTTGGGCGAGCGGCCGGTGTGATGGCCGGTCTCGGCGCACAGCGCGCCGCCGGCGACGATCGCAGCCTCGCCGGCGCGGATCGCATGCTCGTAGAGCGGCGCATCGGGGAGATTCCAATGGACGCCGGCCAGCTCCTTCAAGCCGAATTTGTCGGCGCCATAGGCACTGTTACGCAAACCTGTCTCTTTCACGGATAACCCCTCCTTCGCCGGGCGCAAGCTACGCCGGAGCACGGCCGCGGCGGCGACCGAAAGTCTGCGGCCTTGAAAGCGCGGGACCATAGTGACGAAGCGCGATCATGGGAAGCCCGCTCAACCGGCCGAGACAGTCGGCGCGAGCGATATTTCACCGCCGTTATTGCGCTGCATCAAAGCCGATCGCATCAACAGCAGCTTGGATAATCGTTTGGTCGGCGGCGCGTCCATGCGGCGGCGCTTCGCGCGTGCAACAATTGAGAATCCAGGCCGCGACCAATTAACCACCCGCGACGATCAGGCGCCGCGCGCGGTCTGCGCCAGCGTCCGCAGCGTCTGCCGCAACGCGCCGGGCGAGGTCACTCGCGCCGGGAACGGCAGCCGCAGCGCCAGGCGCTCGAGTTGAAGATCGAGCCCGTCGGGATCGACGCCGACGCAGCGCCAGGCGCCATCCGGCGCGCCAAGCAGCCGCGTCGCATAGAGCCGGCAGGCTTCGGCGTGGTCCGCGTTCATGTGCGCGACCACCTCCGCTTCGGCGGCGACCAGCGCCGCGGCGTCGGCGAGATCGGTCAACAGGTCGGCCGGCGCGAGATCGACGATCCGGCCGAAGCCGGCGACCAGATGGGCGCCCTCGACCTGCATCCGGTAGAACGAAAAATCGGCAAAACCCGCGAACATCTCCGCCTCGGGCTGGCGGTCGAGATAGCGCCGCCGCTCCTGCGCATCCGCGGTGGGCGCGATCCGCCCGGCGATGCTGATCCGCGCCCCCTGCAGCGGGTCGCCCGCCTTGCGCTCGTCGAGCATCAGCGAGGCGCGGGGGTCCGCCGCCAGGTTGCGGCTGTGCAGCGCGAGCCGCGACAGCAGCAAGAGCGGGGCGCCGTCCGCCGCGGTGGCGACATTGACCAGCGAGCAATAGGGGTCGCCGGAGCCCGGTTTCAGGGTGGCGAGCGCGCCGGAACGGGCTTCGCGCAACAGCCGCCGGGCGGCCTGGCGTGGGTCGAAATCGGGGTCCGGCGTCATGGTCCCTGTCATTAACAAATGAGAACAAAAACTGAAACAGGGGGCCTTCAGGGTTGATTTGGTTGCGGGACTCCCTAGTTGTTGCCCGATAGACACATTTCAGCCCACGTTTGCGGGCTCATCGCCGGCGGGCACCGTCACGTTCTCGAACAGGGGCACTCATGCCGACCATCGCACTCGTCGACGACGACCGGAACATCCTGACTTCAGTCTCGATCGCGCTCGAAGCCGAAGGCTACCGGATCATGACCTACACCGACGGGTCATCCGCGCTCGACGGCTTCAAGACATCACCGCCCGATCTTGCCATTCTCGACATCAAGATGCCGCGCATGGACGGCATGGAGACGCTGCGCCGGCTGCGGCAGAAATCCGATGTGCCGGTGATCTTCCTCACCTCCAAGGACGAGGAGATCGATGAACTGTTCGGCCTCAAGATGGGCGCCGACGATTTCATCCGCAAGCCGTTCTCGCAGCGCCTGCTGGTCGAGCGCGTCAAGGCGGTGCTGCGCCGCGGCTCGCCCAAGGACGCCGCCGCGCCGAAGGAAGTCGACGCCGCCAAGATCCTGGAGCGCGGCCATCTGCGCATGGATCCGGAGCGCCACACCTGCACCTGGAAGAACGAGCCGGTGACGCTGACCGTGACCGAATTCCTGATCCTCAACGCGCTCGCCTCGCGGCCCGGCGTGGTCAAGAGCCGCAACGCGCTGATGGACGCGGCCTATGACGACCAGGTCTATGTCGACGACCGCACCATCGACAGCCACATCAAGCGGCTGCGCAAGAAGTTCAAGGCGGTCGACGAAGACTTCGAGATGATCGAAACGCTCTACGGCGTCGGATATCGCTTCAAGGAAGTTTAACGCGCTGCGGCGGGCGCTCGGCAGGTTTCTGTGCTCGATCGAACCCCCGAACTGGCAAATCCCGGCTTCGAGACTTCCGGCGGCGAACCATCGCCGGCAACCCCGCCGCGGCGCCAGCGGCTGCGATGGCTGCGCCGGGCGCTCCGTTTCCTGTCCGAGCAGAGCTTCTCGTCGCTGACGCGACGCATCGTGATTCTCAATCTCGCCGGCCTGTTCGCGCTCCTTGTCGGCATCCTCTATCTGTCGCAGTTCCGCGCCGGCCTGATCGACGCGCGCGTGCAGAGCCTGCTGGTGCAGGGCGAGATCATCGCCGGCGCGATCGCCGCCTCGGCGACGATCGAGACCGATTCCATCACCATCGATCCCGAGCGGCTGCTCGAACTGCAGGCCGGCGAAAGCTACGGCCCGACCGACGACCTCCTGTCCGGCCTGGAATTCCCCATCAATCCCGAGCGCGTCGCGCCGGTGCTGCGCCGCCTGGTGTCGCCGACCAAGACCCGCGCCCGCATCTATGACCGCGACGGCGACCTCCTGCTCGACAGCCGCAACCTCTACGGTCGCGGCGACGTGCTGCGCTTCGAGCTGCCGCCGCCGGACGAGGAGAAGCCGGGCCTGATGGAGCGCACCGTGATCGCGATCCGGCGCTGGCTCAGCCGCGGCGACCTTCCGCTCTATCGCGAGCTCGGGCCGACCAACGGCAAGGGCTACGAGGAGGTGGCGCAGGCGCTCAACGGCCTGCACGCCAGCATGGTGCGCATCAACGACCGCGGCGAGGTCATCGTCTCGGTGGCGGTGCCGGTGCAGCGCTTCCGCGCGGTGCGCGGCGTGCTGATGCTGTCGACGCAGGGCGCCGACATCGACGACATGGTGCAGGCCGAGCGGCTTGCGATCTTCAAGGTGTTCCTGGTCGCCGCCGCGGTGATGGTGGTGCTGTCGTTCCTGCTCGCCGGCACCATCGCCGGACCGGTGCGCCGGCTCGCCGACGGCGCCGAGCGGGTGCGCCGGCGCATCCGCTCGCGCGTCGAGATCCCCGACTTCACCAGCCGCCGCGACGAGATCGGCCACCTGTCGGGCACGCTGCGGGCGATGACCGACGCGCTCTACAGCCGCATCGAGGCGATCGAGAGCTTCGCCGCCGACGTCGCCCACGAGCTCAAGAACCCGCTGACCTCGCTGCGCTCCGCGGTCGAGACGCTGCCGCTCGCCAAGACCGAGGACAGCCGCACCCGCCTGCTCGACGTGATCCAGCACGACGTCAAGCGGCTCGACCGGCTGATCTCCGACATTTCCGACGCCAGCCGGCTCGATGCCGAGCTGCAGCGCCACGAGACGGCGCCGGTCGACCTGACCAAGCTGCTGCGCACGCTGGTCGCCGCCAGCAACGAGGTCAGCGACGGCATCTGCGTGAAGCTGACCTTCGAGGGCGGCGACGAGCGCGGCTTCGCGGTGCCGGGCCATGACCTGCGGCTCGGCCAAGTGGTGAGCAACCTGATCGACAATGCGCGCTCGTTCTCGCCGCCGGGCGGCACCGTGCGCGTCACCTGCCGGCGGCTGAAGTCCGGCGTCCAGATCGTCGTGGACGACGACGGACCCGGCATTCCCGAGGATGCGCGCGAGCGCATCTTCGAGCGCTTCTACACCGACCGGCCGCACCAGGGCTTCGGCCAGAATTCCGGCCTCGGCCTGTCGATCTCCAAGCAGATCGTCGAGGCCCATGGCGGCAGCATCCGCGCCGAGAACCGGCTCGGCGAGCCGCCGGCGCCGGGCGAGCCGCCCCGGGTGCTCGGCGCCCGCTTCGTGGTCGACCTGCCGGCGGCATGACGGACCGCGATCCGAGCAGGGCGACGATCCATGCCGGCGCGGTCCTGATCGGCGCCAAGGCGGCGCTGGTCCGCGGCCCGTCGGGATCGGGAAAATCCCGTCTGATCTGGACCGTGCTGCAGGCCGCCGCGGCCGGCGCGCTGCCGTTCGCCCGGCTGGTCGGCGACGACCGCGTGCTGCTGGAACCGCGCTACGGCCGGCTGCTGGTGCGGCCGGCGCCGGCGCTGGCCGGCCTCCTCGAGCTGCGCGGGCTCGGCATCCGCCGCCTGCCCCACGAGCCGGTGGCCGCGGTCGGCGTGGTGCTGACGCTCGGCGCCGGCGCGGCGCCGCGGCTGCCGGACCACCCGGCGACGGTCCGGCTGGACGGCGTCGAGCTCCCGCATCTCGCCTGCCCTCCGGGCGCGGCGGCGTTCCCGCTGCTGTGGGGCTGGCTGCGGACAGCCGGGACAGTCGATTGACCGGCGCGCGCGCCTGCGCTACTCCGCCGCCCTCCTATCGGGACAAAGGTGAACCACATTAGTCGGCCAGCGTTCCGTCCTTGAATGTCGAGCCTTGCCTTGACACCTCCTTTTCGCAGTGCAGCAAGCAGCCTATATAACCGGGACGCCCGCCATGCGGGCGCGGGGGAAGCGTCCGAGCACGTTCCTTGTCGCGTGGCAGAGCCCGGACCGCGGACCGATGTCCGCGAGGAGTCTCGAATGATCGGTCTCGTACTGGTAACGCACGGCCATCTCGCCACGGAATTCCGTGCGGCGCTGGAGCATGTGGTCGGTCCGCAGCGCCAGATCGAGGCCGTCACCATCGGTCCCGACGACGATGTCGAGCAGGCGCGCAAGGACATCGTCGAGGCGGTCAAGCGCGTCGATTCCGGCGCGGGTGTCGTCATTCTCACCGACATGTTCGGCGGCACGCCGTCCAACCTCGCGATCTCGGTGATGAGCCAGCCCAAGGTCGAGGTGCTGGCCGGCATCAACCTGCCGATGCTGATCAAGCTCGCCAAGGTGCGCGAGACCGCCTCGCTGCAGGATGCCGTCAACGCGGCGCAGGAAGCCGGCCGCAAATACTGCACCATCGCCAGCCGGGTCCTCACCGGCAAATGAGCGCACCGCCGCCCACGCCTTCGCCCACCGCTGGCGGCGTGCTGACCCGCGAGCTCAAGATCGTCAACAAGAAGGGGCTGCATGCGCGGGCCTCGGCCAAATTCGTGCAATGCGTGGAGCGGTTCGCGGCCGACGTCACGGTGACGCGCGGGCACGAGACGGTGGGCGGAACATCGATCATGGGCCTGATGATGCTCGCGGCGGCGCCGGGCACCACGATCACGGTCGCGGCCAAGGGCGCGGACGCCGCCCAGGCGCTGGACGCCATCGCCGCGCTCGTCGCCGACCGCTTCGGCGAGGACGAGTAGCGTCGTTGCGGCGCTTACGCCGCTTTGTTATAGGCTCTCGCGACTTTCTCCCGACAATTCGCGCTGGATAGGAGCGTCATGACCGCAGCCGCCAAACCGTCCGACAAGACGACCGCCGCCGACTACATCGTCGCGGATATCGGCCTCGCCGAATTCGGCCGCAAGGAAATCTCCATCGCCGAAACCGAGATGCCGGGCCTGATGGCGACGCGCGAAGAATACGGCCCGAAGCAGCCGCTCAAGGGCGCGCGCATCGCCGGCTCGCTGCACATGACGATCCAGACCGCGGTGCTGATCGAGACGCTCACCGCGCTCGGCGCCGAGGTGCGCTGGGTGTCGTGCAACATCTATTCGACGCAGGACCACGCCGCCGCCGCGATCGCGGCCGCCGGCATCCCGGTGTTCGCGGTCAAGGGCGAGACGCTCAAGGACTATTGGGACTACACCGCAAAGCTGTTCGACTGGCACGGCGCAAAAAGCGGGGAAGCCCTGCACCCGAACATGATCCTCGACGACGGCGGCGACGCGACGCTGTTCGTGCATCTCGGCGTGCGCGCCGAGAACGGCGACACCGCGTTCCTCGACAAGCCGGGCTCCGAGGAAGAGGAGATCCTGTTCGCGCTGATCAGGAAGTGCCTCAAGGACAAGCCGAAGGGCTGGTTCGGCGCGATCGCGAAATCGGTCAAGGGCGTGTCGGAGGAGACCACCACCGGCGTGCATCGCCTCTACGAGATGCAGAAGGCCGGCACGCTGCTGTGGCCGGCGATCAACGTCAACGACTCGGTCACCAAGTCGAAGTTCGACAACCTCTACGGCTGCCGCGAATCGCTGGTCGACGGCATCCGCCGCGGCACCGACGTGATGATGGCCGGCAAGGTGGCGATGGTCGCGGGCTTCGGCGACGTCGGCAAGGGCTCGGCGGCGTCGCTGCGCCAGGCCGGCTGCCGCGTGCTGGTGTCGGAGATCGACCCGATTTGCGCGCTGCAGGCGGCGATGGAAGGCTACGAGGTGGTGACGATGGAAGATGCCGCGCCGCGCGCCGACATCTTCGTCACCGCGACCGGCAACAAGGACGTCATCACCATCGAGCACATGCGCGCGATGAAGGATCGCGCCATCGTCTGCAACATCGGCCACTTCGACAACGAGATCCAGGTCGCGGCGCTCAAGAACCTGAAGTGGACCAACATCAAGCCGCAGGTCGACGAGATCACCTTCCCCGACGGCCACCGCATCATCCTGCTGTCGGAAGGCCGGCTGGTGAATCTCGGCAATGCGATGGGCCATCCGAGCTTCGTGATGTCGTCGTCGTTCACCAACCAGACGCTGGCGCAGATCGAACTGTTCACCAATCCCGGCAAGTACGAGAAGAAGGTCTACACGCTGCCCAAGCACCTCGACGAGAAGGTGGCGCGGCTGCATCTCGACAAGATCGGCGTCAAGCTCACCAAGCTGCGGCCCGACCAGGCCAGCTATATCGGCGTCAGTCCGGACGGCCCGTTCAAGGCCGATCATTACCGCTACTGATCGGCGGCGCGCTCGCGCAACATGGCGGGCCCGCGCAGGCATGCGGGATCGCCCCCTGGTGTTGGCGGCGCGGGGGACGCCGGTCTCGTTACCTCCTCCCTCGCCAATGACGAGGGGCGACGGAGCGCCGCGCGGCGCAACGTCTTCGGTGCCGCGCTCGCAAAGAGCGCGGCGCGCATCTCTTGCGAGACGCGCGCGCCTTGCGGCGCTCCGCCGGCGGCTCCTTGCCAGCAGCCGGGCCCGCGCTTTTCGTCGCCGGCAGGGCCGCGCCAGGCGACCTGCCGTCATCCGTCAGCGAACCCGTCGCGGGAGGTCGTAGTGCCTCCGGGCGGGGTCCCGGTGCCGCCCGAGCGCAGGGGGTGCGACGCCCTGCCCGCGGGAAGCCGCAT
>Ga0180222_1000640_pt1 | contig 48243 bp, 45 predicted proteins | sample eDN5th37CKraftOP_FD_151336 | JGI IMG/M metagenome (GOLD analysis project Ga0180222, IMG submission 151336) | Enriched Organic Plus compost microbial communities from Emeryville, California, USA - eDNA 5th pass 37_C Kraft OP (version 2) (version 2) ...
CGCAACAACAAGGGCCACGTCACCAGCCGCGGCATCGCCGGCGGCCACAAGCAGCGCTATCGCATCGTCGATTTCAAGCGCCGCAAGTGGGACGTCGAGGGGACCGTCGAGCGTCTGGAATATGACCCCAACCGCACGGCGTTCATCGCCCTCATCAAATATGAGGACGGCGAGCTGGCCTACATCATCGCGCCGCAGCGTCTGTCGGTCGGCGACAAGGTCGTCGCCGGCAAGAAGACCGACGTGAAGCCGGGCAACGCGATGGAACTCGGCCAGATGCCGGTCGGCACCATCTGCCACAATATCGAGATGAAGCCGGGCAAGGGTGGCCAGATCGCCCGTTCGGCGGGCACCTATGTGCAGCTCGTCGGCCGCGACCGGGGCATGGTGATCGTTCGCCTGAATTCGGGCGAGCAGCGCTATATCCGCGCGGACTGCATGGGCACCGTCGGCGCCGTGTCGAACCCCGACAACGCCAACACCAATCTCGCCAAGGCCGGCCGCAACCGCTGGCTGGGCCGCCGTCCGCTGACGCGCGGTGTCGCGAAGAACCCGGTCGACCACCCGCATGGCGGTGGTGAAGGCCGGACCTCCGGCGGTCGCCATCCGGTGACCCCGTGGGGCAAGCCGACCAAGGGTGCTCGTACCCGCAACAACAAGGCGACGGACAAGTTCATCATCCGTAGCCGTCACGCGAAGAAGAAGAGGTAAGCGATGGCTCGTTCCGTCTGGAAGGGTCCGTTTGTGGACCTGCATCTGCTGAAAAAGGCAGAATCCGCGCAGGAAGCGGGCGCGAAAGCTGGCCCGATCAAGACCTGGTCGCGCCGTTCGACCATCCTGCCGCAGTTCGTTGGCCTGACGTTCAACGTCTATAATGGCCGCAAGCACGTTCCCGTCTCGGTGAACGAGGACATGGTTGGGCACAAGCTGGGTGAGTTCGCGCCGACGCGCTTCTTCCCCGGTCACGCCGCCGACAAGAAGGGCAAGCGCTAATGGGCAAGGCAAAGGCTCCCCGTCGCGTGGGCGACAATGAGGCGCTGTCCGTCGGCACCTCGATCCGCGGTTCGGCGCAGAAGCTGAACCTGGTTGCGGCGCTGATCCGCGGCCGCAAGGTCGAGGACGCGCTCAACATCCTCGCTTTCTCCAAGAAGGCGATGGCGGTCGACGTCCGCAAGGTGCTGGCCTCGGCCATCGCCAATGCGGAGAACAACCATAATCTCGACGTCGACTCGCTGGTCGTCGCCGAGGCGTCGGTCGGCAAGTCGATCACGATGAAGCGCTTCCACGCTCGCGGTCGCGGCAAGTCGACCCGCATTCTGAAGCCGTTCAGCCGGGTTCGGATCGTCGTGCGCGAACAGACTGAACAGGCGGAGGCGTAAGTCATGGGTCACAAGAGCAATCCGATCGGTCTGCGTCTTCAGATCAACCGCACCTGGGACAGTCGCTGGTTCGCGGAAGGCCAGGATTATGGCCGTCTTCTGATGGAGGATCTGAAGATCCGCACCTTCATCATGAAGAAGCTGCCGCAGGCCGCGATCTCCAAGGTGGTGATCGAGCGTCCGGCCAAGCTGTGCCGCGTGTCGATCTATGCCGCCCGTCCGGGCGTCATCATCGGCAAGAAGGGCGCCGACATCGAGAAGCTGCGCAAGAAGCTGGGCGAATTCACCCAGTCCGACGTCAGCCTCAACATCGTCGAGATTCGCAAGCCGGAAATCGACGCGAAGCTCGTCGCGCAGGGCGTTGCCGACCAGCTGGAGCGCCGCATCGCCTTCCGCCGTGCGATGAAGCGCGCGGTGCAGTCCGCGCTGCGTCTGGGCGCCGAGGGCATCAAGATCACCTGCGGCGGCCGTCTGGGCGGCGCGGAGATCGCGCGCACCGAATGGTATCGCGAAGGCCGCGTGCCGCTGCACACGCTGCGCGGTAACGTCGATTATGCCGAGGCCGAGGCCCACACCGCCTATGGCGTGTGCGGGATCAAGGTCTGGATCTTCAAGGGCGAAATCCTTGGCCACGATCCGATGGCGACTGACCGGCTGATGATGGAGGCTCAAACCTCCGGCGTCCGTCCGGCGCACTGAGTTGAGAAGGTAGAGCGTCATGCTGCAACCGAAGAAAATGAAATTCCGCAAGGCCTTCAAGGGCCGGATCAAGGGCGACGCCAAGGGCGGCAGCGCGCTTAATTTCGGCGCCTACGGCCTGAAGGCCCTTGAGCCGGAGCGGATCACCGCCCGCCAGATCGAGGCCGCGCGCCGTGCGATCCAGCGCCACCTGCGCCGTCAGGGCCGCCTGTGGATCCGCGTGTTCCCGGACGTGCCGGTGTCGAAGAAGCCCGCCGAGGTCCGTCAGGGCAAGGGCAAGGGCAGCATCGAATATTGGGCCGCCCGCGTGAAGCCGGGTCGCATCCTGTTCGAGCTGGACGGCGTGCCGGGTCCGCTCGCCGCCGAGGCTTTCTCGCGCGCCGCGATGAAGCTGCCGATCAAGACCAAGGTCGTTGCCCGCCTGGGCGACACCTCGCATCTGGGAGCCGAATAATGACGAAGGTCACTGATCTGCGTGTCAAGTCGGACGACGAGCTTTCGGGCGAGCTCGCCAACCTGAAGAAGGAGCAGTTCAACCTGCGCTTCCAGGCGGCGACCAACCAGCTCGAAAAAGCGAGCCGGGTGCGCGAAGTGCGCCGCGACATCGCCCGTATCAAGACGCTGCAGGGCGAACGCGCCCGCGCGGCGAAGTAAGAAGGACACTATCATGCCCAAGCGCGTGCTGACGGGAACGGTGGTTTCCGACAAGGGTGACAAGACGGTCGTGGTCCGCGTCGAGCGTAAGGTGAAGCACCCGCTCTACGGCAAGATCATCCGCCGTTCGAAGAAATATCATGCTCATGACGAGGCCAATGCCTATCATGAGGGCGAAACCGTCCGCATCGAGGAAACGGCGCCGATCTCGAAGCTCAAGACCTGGAAGGTCATCGAGCGGGTAGACACGCACAAGTCCCCGGAACAGGCGGCGTAAGACGTTTTCCGGTCCCGATGCAGATCGGGACCGGGGTCTGTTTTTTCGGCCCATGGCGTTTTCGGACCGTCGGATGCCTTGCATCTGGCGGAAAAGGCGCTAAAGGCCGGACCCGTTCAGGAACTACCGGAATATTCCGGCAAGCCAAATGAGAAGGAACCGGATCAATGATCCAGATGCAATCCAATCTTGAGGTCGCCGACAACAGCGGCGCCAAGCGCGTTCAGTGCATCAAGGTGCTGGGCGGCTCCAAGCGGCGCACCGCGGGCGTCGGCGACGTGATCGTCGTCTCCGTCAAGGACGCGCAGCCCAAGGGCCGTGTGAAGAAGGGCGACGTGCACCGCGCGGTGATCGTCCGCACCGCGAAGGACGTGCGCCGCGCCGACGGCAGCGTCATCCGCTTCGACAGCAACGCCGCCGTTCTGGTCGGCAAGAACGACGAGCCGATCGGCACCCGTATCTTCGGCCCGGTGGTTCGCGAGCTGCGCGCGAAGAACTTCATGAAGATCATCAGCCTCGCGCCGGAGGTGCTGTAATGAGCGCCGCACGGATCAAGAAGGGCGACACCGTCGTCGTGCTCGCGGGCAAGGACAAGGGCCGCACCGGCTCCGTCCTGCAGGTCTTCCCGAAGGATGACAAGGTGCTGGTCGACGGCATCAACGTGCATGCCCGTCACCGCAAGCCCGATCAGCTGAACCCGCAGGGCGGCATCGAGCGCCGGCCCGCGCCGCTGCACATTTCCAATGTCGCGATCGCCGGCAAGGATGGCAAGGCCACCCGCGTCCGCTTCGAAGAGCGCGACGGCAAGAAGGTCCGCGTGGCCGTCAAGTCCGGGGAGGTCATCTGATGGCTGACAAATATACTCCGCGCCTCAAGTCGCTCTACGACGAGACGATCATCAAGGCGATGACCGAGAAGTTCGGCTATGCGAACCCGATGCAGATTCCGCGGATCGAGAAGATCACGCTGAACATGGGCGTCGGCGAAGCGACGCAGGACAAGAAGAAGGTCACCTCGGCCGCCGAGGAAATGGAGCTGATCGCCGGGCAGAAGCCGGTCATCACCAAGGCGAAGAAGTCGATCGCGCAGTTCAAGCTGCGTGAGGGCATGCCGATCGGTGCGAAGGTCACGCTGCGCCGCGAGCGCATGTACGAGTTCCTCGATCGCCTGATCACCATCGCGATGCCCCGCATCCGCGACTTCCGCGGCCTGAACCCGAAGTCGTTCGACGGCCGCGGCAACTATGCGTTCGGGATCAAGGAACAGATCATCTTCCCGGAAATCAACTATGACCGCATCGACAAGGTGCGCGGCATGGACATTATCGTTACCACCACCGCGAACACGGACGAAGAAGCGCGCGAACTGCTGCGCCTGTTCGGTTTCCCGTTCCCGGTCGAAGAGGAAAAGCAGGCCGCCTGAGGGCGCGCCTGCTTCAAGGAAGGAAGAGAACTTAAGTCATGGCGAAACTGAGTTCCATCAACAAGAATGAGCGTCGCAAGAAGCTGGTCAAGAAATATGCCGGCAAATATGCGAAGCTGAAGGCGATTGCTGCCGATACGTCGCTCGACGACACGGAACGGCTGATCGCGCGTCTGAAGATGGCCGAGATCCCCCGCAACGGCAATCCGACCCGGATCCGCAACCGTTGCGAGCTGACCGGCCGTCCGCGCGCCTATTATCGCAAATTCCGTCTCTGCCGCGTGCAGCTGCGCGATCTGGCCAACAAGGGCCTGATCCCCGGCGTCACCAAGTCGAGCTGGTAAGGATAGACCAACATGGCATTGACCGATCCTCTGGGTGATATGCTCACCCGCATCCGCAACGGCCAGCAGGCGCGCAAGGACAGCGTCGTGACCCCGGCTTCGAAGCTGCGCGCGCGCGTCCTCGACGTGTTGCAGCGCGAAGGCTATATTCGCGGTTACAGCGAAGAGCAGCTGGGCAAGCATCCCGGCCTGCGCATCGAGCTGAAATATTTCGAGGGCCAGCCGGCGATCAAGCATGTCGCCCGCGTGTCCAAGCCCGGCCGCCGCGTCTATTCCGGCAGCAAGGAATTGCCGATCGTGCGCAACGGCCTCGGCATCACCATCGTTTCGACGCCGCGCGGCGTTCTGTCCGACGCCGAGGCGCGCGACCAGAATGTCGGTGGCGAAGTGCTGGCGGAGGTGTTCTGATGAGCCGTACCGGAAAGAAGCCGGTTGCAATCCCGGCAGGTGTCACCGCGTCCATCCAGGACGGCCAGGTGTCGGTGAAGGGTCCGAAGGGCACGCTCAGCATGCCGCTGTCGGACGAGGTCACCTACACGCTGGAGGACGGCGCTCTGACCGTCGCTCCCGTCAACGACAGCAAGCGCGCGCGCTCCTTCTGGGGCATGCAGCGCACGCTGGTGCAGAATCTGGTGACCGGCGTGACCGAGGGCTATACCAAGGTACTGGAGATCACCGGTGTCGGCTATCGCGCCGCCGCTCAGGGCAAGACCCTGAAGCTGCAGCTCGGCTACAGCCATGACGTCGATTATGCGATCCCCGAAGGGATCGAGATCAAGACGCCGGACAACACCACCGTGGAAATCAGCGGGATCGACAAGCAGAAGGTCGGTCAGGTTGCCGCCGAAATCCGTCGCTGGAGGAAGCCCGAACCCTATAAGGGCAAGGGTATCAAATATCGCGGTGAGTTCATCTTCCGCAAAGAAGGCAAGAAGAAGTAAGCCATGGCGAAACTCTCTCTCTTCGAGCGGCGCCGTCGCCGCGTTCGCACCGCCCTCAAGGCTCGCTCCGGCGCTCGTCCGCGTTTGTCGGTTCACCGTTCGGGCCAGCATATCTATGCCCAGGTCATTGATGACGCGCGCGGTCATACCGTCGCGGCCGCCTCGACGCTGGACAAGGACCTGCGTGGCACCTCCGGTTGCAACTCGGCCGCCGCCGCCGAAGTCGGCAAGCGCATCGCCGCTGCCGCCGTCAAGGCCGGCGTCACCAAGGTTGTGTTCGACCGGGGCGGTTTCCTGTTCCATGGCCGCGTGAAGGCGCTGGCCGATGCTGCTCGTGAAGGCGGGCTGGAGTTCTGATATGGCGGATGAAGTGAACAACGAAGTCGGCGCCACCACCGGCGCTCCCGAAGCAGAAGGCCGTGGCCCGCGCCGTGGCCGGGGCGGCGATCGCAACCGGGGCGAGCGTGGTGGCCGTGGCCGCCGCGACGACCGCCGCGCCCAGGAAGACCAGGGCGAGGAACTGATCGAGAAGCTGGTCCACATCAACCGCGTCAGCAAGACCGTGAAGGGCGGCAAGCGCTTCGGTTTCGCCGCGCTGGTCGTGGTCGGCGACGGCAAGGGCCGGGTCGGTTTCGGTCATGGCAAGGCGCGCGAAGTGCCCGAGGCGATCAGCAAGGCCACTGCTTCCGCGAAGAAGAAGATGGTCCGCGTTCCGCTGAAGGAAGGCCGCACGCTGCATCATGACGGTCGTGGCCATTTCGGCGCCGGCCAGGTGACCGTCCGTTCGGCGCCCGCCGGTACCGGCATCATCGCCGGTGGTCCGATGCGCGCCGTGTTCGAGAGCCTGGGCGTCGCGGACGTCGTCACCAAGTCGGTCGGCACGTCGAACCCCTACAACATGATCCGTGCGACCTTCGAGGCGCTCGTCGAGCAGACCAGCCCGAAGTCGGTCGCCCAGCGTCGCGGCAAGAAGGTCGCCGACCTGCTGCGTCGCGGCGGCGCCTCCGCCGAGGTGGCGCAGGTCGAAGCCGAAGCGATTGCGGAGTAAGAGCGATGGCGAAAATCAAGATCAAGCAGGTCGGTTCGCCGATCCGTCGTCCCGAAGCCCAGCGCAAGATCCTGATCGGTCTGGGCCTCAACAAGATGCACCGCGTGGTAGAGCTGGAAGACACCGCCGAAGTGCGCGGCGCGATCGCCAAGCTGCCCCATCTGGTGCAGGTGGTCGACTGAGCAAATTCCGATCATCCCTTTCGGGATGGACGAACAGGGGCGGGGCGGCTACAGGCTGCCCCTTCCTTATTATTCGGTGATGGGGCTCCTGGCTCCTTCACCATGGCGCGAACATAGCGAAAGCGAGTGCAAGACATGAAACTGAACGAACTCAACGACAATCAGGGCGCCCGCAAGGGCCGCATGCGCGTGGGCCGTGGCATCGGCTCCGGCAAGGGCAAGACCGCCGGACGCGGCCAGAAGGGTGCGAAGGCGCGTTCGGGCGTCAGCATCAACGGCTTCGAGGGCGGCCAGATGCCGCTCCACATGCGCCTGCCGAAGCGCGGTTTCAACAACCCCTTCGCCAAGGACTATGCCGAAGTGAACCTCGGCGCGGTGCAGAAGGTGGTCGACGCGGGCAAGCTCGATGCGTCGGCGCTCGTCGATCACGCGGCGCTCAGGGCCGCCGGTCTCGCCCGTGGCGGCAAGGACGGCGTGCGCCTGCTCGGCAAGGGCGAACTGACCGCCAAGGTCAGCTTCTCGGTCGCCGGCGCGTCGAAGGGCGCGATCGAGGCCGTCGAGAAGGCCGGTGGCAAGGTCGACGTGATCGCCGTGGTCAGCGCCGCCGAAAAGGCCGCTGCCAAGAAGGGCAGTGCGAAGAAGGCCGCAGCCAACAAGGGCTGAACCATAGTCCTGTTCGAATTCCAAAGCCTCGCTGCCCGATCCGGGAGCGGGGCTTTGTTTTTGCCGCCATGGTTCTTGAGACGGTTGATGGTCGATGGGAGGGTTTCAGCCAATAGCTGGCAACCATCGCGTCATGCCAGCGCAGGCTGGCATCTTGGGATATGGCGCGCGACATGGCCTACGATCTGGGGTGACGGTAAAGGCGAAGGTCCGCTAACCGCTCCCAAGCCGTCTCCGGGCCGGTTCATATCAATGGCATTGCCCTGTTTTTCATGGCTGCCATGCGACCCAAGTAGCATTGCGCGCTTGCGTGGCGCGACCGAAAGGTTCAACTGCGGAAAGCAGGGATTCGACAAAGCGCGTTCATCGGGCATGGTAGTGGTTCACAGCCGGACCGGATGCCGCTAAAGGGTTCTTTTTCCGCGCTCGTCCGGGCGCCAGAATTTTTGAAGGTATGGTAGAGCAATGGCATCGAGAGCCGATCAGCTGGCATCCAATCTGAGCCTCGCCAAATTCGCGCAGGCCACGGAACTGAAGAAGCGCCTGTGGTTTACGCTGGGCGCTCTCATCGTTTTCCGCTTCCTCTCCTTCGTGCCGCTGCCCGGTATCGACCCGACCGTGCTGTCGCAGCTCTATGCGCAGACGCAGGGCGGCGTGCTCGACATCTTCAACACCTTTTCCGGCGGCTCGCTGGAGCGCATGAGCCTGATCGCGCTGGGCGTCATGCCCTATATCACCGCGTCGATCGTGGTGCAGCTCGCCGCCGCGCTGTCGCCCACCCTCGCGGCGATCAAGAAGGAAGGCGAGAGCGGGCGCAAGAAGCTCAATCAATATACCCGCTACGGCACCGTGGGCCTCACCGCCGTGCAGGGCTATTTCATCGCCGTGGGGCTTGAGAGCTTCGGCGCCAGCCAGGGCATGCAGGCAGTGGTCGAGCCGGGCATGCTGTTCCGCGTCGCCGCGGTGGTGTCGCTGATCGGCGGCACGATGTTCCTGATGTGGCTGGGCGAGCAGATCACCTCGCGCGGCATCGGCAACGGCGTGTCGCTCATCATCATGGCGGGCATCGTCGCCCAGCTGCCGGTGACGCTGAGCAACCTGTTCCAGTCGGGCCGCGAAGGCTCGATCTCCGGCTTCCTGATCCTCGGTATCATCGTGATCGGCCTCGGCCTGATCGCGTTCATCTGCTTCATGGAGCGGGCGCAGCGCCGCGTGCTGATCCAGTATCCCAAGCGCCAGACCCGGCAGGGGCTGATGCAGGCCGATCGCAGCCATCTGCCGCTGAAGGTCAACACGGCGGGCGTCATCCCGCCGATCTTCGCCTCCTCGCTGCTGCTGATGCCGCTGACGGTTTCCAAGTTCGCGGGCGATCAGGTCGCCGGGGAAAGCCGCTGGGGCGATTTCGTGCTGGAGATGAACCAGTGGCTGAGCCATGGCAGCCCGGTCTATATGACGCTCTATGGCCTGGGCATCGTGTTCTTCTGCTTCTTCTACACCGCGCTGGTGTTCAACCCGGAGGAAACGGCGGAGAACCTCAAGAAGAATGGCGGCTTCATTCCGGGCATCCGCCCCGGCAAGAACACCGAGAATTATCTCGATTATGTGCTGACGCGCATCACGGTGATCGGCGCGGCCTATCTGGCCTTCATCTGCCTCGTTCCGGAATATATCATCTCCAGCGCGGGCATACCCTTCTATCTGGGCGGCACCAGCCTGTTGATCGTCGTCAACGTGACGGTCGATACCGTGACGCAGATCCAGAGCCATTTGCTGGCGCATCAATATGGCGATCTCATCAAGAAGGCGCGCCTGAAGGGCCGGTTGCGCTGAGCCGGAAAGACAGAGAAAAACGACAGGGGACAGTCACATGAACATCATTTTGCTCGGCCCTCCGGGGGCCGGGAAGGGCACGCAGGCGAGCCGTCTGGTCGAGGAACGCGGCATGAAGCAGCTTTCGACCGGCGACATGCTGCGCGCGGCGGTGAAGGCGGGCACGCCGGTGGGATTGCAGGCGAAGGCCGTGATGGAATCGGGCGGCCTGGTGTCGGATGAGATCGTGTCGGGCATCATCGGCGAGGCGCTCGACGCGCTCAGCCCCGATGCCGGTGTGATCTTCGACGGCTATCCCCGCACCGAGGCGCAGGCCCGCTCGCTCGACGAGCTGCTGGCCGCGCGCGGGCGGACGCTCGACCATGTGATCGAGCTGGAGGTGGACGAGGACGCGCTGGTCGAGCGCATCACCGGGCGCTTCACCTGCGCGAACTGCGGCGAGGGCTATCACGACCGGTTCAAGCAGCCCGCGACGGCAGGCGAATGCGACAAATGCCATGGGCATGAGTTCAAGCGCCGGGCCGACGACAATGAGGAAACCGTGCGCACGCGCATGGCCGAATATCGCGCCAAGACCGCGCCGATCCTGCCGATCTACGAAGCGCGCGGCATCGTCTCCCGCGTCGACGGCATGGCCGACATGGATGAGGTGAGCGCGGCGATCGGGGCGATCCTCGACGGCAAATAGGGTGCGATCCCTCGGGAGATCCCGGAAGGGCGCCGCAGGTCGGCGCCCTTTTTCTTTGAGATTATATCCGTTGGGAACATGGGGTTTGAGAGACGGGTTGGGGTGGTCAGCGGCCACCCTTATTCGTCACCCCAGCGCAGGCCGGGTCGTAGGCCATGCTGCGCCCCGCCTCCTGAGGTGCCGGCCTGCGCTGGCATGACGGGATGGGGAATGGCGGATTTGGCGGGATCAACTGCCATTCTTCCACATCCGTTCGCAGGCTTGTCGACCCGGAGGGCGGGCGAAACCCAGCGCTGTTCCTTCCACCAAGAGAAGGACAGGGCTTTGACAAGCTCAGCCCGAACGGTTTCCGATGCCGGTCTTTGCCCGCAAAGGATACATCTCCCTTTGCTGATGGTGCCGGGGCAGGGGAACTGCCCGCTTCCCGCCCGATGCGCCCGATGCCTCGCCACCTGAATGCGCGCGCGAACTTTCAGCTTTGATTAAGTTTACGCCTGTTTCAGCAATTTCCGTTTATAGAGCGGCAATGAAACGGAAAGAGGAGACCGATTCCGCGCGGCGCCCCACCGGCGGCCGCCTGGTCGAACTCGACGCCCTGCGCGGCATCGGGGCGATCGCAGTCGTCCTCTATCATTTGAGCGCCCGCTTCCCGGAGATATTTCCCGGCGTCGCGCATGTGCCCTTCACCTTCTGGCCGGGCGAATATCGCGTCCTCCTCTTCTTCGCGATTTCCGGCTTCGCCATCTTCTTTTCGCTGCGGCATATCCGGACGGTCGGGGATTTCCTCGTCAATCGCTTCGCCCGGCTCTTTCCCACCTATTGGGTCGCGATCCTGCTGATCCTGCTGTTCGAATATGTGGGGGACGTCGACCGGCTGAAGATCCCGCTCGTCAGCATCGCGGTCAATTTCACGATGCTCCAGAGCTATTTCTTCCACCCCGAAGTGGACGGCGCCTATTGGACGCTCGCCTATGAGCTGGGCTTCTATGCATGCATGATCGGGCTGTGGCGGCTCTTCGCCGGATCGCTCAAGCGGCTGGAATGGGCGTTCCTGCCCTGGCTGGGGCTGAAATGGCTGATGCTGCTGTGGGATGGGATACCCTGGCGGCTCACGCTGGTGCTGGTGCTGGAATTCCTGCCCTTCTTCATCATCGGCATGCTCTATTACCGCATCTGGTCGGGGGAGCGGCGCTGGCGGGCGCAGCTGCCCTGGTTCGCCGCCGCCCTCATCACTCTCTACGCCACCGGGCCGTGGGACCTGTTCCTGACCGGATGCGTGCTGGTGCTGGTGTTCGGGGCGATGCTGGCGGGCTGGCTCGGCTTCCTCACCATCCGGCCGCTGCTGTGGATCGGGCGGACGAGCTATCCGCTCTATCTGGTGCATGAGAATATCGGCTTCGTCATCATGGTGAACCTCGCGGGGATGGGGGTGAACCCCTGGCTCGGCTTCGGGCTGGCGATCGCGACCGTGCTGGTGCTGGGCGGGATTCTGCACCGCTATGTGGAGATGCCCGCCAACCGCTGGATCATGGAGCGGTGGAAGGCGCGCAAGGGCGTGGCCCCTACCGCAGGCGAAGCAGCGGTCGGCGCGGCGGAGACGGCACCGGGTTGACACCGGGCGCTCGACTCGATAGGAACCGCCGCTTCCGATACGCTTTATGTACGGCGGTGCCATTATGGCGCTGGCCGTGCTTTTTGCGTCCCCGGAAAATTGTGGTGCCGCCTTTTCCTTCATGGCAGCGGGCGGTCTGACGCTTTGAGATGGGGTGCTTTGCCAAGCATCCTGTGGAGCAGGAGTAAGATTTCCATGGCACGTATTGCGGGCGTTAACATCCCGACCAACAAGCGCGTTATCATCGCGCTCACCTATATCCATGGCATTGGTCGCAAGACCGCTGTCGACATCGCCAACCAGCTGGGCATCGACCAGAGCCGCCGCGTTCAGGACCTGTCGGACGCCGAAGTGCTCCAGATCCGCGAAGCCATCGACGCCAGCTACACCGTCGAGGGCGACCTGCGTCGCGAAACCGCGATGAACATCAAGCGCCTGATGGACCTGGCCTGCTATCGCGGCCTGCGTCATCGCAAGGGCCTGCCGGTTCGCGGCCAGCGTACGCACACCAACGCGCGGACCCGCAAGGGCAAGGCGAAGCCGATCGCGGGCAAGAAGAAATAAAAACGGTCCGGGGGACTGTTTTGCATTTCTTCTCCGCCGGAGGCAGGCGGCCCAACCAAACCCCGCCTCCGCATCACCAGTTTCAAGTAGGAATATCAGGATATGGCACGGGAACCTCAGCGCATCAAACGGCGTGAGCGCAAGAATATTTCCGCGGGCGTGGCGCATGTGAATGCCAGCTTCAACAACACGATGATCACCATCACCGACGCGCAGGGCAATGCGATCAGCTGGTCCTCGGCAGGCATGATGGGCTTCAAGGGCAGCCGCAAGTCGACCCCCTATGCCGCGCAGGTCTGCGCCGAGGATGCGGGCCGCAAGGCCGCCGAGCATGGCGTGCGCACCCTCGAGGTCGAGGTGAAGGGTCCGGGTTCGGGCCGCGAGTCGGCGCTGCGCGCGCTGCAGGCGGTCGGCTTCACCATCACGTCGATCCGCGACGTGACGCCGATCCCGCACAATGGCGTGCGCCCCTCCAAGCGCCGCCGCGTCTGATCTCGACTACCCGTTCCGGGGCGGCGGACGCGTCGCCCCTGCATTTGCATCGGCCGGGGTCGGTTGCCTTTCCTGAGGCAAAATGCTCCCGCCACATTCCCAGGGGAAATACATGACTGTCAACATGAAGAACTGGCAGGAATTGAAGAAGCCCAACAGCCTCGAGATCAAGGCCAGCGGCGATGGCCGGCGCAAGGCGACCTTCGTGGCGGAACCGCTGGAGCGCGGTTTCGGCCTGACGCTCGGCAACGCGCTGCGCCGCGTGCTGCTTTCCTCTTTGCAGGGTGCTGCCGTTACCTCGATCAAGATCGAGAATGTTCTGCATGAATTTTCCAGCCTCGCCGGCGTGCGCGAGGACGTTACCGACATCGTTCTCAACGTGAAGCAGATTGCGCTGAAGATGGAAGGCGATGGTCCCCGTCGTCTCCAGCTCTCGGCGACCGGCCCGGCCGCGGTGAAGGCCGGGGACATCGCCGTTTCCGGCGATATCGAGGTGATGAACCCCGACCTCGTGATCTGCCATCTGGACGAGGGCGCCTCGCTCAACATGGAACTGACCGCCGACACCGGCAAGGGCTATGTTCCGGCCGTTTCCAACCGCCCGGCCGATGCGCCGATCGGCCTGATCCCGGTCGATGCGCTCTATTCGCCGGTGCGCCAGGTCGCCTACAAGGTCGACAATACCCGCGTCGGCCAGGAGCTGGACTATGACAAGCTGTCGCTGACGGTCGAGACCGACGGCACGGTGGCCCCGGAAGACGCGGTGGCCTATGCCGCCCGCATCCTTCAGGACCAGCTCCAGCTGTTCGTCCACTTCGACGAGGCGCTGGCCGCGCCGCAGCCCGCCGCTGCCGCCGCAGCCGGTGCGAGCGAGGGCGAAGGCAGCGCGAACACGATCAACCGCTACCTCCTCAAGAAGGTGGACGAGCTGGAGCTTTCGGTTCGTTCGGCCAACTGCCTCAAGAACGACAACATCATCTATATCGGCGATCTGGTCCAGAAGACCGAGGCCGAGATGCTGCGCACGCCGAATTTCGGCCGCAAGTCGCTCAACGAGATCAAGGAAGTGCTGTCCAGCATGGGCCTGCGCCTCGGCATGGACATCCCCGGCTGGCCGCCAGAGAATATCGAGGAAATGGCCAAGAAGCTCGAACAGGAGCTTATGGGGTAAGCAAATTCCGACCGTCCGGGGGACGGTCGAAGAATTTGCTTGCCGCTTCAGGCGACCGGGCAGGTCGGCTGAAGCGCGGGTAAAGCGGCCAGACGCAACCCCTGTTGCCGAATAGCCGCTTTCCCTCTGACCGGCTTCCAAGGTCAGTCAGCATCAATTCCGGACCTCCGGCCATGGCGTCGGCGAGGTTCCATCAAGGGGTATGGGCGGTGCCCCGTTTCACCGCCTGGACTGGGATACCTTGCACGGTCCCTTTACGAACGAAGGAATGAGATATGCGTCATAAAGTCGGTCATCGTAAGCTTCAGCGGTCCGCCGGTCATCGCACGGCCCTGCTCCGCAATCTCGCGGCCTCGCTCATCAAGCATGAGCAGATCACGACCGGCGCGGCCAAGGCGAAGGAACTGCGTCCCTATGTCGAGAAGCTGATCACGCTGGCGAAGAAGGGCGGCCTTTCGAACCGCCGTCTCGCCCATGCCCGCCTGCTGGACGATGCGCAGCTGACCAAGCTGTTCGACGTGCTGGCCGAGCGCTACAAGGATCGCAACGGCGGCTACACCCGCGTCATCAAGGCGGGCTACCGCGCGTCCGACGCTGCGCCGATCGCGGTGATCGAGCTGGTCGACCGTGATGTCGACGCCAAGGGTCAGGACAGCGGCCCGGTGCAGGGCGCGGATGAGGAAGAGCTGGCGGACGCCTGATCCCTTCCCTCCGGGGCTTATTCGAGACTTCACAAACGGGCCGTCAGTCCATAGGCTGGCGGCCCGTTTTTGTCCGTTTCATCCAGGGGCGCCCGACAAGATCAAACAGGGCGCCTTCCAGCCGAGGGGAACATAATGAAGCATGGGGTTTGGCTGCTTGTCGGGGCGGCCATGACGCTGGCGGCGTCGTCCGCCGGGGCGCAGAAGCCCGCCGGAGCGCGGGGGCCGGATGCGGCAGGTCCGGCCGTTTTTTCCTCCTCTTCTTCCCTCTCCGCCAAGGGCCAGGCCATGTCCGCGATCCGCTACCCCGTCACCCGCCGTCAGGATCTGGTCGAGGAGAAATTCGGCGTGGCCGTCGCCGACCCCTGGCGCTGGCTGGAGAACGACGTGCGCACCGACAAGGAGGTCGAGGCCTGGGTCGAGGCGCAGAATGCGGCGACCGCCCGCTATCTCGCCACCCTGCCGGGCCGCGACATATTGAAGGAGCGGATGCGCGCGCTCTACAGCTATGACCGCTATTCGGTGCCGCGCAAGGCGGGCAGCCGCTATTTCTACGCGCATAACAGCGGGTTGCAGAACCAGTCGCCGCTCTATGTCCGCGACGGCCTGCACGGCAAGGAGCGGTTGCTGGTCGATCCCAACGGCTTCGCCAGGGACGGCGCGACCGCGCTCGCCGAGTGGGAGCCCGCGCCCGACGGCCGGCATCTGGTCTATGCGGTGCAGGACGGCGGCAGCGACTGGCGCACGCTGCATGTGCTGGATGTGGACAGCGGCAGGATGCTCGCCGACCGCATCCGCTGGGTGAAGTTTTCGGGCCTCAGCTGGGACAAGGACGGCAGGGGCTTTTTCTACTCCCGCTTTCCGGAACCGGAGGAAGGCGCGGCCTTCCAGTCGCTCAACCGCGACAGCCGCATCTGGTATCATCGCCTCGGCACCGACCAGTCGGCGGACGAACTGGTCTATGCGACGCCGAGGCATCCGGGCTGGAATCACGCGGCGGAGGTGACGGACGACGGGCAATGGCTGGTCATCACCTCGTCCGAGGGCACCGACCCGCGTTACGAGATCACCGTGATCGCGCTGGGCGAGGACAAGCGCAAGCCGCGCACCCTCGTTCGCGGCATGGACAATGAATGGCGCTTCGTCGGCAGCATCGGCAGCCAGATGTGGTTCCTGACCGACAAGGGCGCGCCGCGCGCACGGCTGGTGAAGCTGGACGCCGCGCGTCCGGGGCGCAAGCCGGTGGAGATCGTCGCCGAGCGCGCCGATACGCTGGCGGGCGCGTCGATGATCGGCAGCCGCATCGTCCTCGCCTATATGCGCAATGCCCAGTCCGAGGCGGAGCTGATCGAGCTGGACGGCAAGCGCGCGGGCGACGTGCCGCTGCCGGGGCTGGGCACGGCGGCGGGATTCGGCGGCAAGGCGGGCGATCCGGAGACCTTCTTCCACTTCTCCGGCTTCACCACGCCGGGCACCATCTATCGCTTCGACACCTCCACCCGCGCGCTGGAGGTGTTCGCGCAGCCGAAGCTGCCCTTCAACCCCGACGATTATGTCGAGGAACAGCTGTTCTACGCGTCGAAGGACGGCACCAAGGTGCCGATGTTCATCGTCCGCAAGAAGGCACTGGCAATGGGCCGCGTGGCCGCGCCGACGCTGCTCTACGGCTATGGCGGCTTCAACATCGCGCTGACGCCGGGCTTTTCGCCCACGCGCCTCGCCTGGCTGGAGCAGGGCGGGGTGCTGGCCATCGCCAATCTGCGCGGCGGCGGCGAGTTCGGCAAGGAATGGCATGAGGCCGGACGGCGCGCCAACAAGCAGAATGTGTTCGACGATTTCATCGCCGCGGGCGAATATCTGATCGACAACGGCTATGCCGGCAAGGATCAGCTGGCGATCGAGGGGCGTTCCAACGGCGGCCTGCTGGTGGGCGCGGTGACGAACCAGCGGCCAGACCTGTTCGCCGCCGCGCTGCCCGCCGTGGGCGTGATGGACATGCTGCGCTTCGACCAGTTCACCGCCGGTCGCTATTGGGTGGACGATTACGGCTATCCCGACCGGGAGGAGGATTTCCACATCCTGCGCGCCTATTCGCCCTATCATAATATCCGCGACGGAGTGGACTATCCGGCGATCCTCGTGACGACCGCGGATACGGACGACCGGGTGGTGCCGGGGCACAGCTTCAAATATGCCGCCGCGTTGCAGGCCGCGAAGATCGGCGGCAAGCCGCACCTGATCCGCATCGAAACGCGCGCGGGCCACGGATCGGGCAAGCCCACCGACAAGGTGATCGACGAGTTCGCGGACAGCTATGCCTTCATCGCCCGCTGGACCGGCCTCGCCATCCGCCCGATCGGACCGGGGAAGAGGGACTGACAGGAGTTTACACAATCCCGGCCGCGCGCCGGGCGCCGTTCAGAATGCGGACAGCCGCGCGGGTATAAAATGCCTTGTTGAAGCGCCCATCATGGGCGGGCGGGAAAGGAATGGAACCATGTCCGGTTCGAAGATGCGGTGGATTGCGGGCGCGGTGAGCGCGGCCGCCCTCGTCATGGGCAGCGTCGCCCCGGCGGCGGCGCGCGGGCCTGGTGGCTGGGGGCAGGGCGGCTGGAGCCAAAGCAATTGGGGATCACGCGGCTGGGGCGGCTATCGCCATCGCGATCGCGGGCTGAACGGAGGCGAGATCATCGGCATCGCCGCGTTGATCGGCGCGGTGGCGGTGATCGCCAGTTCGGCCTCGAAGAACGGCAAGAGCCGCTCCTCCTACCCGGACGACCGCGATTATCGCGACTCGCGCGACTATCCCGATGACGATGCCTATGTCCCCTCCGGTGCGGCGATGAGCGCGGATCAGGCGGCGGACGCCTGCGCGCTCGCCGTGCGCGACAAGGTTGAGGGCGAGCAGGGCGGCTATGCGCAGATCCTCGACATCACCGAGCCCCGCGCCGCCGGGCAGGACGGCTGGGCCGTCGACGGCCGGGTGGAGCGCCGCTCCGGCTATCGCGGCGGCGGCGGAGAGGTACGGCGCTTTTCCTGCGACGTGCAGGGCAGCCGGGTGGCGGAGGTCTATATCTCCCGCGATGCGGGTTAAGGCTTAATCGGCGAGCGGCACTGGACAGGGACGGGCGAGGGGCTTAACCGGCACTTCCATCCGCCCTTCCAGTCGAGAAAGCCGATTCCCATGACCGCGACGACCCATCAATCCATCCTGATCGTGGATTTCGGGAGCCAGGTGACGCAGCTCATCGCGCGCCGGGTGCGCGAGGCGGGCGTCTATAGCGAGATCGCGCCGTTCAACGCCGCCGCAGAAGCGTTCGAGCGGATGAAGCCCAGCGGCATCATCCTGTCGGGCGGCCCGTCCTCGGTCACCTGGGCGGACAGCCCGCGCGCGCCGCAGCATTTCTTCGACGCGGGCATTCCGGTCCTCGGCATCTGCTACGGCCAGCAGACGATGATGGAGCAGCTGGGCGGCAAGGTCGAGGGTGGCGAGGGCGGCGAATTCGGCCGCGCCTTCATCGAGATCACCGGCGCCTGCAAGCTGTTCGACGGCCTGTGGAAAGAGGGCGAGACGCATCAGGTATGGATGAGCCATGGCGACAAGGTGACCAGCCTTGCCGACGGCTTCGAGATCGTCGCGAAGAGCGAGGGCGCCCCCTGCGCGATCGTCGCCAATGAGGCGAAGCGCTTCTACGCGATGCAGTTCCACCCGGAGGTGGTGCACACCCCGGACGGCGCGAGGCTGATCGCCAATTTCGTGCGCCATGTCTGCGGCTGCGCGGGCGACTGGACGATGGCCGAGTTCCGCGCGACCAAGATCGCCGAAATCCGCGAGCAAGTAGGCGAGGGCCGGGTGATCTGCGGCCTGTCGGGCGGCGTCGATTCGGCGGTGGCGGCGGTGCTGATCCATGAGGCGATCGGCGACCAGCTGACCTGCGTGTTCGTCGACCATGGGCTGATGCGCCTCAACGAGGCCGAGCAGGTGGTGACGCTGTTCCGCCAGCATTACGGCATCAACCTCGTCCATGTCGATGCGAGCGAGATGTTCCTCGGCGGCCTTGCGGGCGTGACCGACCCGGAACAGAAGCGCAAGTTCATCGGCAAGGCTTTCATCGACCTGTTCGAGGAAGAGGCGCGCAAGATCGGCGGGGCGGAATTCCTCGCGCAGGGCACGCTCTACCCGGACGTGATCGAATCGGTCAGCTTCACCGGCGGGCCTTCGGTGACGATCAAGTCGCACCATAATGTCGGCGGCCTGCCCGAACGCATGAACATGAAGCTGGTCGAGCCGCTGCGCGAGCTGTTCAAGGACGAGGTGCGCGTGCTGGGCCGGGAACTGGGCCTGCCGGAAATCTTCGTCGGCCGCCATCCCTTCCCCGGCCCTGGCCTCGCCATCCGCATTCCCGGCGAGGTGACGCAGGAGCGCTGCGACATCCTCCGCAAGGCGGATGCGATCTATCTGGAGGAAATCCGCAATGCGGGCCTCTATGACGCGATCTGGCAGGCGTTCGCGGTGCTCCTCCCGGTCCGCACCGTGGGCGTGATGGGCGACGGACGCACCTATGACAGCGTCTGCGCGCTGCGGGCGGTGACCTCCACCGACGGCATGACGGCGGATATCTATCCGTTCGACGCCGCCTTCCTCAGCCGCGTGGCGACGCGGATCATCAACGAGGTGAAGGGCATCAACCGCGTGGTGTACGACTATACGTCCAAGCCGCCGGGCACGATCGAGTGGGAATGATTCTTTCCCATCCGGCGGTATCCGAAATTACGCTCTGATACGACATAACACACTGATTAAAAAGAAAAATAACGTCGACACCTATCAGCTGCTATCGGTGGGCAGAGATGGGCCTTGACGGGCCGTGTGACGGGTCTCGTCCATATTGATCAGCTCGAAATTCCAAAGTACCGTCAAGGCAGATGGCGTTCCTGACGGTACTTTTTCAGATATAAGCATCTGAAACAGCATAAGATTTCCCGTCGAGACGCGTCCAAAACCATGTGACGGTACTTTTCTGGAGGGGACGCGAAAATGCTGACGGATGCTGCGCTCAAGGCGCTGAAACCGCGGAGCAAGATGTACAAAGTCTCGGATCGGGACGGCATGTACGTTCGTGTCATGCCCTCAGGAGCGATCTCATTTCGCCTCGACTACCGCCTGAACGGCCGGCGTGAGACCGTCTACCTCGGGAAGTACGCGCGTGACGGGATCTCTCTCGCCCGCGCTCGCGAACTCTGTATCGATGCAAGGCGGGCCATCAGCGAAGGGCGGTCGCCTGCGATCGAGAAGCAGCGCGAGAAGCGTCGGCTCAAGGAAGCCAAGAGCTTTGGGGAATTCGGCGAGAAGTGGCTCGTAAACGCGCCGATGGCTGACAGCACTCGGGCCATGAGACGCTCTATATTCGAAAGGGAGCTGCTTCCGGTATGGCGCAATCGGCTCCTCACGGAGATCACGCCGGATGACCTGCGCGCGCATTGCGGCAAGATAGTCGATCGCGGCGCCCCGGCGACGGCGATCCACGTCCGCGATATCCTCAAGCAGATCTACGGCTTTGCCATCCTTCACGGTGAGAAGGTGGCAAACCCGGCGGACGACGTCGGGCCGGCATCAATCGCGACCTTCACGCCGAAGGACCGCTCGCTGTCGCCGACCGAAATTCGGATCATGCTCAAGCAGCTTGAGCACGTGGCGACGCTTCCCACCATCCGGCTTGGCATGAAGCTGTATCTGCTGACGATGGTCCGTAAGAGCGAGTTGCAGGACGCGGTCTGGGACGAGGTGGATTTCGAGAACGCCGTCTGGACCATCCCAAAGGAGCGCATGAAACGATCAAAGGCGCACAACGTCTATCTCTCGCGACAGACCCTCGACATTATGATTGCGCTCAAGACCTGCGCCGGCAACTCGCGATATCTGTTGCCCTCCAGGTATGATGCCGATGCGCCAATGTCGCGCGCGACATTCAATCGCGTGACCTATTCGGTCGTTGAGCTGGCCAAGAAGGAGGGGCTGCCGCTCGAGCCCTTCACCGTCCACGACTTGCGTCGCACGAGCTCGACACTTCTCAACGAGTTGGGCTTCAATAGCGACTGGATTGAGAAGTGCCTGGCACACGAGGATGGCCGATCGTCGCGCGGAGTCTACAACAAGGCCGAGTATGAGGTGCAGCGCCGCCACATGATGCAGGAATGGTCGGACATTGTGGATGCATGGGTAGAAGGGCGTAAGCACACACCGGTGCTCTTGCCGCCCGCTATGCCTATGATGGACCTCGATCCCGCTCTTTGATCGGGCGGGTCTTTCGCTTGGTGACTTCTGGATGCGGAGCGCGGCGGATCGGGTTGGCGCGACGGGCCATAAGCCAGGCCTCGACCTCTGCAAGGTCCCAGACGACGCACCGCGGGGACAGAGCAAATCGGCGAGGAAATTCGCCACGCTGCTCCATTTCATAGATCGTGCTGTCTGCGAGCGGCACCATCTCACGCAGTTGATGCCGTCTGATGGACCTTCTGATTACCAATTTCTCGGCCTGCACAGTCAATCTCCTCCATTTCTGCAGGTGATTAAGAGCGATAGGTGCCGATACTGGAAGACCCTCTGCAAAATCGTGCGATAATTTCGCGGTATAGCGCGCACATAGGCGGGATCGCATGCAAACCGGCGCGTGGAACCGTTGCCGGGACTTTGCAGGAAGCAAGCCTCGATCCTTGCGGCCCGCGAGAGCACGCCGCAGGTGCGCGCAGCCGAACGGAAATTGTGAAAACCTGCCTAATTTTGTATCTTCATACATATTTCGGCCCTGCCTGCCGCGCTCAGCTTGCGAATTTACAAGTCCGCAAGCAAATTTCCATGGCTCAGCGCTTCATGAAACCGACAGGCAAGTTTGCGCAGAGTGGGGCGCCGCCACGGATAACGTTTTCGGATTTGCTCCGTCGTGTTGGAGCGTCCCGACCGGGGGGGAGGGGAAATGTCAGAGAGACAGGCAAAATTTCGTGCAGTCGAGGGAGTTTCATTCCTTCGTCCCGGGACTACGGAAGCGATGCTGGCACGCCTGCGCGGCGGAGGCGAGGCTGACGATCCAGTTCGAGCTGTCAGCCCTCTCTCAGTCGATAAGGTGGCCACGAACATCCTTTCCCTATCGAGCGGCATCGTGCCGGTGGCGGACAGCCGTGGGCTTGGTTGGTCGAATGTATTCGCCACGCGCGTCGATGAAGCACCACACAACACGCTGTACGGCACCGCGTCGGTGTTCTGGGTGGCGATGCCGCTGACGGCCACCTTCGTCCATAGGCGTCTGGATGGCAAGGACGAAGAGGGGGCGCAGGATTGCTGCGCGATCAATATCATCTCCCCTGGCAGCAAGAAATGCGTTCAGCTCGACCAGCCGACCGACATGCTGCACTTTTTCCTCAATCCTGCCTTGATCAATGAGGTCGCCTCAGAAATGGCGGGCAAAACGCTGAGCGATGTATCCCTGCGCCCTGTCTTCAACGGGAATGACCCTGAACTGGGCCACCTACTGCGCGCCATCGATCGGTCCCTGGCAGACACGGACGACGCGTCGCGCATGAAGATGGACTACCTCTCCCGCGCCCTGTGCGTCGATCTCCTCACGCAATACTCGATCGAGCCGATCACGCTGAGTGGCTTCAAGCCTATGCTTGAGGGCCTTAGCAGACGCCAGATCGTAATCTTGCAAGACTACCTGGAATCACATCTGGGTCAGAGCATTCATATCAACGACCTTGCGTCGCTATGTGGCGTCAGCGTCACGGCTTTCTCGCATCGCTTCAAAGCTTCGACGGGCGTGACACCCTACCAATACCTGATGCAGATGTGTCTGAACAAAGCGAAGAAACTCCTGGCAGAAAGCAACATGTCGATTGCAGAAATAGCCATCACCTGCGGTTTTACGGACCAGGCCCACTTCACGAACGTCTTTGGCCGGCGGACGGGACTTCCACCTGCGCAGTTCCGAAAGATGTCATAAAATCAGAAAATGTAGTCGAGACAGCCTCGGGGTCCCTGGCTAGGCCGCGATGTGCGTGATTGTCCAATCCATCGCGTCTTTATGCAAGACGCGGCCTTAGGGTGGTGCCGTAAGCTTGATGCCGGATTGTGCGGGACCACGCAGCGATCCCACCATGGCGTGACTGGGCGAATCTGAACGCGCACGCCAGTAAGGGCTAGAACGGCAGCTTGTCCCCCGGCTTTATCGAGCGAGGGCGTGGCCGGTCATGCTCAGGCCGACTAATCGGGGAGCGGCAAGGATGAGTCTGCCGATCACGCCATCAACACCGGGGTAGAGCTTCGGGATCTGCGATGGGTGGTGACCACGTCGCACTACCGCAGCCTGCGGCAGGCCGCCCATGCACTCAACGTCCGCCAATCGACTCTGAGTCGGCGGCTACATGATGTGGAAATCCGGCTTGGCGCCCAGTTGTTCGAACGAACGAGCGGCGGGACCTGCCCGACGATGGCGGGATTGGAGTTTGCCGCCGCGGCGAGGCGGATCATCGAGGATGTGGACGCGGAGTTTCGGCGCCTGAGGAAACGCGGCCGCGGAGAACAGGGGCTTCTGACGATCGGGCTTCACGCTTCGCCCTCGACCGGGAACATGCACGCTTCATTGGTGGAGTTTCATCGGCGCTATCCCGACGTAGAGGTTCACACCGTCGACGGGAGCCGTGACCAACTCCTGTTCAGGCTCACAAGCAATGCGGTCGACATTGCGATCTTGACTGGCCGGGAGACGGACTGGGACGACAGGACTTTGCCCCTCTGGAGCGAGCGAGTAATCGCGGCCCTGCCTCACAACCACGCGCTTGCCGGCAGCCGCCGGATAGGTTGGGCCGAACTTGCCGATCAGAATTTCCTGCTGCCGCAGCGGGGGCCGGGTCCGGAACTGGAGGATCTGCTGACGGCGAAGCTTCGCCATGTCCTCGATCCCCAAAAGGTCGTCCACCAGGATTCGTCACTCGACCGGCTCTTGAGCATGGTGAGCGCGGACTACGGCGTACTCCTGATGTTCGAGGGCGCGACGGGCGTGCGTCGCGATGGCGTGGTCTATCGCGAGATCTGCGACAATGACAGCCCGACGCGGGCACCATTCATGGCGTGTTGGCGGGCGGCCAACGGCAATCCGGCGCTAGCCTCGTTCCTCGCGATGCTCCGCCATCGTTACCCCGATCTTGCGGCAGATGCCTCGGAACTTGAGCAACGTCACTAAGACGTGCATCGAGCGACGGGGTGCGTTATTTTCCGAGGTTGCCCTTGGCGAAGTCCTGATAAGTCTCACGTGCTGAAATGCGGGAACGTTTCAGCTCAGGAAAGCTGCCGAATTCCGGGCGATTCTGCAAACACAGGTATTTATATTCAAGATGCGCCGCATTTCTTGCATAATAAATTGGCATTATGAGTGTCGTGCGCGTGCAGATCCGTGGACTGGCCCTGCGATTAAGTCGGCGAGGGCTTTGCCAGGAAGGGGACCTTCATTGACGCATCGCCACCCGCAGCCCTGCCCGTTGGCCTGTCCGGATCGATATCTTCCATCGACAGGCACAAATAGCAGGGGCCATGACGCCTGGTTTTGTTCGGAGAATGCCCCATGAACAACGCGCAAATCGCGAGGCTCATTGCCGATCACGAAGCCTTGGACCTGCAAATCCTCACGGAGCAGCGCAGGCCATTTCCGGATGGGCCCGGCTGGACGGACTCATTAAGCGCAAGTTGTCGCTCAGGGAGAGGCTGGCTGAACTCACCGGCAGTTGAACCGGGAAGTTCCGTTTGATGGCACCGGCTCGGGTCACGCGATGCGAAAGGGGCACGCATGTACCAGCATATTCTCATATCCACGGATGGCTCCGAAGTCGCGCAGAAGGGCGTCGACCACGGCCTCGATCTTGCGAAGACCCTTGGTGCCAAGGTCACGATCATCACCGTGGTCGAGTTTTTCTATCCCTACGTGGACCTGGGCGGGTCTCCATACGCCCAGTTTTCAGCCACGTTTGTGGAAGAAGCAAAAAAACTCCTGAGCGCCACAGCGGAGATAGCCAATCGCATTGGTGTCGCCGTCGAGACGATCTACCTCGAAAACGTCGCGCCAGCTGACGCGATTGTCGACGCGGCGAGCGCTCGCAACTGCGACCTCATCGTCATGTCTTCTCATGGTCATCGCGGTGTACGCCGCTTGCTACTCGGTAGTGTAACGTCCCAAGTCCTGGCTCGCAGCCCGGTCCCCGTGCTGGTCGTTCGGATGCAAGCCGATGAGCAATAAGGCGCTTCTAGAAGCCCGATTGGCGGAGCTTGAGGAGCGGCTCGGTCTTGCTGAAAGCGATCTGGCCGAGCCGCTGAATGCGGACAACTCCGAGCAGGCGCTCGGGATGCAGGACGAAGCTGCGCTTGATGACCAGATCGCCCTGATCCGGCGCGCAATTGCATCAGTCGGCCGGGCATTGGATCGCATTGCCCAGGGCACTTATGGTGAGTGCGAGCGCTGTAGTGGCGCAATCACTCCGGGATGACTTAAAGCTCGCCCCGATGCATCCCTGTGCATTGATTGCGCGACGGGCCATTGCACGCCGGCTCAGCGCCGGGTTGGTCGGTGAGGAGAGTAACCGAGGCTGCTAGGTCGAGCGCAGCGCCAGTTATTTATGGCGTGCCTTTGTTAAATAGCACCGGATAGTTGCATATTATAACATATATTATCCGGTGTTGTTGACTCCTCTTGAAGACCAGAGGCAGTTCCTGTGCTGCACCTGTGCGAGCGTTTACGCCGCACCTCTTGCGGGAGGCAAATCGACCAGCAAAACAGGCGCGGCCGCGCGCAAATCCCCTTTGGTCGTCTCTACCCTTGGGACCGACCATTTCGCAGCGCGCATACATGATACCCGCTATCGCCGGGGGTGCGGCAGGGCCACCAGGCGCCCTTGGAGAGGATGCCCCACACAACGGGATGGCGGGATGGCGCGGCGACGCGCCGGCCGGCCCTGATCGATAGTCAGGGCCGGCCATCATGAGAGCGCAATTCGTAATTTCCCATGAGAATTCTACCGTGACCGCCAGACATGGCCCTTCATGTCACTGAAGCCGCGGATACGGCAGGATGGCGCGGCGACGCGCCGGCCGGCCCTGGACCCCCACAGCTAGGGTCGGCCATTCGTGCGGGCGCTGGTTCCAGAGACTCTATGAAGTCGTCACCATCCAGCAGCTTCGACCGGTTCATCGGCGCGAGCTGGGCTAGGCTCCGCCCGTGATCAGGCGCCCGCACTCCATCTTGAGGATCGGGTAGCGGCAAGTCGAAAAGTCACATCGAGAAAGCGCCACAGGCCCGATCGGGAGCACGCCGCCGCCGCCGTGTCCAATGTGCAAGCGCAGATAGGCAACGCCTTCCCGCGGCGGCGCTACGGCGCTCCACGCCACGCCAGTATTGTATCGGAATCTACAAATATCAGCGCAAATCTCAAATACGTGAACGTCCGCACGCCGGTATTTTCGGAGCATTTGCAGACCCACTCAACGGAATGAGGGCTGGCTCCGCCAGTGTTCCGAGGTGGCGGCAAATGGTCAGCGGGGCGCCAAATGCCCTCATCAAAGGAGTGTGAGACAATGAAAATGACGAAATTTTTGGCGGCGGCATCGGCCGTCGCCGTGATGCTCGGGGGATCGCAGGCGTTCGCCCAGTCGGCCACGCTGAACGCGCGAGTCACGCTCGAGATCGTGGACACCTGCGCGTTTACGGACAGCTATACGTCGGACACGCATATCACCCCGGCGGAAACGGCCGAAATCAACTTCGGTCAGCACCTGGTCGGCGACAAGCCCGCCGACAAGGCGCTCGAACTTAACTCCGGCCAGACGCAGGTCGGTGCCGTGTGCGCGAGCAGCGGCGATGCCGGATCTCTGGTGGTTCACTCGTCGCGCGGCACGGTCGACTCGAACACCTCGACAATGCTGGCGACGACCGGCGCTAGCGCCGGTTTGGGCACCATACCCTATGCGCTGTATCGGGGCGCCTTAGGCGACATCGGGGCCCCGTTTAACTTCGCCACCCCCGGCGCCGCGGCCGACGGTACCGTGATCCCGATCCCGGCCGATGGCGTGGTCGTTCCTGTGAACATCTGGGCTCGCGCCAACAATGGGGACGCCCTGAGTCAGGCGGTCGGCCAATACGAAGACCTGCTGGTGTTTGCGATCTACCAGTAAACCCAAACCGGCTGACCTGCTCGATTTCCTCCCAAGTCCAGAAATCGAGCAGGTCGCGCCAATTCTCGGCGCCTTGAACAGGCAACTATTCGACCCGCGTTCCGATTTGGCGCGAGATCTTCTCAAGAGAAAAAATGGCCGCCATGATCGGACGCAAATTTATTTTGGGCCTTGTGCTGGCGCTTGGGGTGTCGGGGGCCGGATATGCCGCCGCGTGGCGCTTTTCCCCCATCGTCACGGAGATACCGGCCAACCAGCGGGCCGCCGCGATTACGCTGAAGAACGACGACAGGGTTCCGCTGAACTATCAACTGCGTCTCTACAAATGGACGCAGGCCGACAACGCCGATCAGTATGCGGACGCCGCCGACATGCTCGTCAGTCCGCCCGCCGTTACGATCCAGCCGGGCCAAAGCTATCAGGTGCGCCTTTCGCGTCGCGCCGTGAGCCCTCTCGCTTCCGAGCAAAGCTACCGGCTGTTCATCGATCAGCTTCCGCCGCCCAGGGATCCGAACAACAGCCTTGGCGTCTCGATGATCATGCGCGCTGCGCTGCCGGTCTTCGTGACGGACAGGAAATTCGCGGTCCAACTCAGCTGGCGCCTGCGGCAGGACGCCAGTGGGCTCTATTTGGGGGTGACCAACAGCGGCACGAAACGTGTGCGCCTGGGGTGGCTCACACTGCAACCGGAAGGACAGGCGCCGATTGCGTTCGGCGACGCCCTGATCGGCTATGTGCTGGCCGGAGCCGAGCGTGAATTCAAACTCAAGCCGGCGGAGGGAACAAAAATCCCGGTTCTGACCAAGGGGACCAGAGTCGCCCTGACGGCGAATGACAGCTCGCAGAGGAACCCGATCACGGCGACGGTGACGATACAATGACCGGATCTGCGCCCTTTTCAAAGGGGTGCCCCAACGCCGGCCGGGGAGGCCTGCGTAAGCGCGTGCTGCTTGTTTCGGCATCGGTCATTGCGGTTTTCCCGACTATGTCCTGGGCCCAGACGACCCGGGCTGACACGGCCAGTCCTTCGGGCGGGTCAGCCTCGCCGACATCGCCGACTGTCGATATCGCGCGCCGCGCCCCGAATGACCCGCAACTCGCCCTAGTGACGCCCCAAGCGGGCCAAGCCGCTTCTCCGAACGCGCTAGCCTCGCTCCCTTCGTCGGAGGATGGCGACGCACGGAGCGGTTCCGGCGAAGGCGTGCAACTCGCCGAGAGCGATCTCGACCAGATCTTCGCCGACACGCGCGCAGGCCTGCCGAGGGGCGTGACGGCAGCTCCTGCCGAGACCGTCGAGCTGCTGTTGACGCTCGTCGTCAACAGCACCCGAACAAGAGAGATGGTTTCGGTATTCATTACCAGAACCGGCCGGATATCCGTCCTGGCGGGAGACCTGCGCGCGGCTCGCATCCAGATCGATCCGTCGATCGCCGACGACACTCTGCTGGACGTCGCTTCGGTCTCGGGGTTGCGGGCGACCTATCGCTCATCCGACCAGGCGCTGCTGATCGACGTGCCGGACAGCATGCTCGCAATGTTCGAAGTGAACATGGCGCGAAGGGCGACTGATCCCATCGATTTCAAGTCCATCCGCCAGACGCCCGGCCTCGTCCTGAATTACGGGGTGAACGGCTACACCGGGCGCGACGCGACGGTGATTTCGGGCGATCTCGAAGCCCTGGCGATGACTCGGGTTGGCGTCTTCTCGACAAGCGCGACGTGGCGGGCGGGAAGCAACAACCAGTTGGGCAACGCCTTCATGCGGCTCGATTCCACCTGGCGCTACGTCGATCCCGCGCACATCCGGTCCTACACAGCGGGCGATTTCGCCAGCAACGCGGTCTATGGCGCGAGCAGTGTGCGGTTGGGCGGCTTCCAGTGGGCCAGCGCCTTCGATCAGCGGCCCGACATCATCACCGCGCCGATGGCACAGTTCGCGGGCTCGGCCGCCCTTCCCTCGACGATCGACGTTTATCTGAACAGCACCCGGATGTTCTCGACGAGCATCCCGTCGGGCCCCTACAGCATCAACGCCGGGGCCTTCCTGACGGGCGGCGCCTACCGGATGGTGGCGACAGACATCACCGGCCGTCAGATCGCGCTCGAGCAGGATGTCTTCTATGCCCCCAATCAGGTGCGGAAGGGCATTCTCCAGTTCTCCGTCGACGTCGGCGCGCCGCGGCGCAACGTTGGCCTGAAGTCTTTTGACTATGACGATACGCTGTTCGGCTCCGGCTCGCTGCGGTACGGCGTGAGCGACCGGACCACCATCGAGGCCCACGGCCAGTTCGCGGCCGACGGGTTGGTGGAGATCGGCGGCGGCGTCATCCAGACGTTCGGGCGGGTGGCGTCGGTCACCGCCAGCCTCGCCGGCAGCACCTATGATGGTTATACCGGCGTGCGTGCCGACATCAATGTGCGCGCCCAGCTGGGCGGCATCATGCTGTCGGCAGGGACCACCCGAACCTCAGACGATTTCTTCGATCTGGCGCGGCTGGCCAACGTGAGGGCGTGGAAGGACGCGCAACAGCCAGGCTTTCCGCCACTCACGAACGACTGGCTACTCTCCACCGCGCAGGCGAGCGCGGTCGACCGGGCCGCCGTTGGCTTCAGGCCCTGGTTCGACAAGGCTAGCTCGATCAGCGCCAGCTACAGCCACGTCAAGACATCCAGGCTGGAGCGCGAGATGGCGGGCGCGACATGGCATCGCCGGCTGACCCGCAGCCTCGACCTGACGGTGTCCGGCTTCAGGGATTTCGGCCGGGACCGCGACTATAGCGTCTTCGCCACCCTGAACGTGCGCTTCAACAGCAGCAACAGGGCCAGAGTCGCGCTCACCGACAATGGCGGCAACATCGGCTACGTGACGGAGTTCACCCACTCGGGTCTTGGCACGCAGCAGGGCAACCTCAACTGGACCCTGGGCCGCAGCCACACCGAAGGCGGCGGTGACGGCTATTACGGCTACGCCGGGTATCTGACGCCCTTTGCCGGGCTGACCGGCCAGTTCCAGCACAGCGACGGCCACCTCTCGGGGAGCGCCCAGATCCGGGGATCGCTGGTCTTGACCGGCGGCAGCCTCTTCGCCGCGAACCGCATCGGCAACGGCTTCGCCGTGGTGAAGGGCGCGGGCCCCCGCAGCGAGATCCGCCAGGACGGCGTCCCGATCGCGAGGACCAACAAGGCGGGTTCAGCGCTGCTGCCCTATCTGCAGCCCTACACGTGGCACAGGATTACGGCCGACCCGACCAACCTGCCCGACGACTGGGAACTGCCCCAGACCGAAATCAGGGCCATCACCGCCTACCGGCAGGGCACGATGGTCGATTTCCGCGGCGGGCCTGTCTTCGGCGCGGTGATCGTCCTTCACGATGCCAGGGGCGAGCCGATCCCGCTGGGAAGCATCGCACGGCTCGAAACCGGCGAGGGCTCCGACAACGACACAAGCGACGACGACGGTTTCTTCGTCGGCCAGGGCGGCCAAGTCTATGTGACCGGCCTGAAGGCCAGCAACACGCTTACGGTCGAAATCGCCAATGACGGCGTCTGCCGGGCGAGCTTTGCTTACGACGCCGGCGGTCAGGCCCAGCCGACAATCGGGCCGGTCACGTGCCAATGACCCCTCGGCCCCTGATACGCAGGAGGACTCGCATGAGCCGCCATATCTTCTCGGCTGGGGTCCTGTCCTCGGCAAAGGTCTGGGCGGCCGCCTGTATCTGCGTCCTGGCGAGCCTGGTCATGACCGCGCCGGCCAAGGCTCAGCTGGCCCCTGGAGCCTGCACGGTGACGTCCGCGATGGCCCCCGTTTACGAGATCGACGGCCTGGAGATCACCCAGGACACGCGGCTGGGCACTGTACCGGCAACCGGCGCCTTCTCGATCACTTGCGGAGCGACGAGCTCTGATATCGACATTTCCGTCCTGAGCGACGGCGAGGCGACAAATTCGGCGGGCACGCTCCTCTACAAGCTGTGCCCGACCAGCCCGTCGTTCAGTTGCGCCTCGCCGTTCTCAACCCAGTTCCCAGGGGGGACTCCATGGACAACGATCCCCCCGGGAAGCGGCGATGTGACGGTCGAGTTCACCTTCGTGCCGGTCCTGCCCGCCCAGCCCACGCCGAACGTATCGCAGGCCCCTTATGTGGACACCCTGACCGTCACCTATACGGGCACGTCGCCGGGCTCGACACCCGTGCCGTTCCAGGTCCAGGCCCAATCGGCCTGCATCTTTGGCAGCACGCCTGGCGCAGCGGCCCCGACCTACAAGCTGCTGTTCGGATTGGGCGGCGGCACGACGACCGCCGACACCAATGCCGCCGGGGTCATGCAGATCACCTGCTCGGGGGGGGGCCATTACAGCATTACAGCGAATGAGGGGGCGAACTTCGATTCCACCGGATCGACCCGCAGGATGCGCCTCTCCGGCGCAACCGATTGCACGGGAATCGGCGACTGCCTGGACTACAAGCTGCTGATGAACGCGCCCGGCGCGACCATCGCGGAGTGGGGCGGAACCGCTACCCAGCCCAATGGCGCGGCCGCCATCGAGGGCCTGGCGAGTGGCGCGACCCAGGCGATCCCCTTCTATGGCCTGGTGCCCGGGCAGCAGGCCCTGAAATCGGGGACCTACGGCGACCTGGTGCAACTGACCATCGAGTTCGATCAATGATCGGCACGAACGCGAAAGGGCCCAGCCAGGGAGAAGTCAGGACGCGGCCAGTCGCTCGCCTCGCCATCCTGCTGGCCGCGGCGCTGCTCACCTCGCTGGGGGCGCCTGCTGCCGCGCAGACCACCGCCACCCTGGAGGTTACAGCGGAAAGCCCGACGGCCTGCGTCATCGCCGGCGGGCCGGTCCTCCCGGACCTGGCGTTCGGGCAACATCAGGCTGGCGACGTCGTGACGACCCAGCCTCACGACCAGTTCTCCGTGTCCTGCAACAGCAACATGCCTGTGAGCGTGGGCATCGACCAGGGGCAGCACTTCGCCTTCGACTTCAACAATTCATGCGCCGGTTTTCCTTACAGCCGAAGCATGGCCCAGCCCGGCGTGGCCCTGCTGATCCCCTACGCTCTCGACGCTGGCATTGGTGTCAATCCGAACCTGCCCGGCGGGGGCGGATCGTTCAACCCCAATTACTTTGGGGTGCCAAACGGTTCGGGCGCCGCCAACTTGACCGCAAGCGACCTCTCCAGCAGCACTCCCATTTATTACATCGATATCACTGTCAGGCTTTGCAACTCGCAACTCCCTGAGACCATCCCCTCGGGCATGTACGAGGACCTGCTGACCATCAACCTCGTCTGGTAGCGGCCGGATGGTCGAACCTTCCTTCACCGGTGTTACGCGCCTTCGGGGCGCACTGAATGATTTGGGGCAGTCGTCTGTCCCATTCCGAAAGAGCTGACCATGGAAAAGACCACGAAGTCGGACCGATATGCGCTGCTGGCGACAACCGCGCTCACCGTGCACCTCCTGGCGCCCGGCGCGGTGTCCGCGCAGACAGTTTCGCCGAATACGCTGCCGACAGGTGGCCAGGTGGTCGGCGGTGCGGCCTCGATCGATCAGGCAGGCGCGGCGATGACTGTCACGCAGTCGACCCAACGAACTGCGATCAACTGGCAGACCTTCGACATCGGCAAGGATGCCTCGGTCACCTTCCGCCAGCCCAATGCGCAGGCGCAGGTGCTGAACCGGGTCATCGGCGGGGTTCCCTCGAGCATTGAGGGCTCGCTATTGGCCAACGGCCAGGTGCTGATCCAGAACGCCAATGGCGTGCTGTTCGGAAAGGGCTCGACGATCAACGTCGGTTCGCTGCTGGCGACCACCAAGAATGTCGATGTCACCCAGTTTATGGCCGGCGGCCCCTTGAGCCTGACGGCGACCGGGACCGACGCCGGGGTGATCAACGAAGGGACGATCGAAGCCCAAGGCTATGTCACCTTCGTCGGTGACCGGGTGCGCAACAGCGGCGCGATCAGCACGCCGGGCGGACAGGTGGTGCTGGCGGCGGGCGACACCGCCACCGTGGCCCTCACCAACGGCCAGGGCGTGTCGGTGGCGCTGACGGGGGCCTCGGCCCACGCACTGGCGCAGAACGACGGAACCATCCAGGCGGGCGCGGACGGCTCGGTGCTGATCACCGCGCGCGGGGCCAACACCGTGCTGGATACGGTGATCAACATGTCGGGCGTGGTGCGCGCCGGCACCGTGGTGGCCGACGCTGCCCTTACCGGCGATGTGGCGGTGACCGGCAAGATCGACGCTTCCAACACCGATCCCGGCGGCCGGGGCGGAACGGTGGTGCTGTCGGGCGATCGGGTGGGGCTCTTCGGCGAGGCCAGCGTCAACGTCACCGGCTATGCCGGCGGCGGGACCGCGATCATAGGCGGCGACAAGCTGAATATGGTTCCGGGCACCGGGGCGGCGGCCCTGATCCCTGAGGTTGCCTTCGCCAACTACGTCCAGGTCGAACCAGACGTCACCATCGACGCCGGCTCGGCCCACGGCGACGGCGGATTCGTCGAGACTTCGGGCCGCGCGCTTTCGGTGTCGGGCAATGTCAGCGCCGCCGCCCCGGGTGGCAGGGCCGGTGAATGGCTGATCGACCCAACCAACGTGAGTATCCAGAACGGCGGCCCGAACTCCAACTTCACCGGCGGTAACCTCAACGGCAGCGGCCCGTTCGTCGCGTCGAACGCCACCGCTGTCGTCGACAGCGCAACGATCAGCAACGCGCTGAACAGCGGCCTGAACGTCACCATCACGACCGTCGGCAGCAACGGAACGGGCGCGGGCAACATCATCCAGAGCCTCGGCGCGAACATCATCACCGGCAACACCGCCTCACTGACACTGGAAGCCACCGGCAACATCTCCCTGAACGGCAACATCACTACCACCGGCTCCGGCAAGCTCGACGTGAACCTTACGGCCGGCTGCACCACCGACAACGGATCGGTAGCAACGGGCTTCGGCACCACCATCAGCCTCGGTGGCGGCAACCTGATGGCGCGGGGCCACACTAACTCCAGCATAGCCGTCGACATGCGGAGCGTGCTCAACGTGGGCAGTGGCAACTGGACCATCGAGGGCACCGCGACAAGCTCCGTTGGCGTGATTATGAGCGGCAGCTTTATGAGCGGCGTCACCGTCGCTGACGGTGGTTCGCTGACCGTCACCGGCACTTCCGTGACCGGCGTCGGCCTGGACGTTTTGTGCATAGGGGTCGACGGCAACTATACGCTGAGCGCCGGCAACGTGACCTTCAGCGGCGCCTCGATCACTGGCCGGGGCCTCGCGGGCCTCGAACAAGTCAACGTGACAGTCAACAACAACGCCAACCTCACGCTCTTCAGCCAGGGCCGCAGCACCTACAACGACTACCTGAACAGTGCCAGCCCCGACGAGAACGCCCTGGACCTGGGCGGCATCGACGTCTCGGGCAACGCCAGGCTGACCATCACCGGCAACTCAGTCACAGGAAACGCGGCGGGGGTTGGTATAGGCAGCTACGCCCTGCAGAACTCCTACGACCCAAATTATGACATGGCCGGCATCAAAGTCGCAGACAGCGCCAACGTGACCATCACCGGCAGTTCGACCGAAGGGGGCGGAGGGGTGGTAATTGTCGGCCCCATCACCACCAGCGGCGGCGTACTGAACATCACGGGGATCACGGTGGGGTCGGGGAACGACCGGGCGGGCGTGGCGCTCTTCGACAACGCTGTTTGGAATTTCGACTTCATCAGCGAACTCGTGCCGCTCGCCAACGGCCGTACCCTCAACGTCAGCGGTGGCGATGTGACGATCACCGGCACCGCGGCGAGCAGTGCACCCGGAGTGGATATCGGTTTAGGCGCCAATCTGGCCGTCACCGGCGGCAATGTGACGATCATCAGCAACACGAGCGACGGCCCCGTCGGCCTTTCCCTCACCAACGGCGTGTCGATCTCGGTCAGCGGCGAGGGGACGACGCTGACCATCGCCGGCTCATCGTCGGGCTTCGACGGCCAAGGCGTGCAACTGGACCTCAGCGCCACCAACGTCACCGACAACGGCACGTTGAACGTCATCGGCAAAGTCCAGTGGGAAGGGGAACTTGAAATCATCAACGACGCCCACGGCGTGAACATCACGGGCGCCGACTTCAGTCTAGACTCGGGCCGCGTGACGCTTGATGGAACCGTGGTCAGTACGGTCGCCCAGAATATTGATGGGGCCGGAGTGTACGTCCTGGACACGAACCTGAGCGTCGGCGGCACGGGCGTGCTGACGATCATTGGCAACGCAGAAAACTACGTCACCGGCGCCGTGGCCCTCGGCAACGTCAACGTGACCTCCAACGGCACCCTGAACGTCACGGCGAACGTCTCCGGTGATGCGCCGGGCGTGGAGCTCGATGGCAGCAAAAGCCTGAGCGTGGCGGGCAACGGCACGGTGACGATCTCCGGCAACTCGGCGCTTCAAGATGGCGTGAAGATGAACCTCGCCAACGTGAGCTTCACCGGCGGCACGCTGAGCGTCATCGGCCGTTCAAACGACCCCAACGCCAACGCCGGCCTGAACCTTTCCGGCATGACGGATCCCTTCACGGTGAGCATCGGCAACGTCACCTTCAACGGCACCTCGGTGGCCGGACAGGGTCTCACTGGCCTGTCGTCCGCCATCGTGGTCAACGACACCGGCAACCTGACGATCATCGGCAATTCGGGCGGTGACAACGTCGGAGTGACCCTGGGCGCCGTCACGGTGTCCGGCGGCCAACTGACCGTCAACGGGACGGCCAGCGGCGGCCAAGGGGTGACAATCTGGGACGGCGACGTGACAACGATCGGCCCGGGGATAGTGACAGTCTACGGGACGAGCATCGACAACTACGGGGTCGATGTCGGCGCCGGTGTGACCGTGACGGCGCTCGACGGCGGCTCGGTGAACATCTCCGGCGACAGCACCGACTGGGGCGGGGTGAACCTCCACAGAAACATCAGGGTGATGGCGGACAACGGTTCGCTGAACATCACGGGCAACTCCCCCAGCGGCAATGCGGTGTACCTCAACGACAACGCCGCAGTGAGCGCGACGAACGACGGTACGCTGAACATCACCGGTACGGCCACCGGGGTCGTGGGCAGATCTGGCAATGGCGTGTCCTTCAGCCTCGCCAGCGCGGAGGCGACCAACGGCGGCTCGGTGTGCATCACCGGCACATCCGGCAGTAACGACGCCGGGGTATACTTCTTCGCCGACGCCATGGTGAATGTGGACAACGGTACGGTGAGCTTCGACGGCACATCAAACCGGGGCGCCGGCGTCGACGGCCGGTCGGACACCTTCACCGTCGGCGGCGGGGGCAAGGCGACGATCAAGGGCGCGTCGAACACCGGCGACGGTGTGTCGATGAGCGGGTCGACCGCCACGATCACCCAGGGCACGATGGACGTCATCGGCACGGCCGCCGGCAACGGGGTGGGGGTGAACCTCAGCAGTTCGCTGGGGACGCTGACGCTAAGCTCGGGCAATGTGACCTTCAATGGCACCTCGTTCAACGGCGCGGGCGTCAGCGGCCTGGCGCAGGACCTGACGGTGAACGGCACTGGGAACCTGACGATCATCGGCAACTCGAACGGCGCCAGCCACGGGGTGGACCTCCGCGGTTCCATCAATGTCAGCGGAAACGGCAAGCTGAACGTCAACGGCACGTCGAATACAAGCACGGGTGTGCAGGTGAGCGGCCTGATGACGGCGAACAGCACGGGCAACCTAACCCTGGAAGGCGTGTCGCTGAGCGGCGCCGGCACTGGTCTGGACCTCAGCAATTCCATCTTCGATGTCAGCGAAAACGCCATGTTGTTCGCCAACGGCACGTCGGATACAGGCGCGGGCGTCGCCTTCACGAACCTCGCCGCGACGGTCTCCGCCGCGGGCTTGATGTCGGTCCGGGGCAATACAACAGGCACGAGCACCGGTGGCCGGGGTCTTCAGCCGGCGGGCACTGTGGATCTGACCGTGACGGGAGGGAGCTTGGACCTGCACGGTGAATCCGATGCCGGGAGCGGCATTATTTCTAGCGCGAACATCACGGCGACGGTTTCCGGTGGCACTCTGAATATGACGGGGACCGGCGCACGCAACGGCGTCAGTGCCCCGTTCGGCCGCGTGATCGACGTGGACGTGTCCGGCCACGGCAATTTCAGCCTGACCGGCGAGGGCAGCTACGGAATCTACGCGGTCGATTATCTCAACCTGGGTGTTTCCGAAGACGGGGCGCTCACCATCACCGGCATCGGCGGCGCCGACGGCGGCCTCAAAGCCTGGAACCTGGGCGTGAGCGTGTCAGACCGGGGCGCGCTGGACGTCACCGGTAACAGCACCGGCTCGAGCTACGGCCTGGACCTCGGTTCCACCGTCGGTCCCGTCACGGTGGAGGTGTCGGGCGGGACGCTGAGCGTCACCGGAACGGCGATCGGCTCCGGTGTGGGCGTGTCCCTGTCGAACGCCTCGTCAAGCTACGTGGTGAACGGCGGCGAGGCGCTGATCCACGGCCAGTCGAGCACCGGCGTGGCGGTACAGGTGTTCGACGGGCTAAACCTGACGGTGAACGGCACGGGGGTCCTGACGCTGCTCGGTAACACGAACGGCCCGAGCGCGGGCGTGAGCGTGGACGTAGGGGAGGGCGCCATCAACGTCTCGCAGACCGGCGAGTTGACCGTCGATGGCACGTCGCGCACGGGCGACGGCGTGCGGATGAACATCGCCGCGGTCAACGTCAGCGGTGGTGCGCTGACTGTCACCGGCAGGGACACGAACGGCAGCGCTTACGGCGTGAACCTCTCCGGCGCCACGGGCGACTACGCGCAGAACGCCGGTAACGTGACGATCGAGGGCCACTCGAACACCGGGGTGGGGATCGGGGGTATGTCGGGCAACCTGACGGTCACCGACACGGGCTTCCTGGCGTTGATCGCCAGCTCGGGCGGCGCCAACCCGGGCCTGAACCTGACCGGGAACGCCAATGCGGCCAGCGGCGGCAAGCTGAACATCTCGGGCGTGTCGCAGAACAATATTGGGGTGGTGGTAGGGGGTCTGATCAGCACGACAGGCGCCGGCAGCCGGACGGAGATCACCGGCCTGTCGAACAGCGCCGCCGACGGCGTCGCGATCCTTGGAGGCGGCGCGGCCAATTCGTCGGCAGGCGGTTTTGTGAACATCACCGGCCATTCGAATGGTGGGATCGGAGTGAACATCGCTGCCGGCGCGAACGTGGCATCCGTCGGAGCCGGCGCGGTCTATCCCGCGATCGATACCAGGACCAACATCGCCGGCACGACCACTTCGGTCGACGGCATCGGCGTCTATGCCGGGGGCATCGCATATTTCTTCAACGGCGGCTGGGTCAGCATCACCAGCTACGTAAATATCCCCGAGCCGCCGGCGCCCGCTTTTGCGCCCTTGCTGGCGCTGGCGGCCTCGTTCGCTGCTCCGCCCCCGGGCGAGACCGCCGAACCGCCCAACCCCAGCGGTGGCAGCGATAGCAATGGCGGCGGTAACGCGGGCGGCAGCGGCAATATTCCGCCCCCTGCCGCCAACGAAACCGGATCCACCGGCCAGGGGGCGAGCGGGATCGGAACTGGCGATGCTGTTACCGATGGCCCGAGCGGTTCTAGATATTCAGGAGCGGGAACTGAGGGAGACGATGGCGATGTCGGGGACGACACAGGCGCCAATCCTCCCGATACCGGCGGGAACAATAACTTGCCCCCCAATGGCTCGGCCTCGCCAGGAAACGGCGTGGGGGCAGATCACGGCAAGGGAGTGAAAGCCGGCGCGGTCGGCAAGCCAGACACGGTCAACGCCCCCGGCTTGCTGAAAGCCCGATAGGATTGGCGAGCCATCCTATCCAGTACCTCTCCTGCCGCCATGACCGAAGCCGACCCACGATGAGGCCTTCTTCTTCCGCCGCTCTTGCCGCGGTCGCGGTCGCGGTCGCCGCGGTGTACGCCACTCCCGCCTCGGCAGACCCGGCGCCGCGGAGTTCCTCTCCGGCGGATGCACATGATGTCGAGTCTGAGACTCCTCCGCTTCCTTCCCGACTGACGATAAGAGTCGTCCCGGAAGGCGCCCGGCAGGAAGCAGCGGTGCGGCGCACCCTCGAGCCCACCTTGCGCGAGGCGTCTCCGCCCCGCACGCTTGCCGAGGTCGAGCAATGGTCGCAGCGCCTGACGACCGCTCTACGCAAGGAAGGGTTCCCAATCGGTCAGGTGCTGATGACCGAGTCCGATTGGGACCGCGGGCAAGGGGTGGGCGAATTCGTGTTCACGGTCTTTCCCGGCCGGGTGAGCCGCATCGGGATCGCCAACACGTCGCGCGTGAAGGAGCAAAGGTTGCGCCGACTTGTGGGTCGCGCGCTGTGCGGGCAACGGGTCATGTGCCCGGACGACGCGCCGGCAGCTAACGGCGAGGATGCGTGCCTCTTCGAGAGCAGCCGCTTCGAGCGTACGACGCAACTGCTGCAGGATCTGCCCGGCGTGGCGCTTGACGGTGCGCCGCAATTTGGTCCCGGCGCTGGAACGGGCGACGTGGAAGCCAACTTCGCAATTCGGCCAAAGGGCAAGCCCTGGAGCTTCGATGCGAGCATGGACAACAGCGGCATGGCTGCGACCGGGCGCACGCGCGTTGGCGTCTCGGTCCGGACCAATAACATTTTCGGGCTCGGCGACGACTACGCCGCGAGCGCGACCGTGACGAGCAAGGGCATGTGGGCGGGTTCGTTCAACGCCAGCGTGCCGGTCTTTTCCGATGGCCTGCGCCTGGCGGGCGGCTTCTCCCGCCAGCAATATGCCGTCAATGCCGTCGGCACGAGCTTTGCCGGTGTGGCCAATACGGGTTCGCTAGGCCTGACCTACCCGTTCACGCGCGGGCTGGATTTCAACTTGTGGGGTAGCGCAGCCTACCTGCATAGCGACACATCCGTCGATTACAGCGATTTCGGATTCTCCATCCATGGCAAGATCGATGCGCTAAAAGTCTCGCTGGCGGCCAATAGCGGCGATCGGGCGCAGCAATTGCGCTCGAGCCTGTGGAGCGCGACGGCTGCGTTGACCGTGGGGCGGCAGAGCAATGACGATCCCCTCGATGCCGGGCCCCGCAGAGCCGGGAGCTACGCCAAGCTTTCGGGCAGCGCCTTCGGCCGGCTGACCCTCGACAAGTCGGGCGATCTGTTCGCCACCGCAGGGGCGAGCGGGCAGCTGGCGAGCCGCAACCTCGATTCGTCCGAGAAGCTGACGCTTGGCGGTCCGGGCGGAGTGCGCGCCTACCGGGCCGACGAAGGCTCGGCGGACGAGGGAGTGATTGTGAGCCTCGGGCTCTACAAGCGCTTTTCCTTTGCACGCGGGCACCAGATACAACTCGGCCCGATCGCGGACTTCGCCATCGCGCGCGTGAACGCGCATCCATGGGCGGGCTGGGAACAGAGCTATGTCAGTGTGCCTGACGTCGCCAATACCCGCAAACTCGCCGGCTACGGCGCCGAAGCCGCCTGGCTGACGCCTTTCGGGGCAACGCTGTTGGTATCCGCCTCCAGACCCTTTGGCTTCTCGGACAGCTCGTGGATCGAGCCCGGCAAGAGGCCCGCCCAATATTGGCTGTCACTGACATGGAGCCACTGAACCGTCTTGGCCGGAGCCGGTCTCGCTTAGCCTCTACCTCCGCTGCCGGGAGCTCGTTCACCGCCGCTGCCCATCCTTTCGAAGGCATTCGACTTTGACTGATATCTTTCCGATCAACCGCTTCGAATATCATTGCTATCGGCGTGAGCACGAGATCGCCGGGCGCGAGCTGCTCGTGCTGCTGGAGCGTGTCGACCAGCATTATGGCGTGATGATGGATGTCGATGAGTGGGCCCAGTCGGACGAGGCTCGCGACATCATGGACGAGCATCTGACGACACGGCTCGCCGCGGCGGTCACGGCATTGGTTACCGATCCCGCATTTTCTATCTCCGACTATGGGATCGGCAAGCTGGCGCACTTCCATCGCTGGCTCTCTTCGTTGTTCGCGGTGAGCCCGTTCCGCAACGCCGACCACATCCTGCGTTCGCTCGGCACCGATCCCGACGCAAAGAATATACTTTCGATGCGAGCCGGCGAGATCCGCAAGTTCCAGCTTTTCTACCTCGCCGATTCAGAGATGCTGCTCGACTGGAACGTGTTCTGGCAGTTCGATCGCCTGGCGGCGGCCAATCTCGCGATCTCGTTGCTGGCGACACGATTGATGGCTTCGCCCGCTGCCCACCAGAAGCGTGAGATGTTGCTGCGTTGGCTGCCCGAGCGACTCGACCAGATCGATAGCGTCGATCAGATCCCCTTCGGCGTGCTGCACGATGCGTACATGCATTGCAGCTACGCAGACCTCCCCTCCAAGCACGATATCAAGAAGCCGATCAACACTCTCATCCGCCGCAAGCTGGCGAGCCTCGATCTCACAGACATCACGAGACAGGCCGCGCAGCCGCGCTCTCTGGGCGAGGATCCGGATGCTGGCGGCAAGCCGGTGCTGCTGGTGGTGCTGGAATGGTTTTCGAAGAACCATTCGATCTATCGGACCCATTCGCAGACGATGATTGCGATGCGTGACAAGTTCCACCTCATCGGCATGGGCTATGACGGCCGGGTCGATGAGGTCGGGCGCGAGGTGTTCCATGAGTATATCGCGCTCGAGGGCAACAGCGTCTGGGAGAATGTCGCTCATGTTCGTGAGGTAAGCGAGGCTCGGAACGTGCAGGTGATGTACATGCCGAGCGTCGGCATGTTCCCCTCGACCATGATCCTCGCCAACCTCAGGGTCGCGCCGCTTCAGATGATGGCGCTCGGACATCCGGCGACGACCCACGGCCACGCCATGGACTATGTGGTCGTCGAAGAGGACTATGTGGGCGATCCCGCCTGCTTTTCGGAAAAGCTCCTCCGGCTCCCCAAGGATGGCATGCCTTACCGGGCGCCGATGGCCATGCTGGAAATGAAGCTGGGGCGCGGTCATCTGCCGGCGCCGGCCTCGCCGGACACCGTGCGCATCGCGGTTGCGGCGACCATCATCAAGCTCAACCCCGGGTTCCTCGCCACCTGCGGGGAAATCGTGCGTGACGCCGAAGTCCCGGTCGAATTCCACTTCCTGGTGGGCCAGGCCTCGGGGCTGACGTATCCGCAGGTGCGCAACATCGTCCGTCACTTCGTGGGCAGGGAGGCGGTGGTGCACCAGCACCAGAGCTACGATCGATACATGAGGGTGATTGCTGACTGCGACCTGTTTCTCAACCCCTTCCCGTTCGGCAATACCAACGGGATCGTCGACACGGTCTGGGCCGGACTGGTCGGGGTCAACAAGACCGGCCCCGAAGTGCACGAACACATCGACGAGGGGATGTTCGAAAGGCTCGGCTTCCCCGCATGGCTGACCGCCAAGACGCGCGAGGACTACAAGGCTGCGGCATTGCGCCTCATCCACCGCAAGGAGGAGCGGCTCGAGCTCGCAGCGCAGCTTGCCGGCCCTCAAGCGATCGAGAAGCTGATCTTCGAGGGCCGTCCACAGATTCTGGGCGAGCAAATCATGAAGCTGTGGCGTGCGTTGCCGCGCGACAAAAGACGAGCTTCCGATGGCGTAGCGCCCGGCGCCAGCCGACTGCACCGTTCGGTACGAGCCAGAGGCGCTGCGGGCGTGCCTCAGTGGGTCGAGAAGGAGGTCGACGAGTACTTCATGGTGCCGTTGCGCGTCGAACCAAAAGTGATTGTCGACATCGGTGCCTGCATCGGGGCGTTCGGGTTGCGCGCGCGCAAGGAATGGCCTGGGGTAAAAGTCTTCGCGTATGAACCTTTGCCCTCCAATGTAGCGTGCTTGCGTTCAAACCTCGATTCCGAATGGGCGACGATCGTCCCTGCAGCCGTGCGCGCGGAGGCAGGCGTGCAGACCATGTATCTGGGCGACCTCTTCGTGACGGGCAGTTTCGTCAAGGGCGAGCGCCAGACGATCAACGAGATCGCAGTCGATTGCGTGTCAGCGCGCGAGTTGCCGGTCTGCGATCTTCTCAAGATCGATACCGAGGGCTCGGAGGTTGAGATACTGACAACGATGAACCTCGATCCAGTCAAAGCCATCCTCCTGGAGTTCCATAGCCGAGAGGACGCCGAGGCGATCAAGGAGATACTGGGGAAGGAGTTCGAGTGCCTGCGCGACGAGGTAGACAAGGACGTCGGGACAATGATTTTCGAACGCCGGATGACAGGTCTGCGGCCGCGGTGACGGCTGCGACGCTCCAGGGGCTCTACATACAGAAGTCGCGAAGCGCCTCAGGCGTCGAGGTCACAGAAGACGCGATCGGCGATGAGGGAGGCCTCCGCCTGCTGATAGCCGTGCACCCAACTCTGGCTGCCGCTGAAGCTTATCACCGGCTGGTAGTCCTTTGCCTCGCGGTCGGTCAGCAGTAGGTCGTTGCTCGAGTCGAGCACGATAAACTCGTTCACCACGTGGACGACCAGCAGGGCGTGGTGATCCGAGTTGCGTACCAGGTCGCGCGCGATCACCATGTACATGTCTCTTGTCGGAACCCCGGTAACGCGCAGCAATTGCATCTTGCCGATTGCGTAGTCCTCGCAGTCGCCGCGTCCGCGCGGCAGCGATTCAGAAAGCGGCGCCCAGTGATCGGCCACGCCGTACACCTCTTGATCGAGGGCGAACTCCAGCCGGTGATTCATCCAGCGATTGACGAGGTCCAGTTGGCGCATTCGCGGCTGGCCGCGCAGCGTGCGCAGGAGTTCGGTGATCTCGGGCCGGTTGGGGACAGGAGAGTTCACCACGACCCGCCAGCGTTCGGCCTGCCGCACATTGTCCACGGTTAAGGCCACCGTCCCCATCACGTTTGGCGCTTGCGCCGGCCTGCCGGCGGAAAGCGACCGAGTTGCGTCGTGGTGCGGGTCGGTTCGCGACGTAACACGATGCTGCTCCGTCATCGAAACATTGAGGAGATACGACAAGGCGACAACAGCACCTAGTGTCGCGCCTTTGTAAAGGGACGCCATGCCTCAGTGTGGCTCTGAGATGGCTGAGCTTTGGGGATGCGATGTGGAAGTTCGCTCCCCTTCTCCTACCTCCTGGCTCGCCGCCAAAGGAAGCGCCAAATCAAGGCTCCACACAGACATCGCCAACGTTGCCGCCTGTCCAGTCGCAAAATGAAATGATAGGTAGCGTTTCTAGTAATCAAGCAGTCAAAGATCGGGCACACGTTGGCAAGTACATCCTGAGTGCGTGCAGTAAATATAAACAAGTATTTGCAATATTCTGGCTGAATTTAACAATGGCGGTGTCTGTGCCTGCTTAGTGACGTCGTGCGGCTTGTGCTGTGGGGGCACTTAATCCATCGGGCTCGACCTGCTCGACACTGCCGAGCACGATCCCGGCCCAGGCGGCGAGGATGTCGCCCACGTCCGGATCATTTTCGTCGACCGACACGGCAAAAGTACCCAACAGGTCGCCGAACTCGCGCGCGTCAATCACGCCACATCGCTGTAGAATGGCGGCAAGGAATGTCAGGGCCTTGCCCTGAGCAACGACTAACGCCCGATCCATGATGCGAACTCCATCTTCGTTGGGGGCGGTGAATCCCCGTCGCTCCAGAACTCAAACATCGCACCTCGAGCTCAACATGACGGTCCGGTGCGTTGAGGCCTTCGCCCGCTTTGCCCACTCGTGACAGATGCTGTGGCTGCTAGGGAGAGCTCCCGTTCTGAAGGAAGTCAATCACGACCGAGAAATAAAAGCCGCTATATTAAATTTAATACGGTATTCTGCAAATCACTGTCGTGTAAGCACTACACGGAAGGTTGCAGAACGATACCATATTCTGCCGCTTGGGAGTGGCAACATCTTTGGGAAATTATACCAGATAATTGGACGCCTCATTAATTCTACCGCTCGATCATTCCCGCTAGGTCCTCGCCAGCATCGGGCTCGCCGTCAGCATCGGCATCGGCGGTGCGCTCGTCTATGCCCTTCAGACGCGCGATACTGGCAAGCCCGACGAGGAGCTCTACTCAACCGACAACCGCGCCACTGCCGATGGCCTGGCCGGATTGCCGCGAGACTATACCGGGCCTGTCCTGGGTCCGGCGCTGCCAGGCGATCTGGGGCGGCCGATCCTCAATGCGCAGAACCGGGGACAGCCGGTCACACCGCCCGCCGTCACGGCGACGCCGCCGGTCGATCCCGACGAACAGCGTCGTCTCGCCGAGCTCGAAGCGTCACGCACCAGCCGCGTCTTCATCCAGACGGGACCAGCCTCGACGAACAATGCCGCAACTGGGATGACCAGTTCCGGCCTCGGGGGCCTTGGATCCGGATCGCAGCCGGGTGCCCCGACGGCCCAGGACCGCCAGCTTGCGTTCCTCAATGTGCCTGTCGATCGCCGAACTGTCGCCGCCGACCGCGTGGTGGCGCCGGCATCGCCCTACATCCTCCAGGCGGGTGCGGTTATCTCCGCTGCCATGATCACCGGCATTCGCTCCGATCTGCCAGGTCAGATCACGGCTCAGGTGACAGAGAACATCTACGACAGCCCGACCGGACGCTTCCTGATCGTGCCGCAAGGCACACGGATCATCGGCGAATACAACAACAATGTCGGCTTCGGCCAAAACCGCATCCTGCTCGTATGGAGCCGTCTCATCTTTCCGAACGGACGATCGATCGTGCTCGAGCGCCAGCCAGGCTCCGACGCGATGGGTTATGCGGGCCTGGAGGACGGCGTCGACTATCACTGGTGGGATCTCGCCAAGGCCGCCGGGCTCTCGACGCTCCTGTCGGTTGGAGCCGAACTTGCCGTTGACGATCAGGACAGGCTCTTGAGCGCCATCCGCAACGGGGGTCAGGACACCATCAATGACGCTGGCCAGCAGATCATCCGCCGCCAGCTCCAGGTCGTGCCGACCCTGACGATCCGGCCGGGCTTCGCTGTCCGCATCATCGTCACTCGCGATCTCGTCCTCGAACCCTACAGAGGCTGACATGACGAAACTGAAGCTCGGTCCTATCTTGGAGGAAAAGCCGGTCAAGGCGACACTGGAGTTGCCAGCGTCGCTTCATCGCGACCTGATCGCCTATGCCGAGGTTCTCGGACGTGAGACCGGCCAGCCGGTGAGAGACCCGGTGCATCTCATCGTGCCCATGCTCGAGCGCTTCATCGCCACCGACCGCGGCTTTGCAAAAGCGCGGCGACAGGTGTCCTCGTCATAGCGTCAACGCCTGTTTGAGATCGTCGTGCTCGAAGGCGCTGGCCATGCGCCATCACACGGAGCTTTTCGCCGTTTCGCCGCGCAACCTTAGCCGGAAAATGGGCGAAGATTTGGCGGGCCGATGGGCATTAAACGCCCGGGACGGCGCGCGCCCGTTTCAGGCCAGGCATTTATCTGGAGAATCTTCTGCTCCGAATTACGCATTTAATGTGGCCAATGGCGCGCAAAAAGGTTATTCATAAATGACGCTGCAAATGCGGCATAGGGGCTGCGATTAGTGACGCTTGTTATAACCACCTGCACGAATCGTAAGCGTAAGCCGATCCCCGGCCATCTTCACGCGTCCGCGCTTCTGCAAGGAGAAATGACCGACGTTGCGGAGGAATGGGTGCGGCGCCTGGCCTCTGCCTCCGAACTGTACCCGGCATCCGATCTCTATGGCGGCAGAGGGTTCCAAGAGGCAGTCCTCGCTGCCGACATCTTGGGTGGCGACCTGCTCGTTGCCTCGGCTGGGCTTGGGCTAGTTGAAGCTCGTTCAAAGATCCCTGCTTATGCCTGCACCATTCTCACCAATGCCGCAGACAGCATCGTTGCTCGAACGCGAGGCGCGTTCGCCCCGACCGAGTGGTGGGGCACGTTGGCCTCGGTATCTCCTCATCACCAAGGCCTCGCCGAACTCACACGTCGGTCAACCGGCCCGATCTGCGCGGCTCTTTCCGATTCCTACCTCGACATGCTCTCGGACGACCTCGTCGCACTCCCCCAGTCCGCTCTCGGCAGGCTGCGCATCTTTACCCGCGCGTCAGTCGACAAAATCGCTCCCGGCCTTCGGCCATTTGTCATGCCATATGACGACCGGCTGGATGGACCCGACAGTCCGGTCCGAGGAACCCGCGGTGACTTTGCCGGGCGGGCGCTTCGGCATTTCGCCGAGGAGATCGCGACGAAGGGTGACCAGCGGTCGGCGGCGGAACATGCCAGGGCGGTAGCTGGCGCTCTGCAAGGGTGGGAGATGCCGCCCCGGTTCAACCGCCACAGACTGGATGATGCCGCGATCCTCGATCTCATCCGGAGCCGCTGGGATGCCGAACGGGGCAGCTCGACCAGACTGCTCAGGCATCTGCGTGACGACCGGGGGGTCGCTTGCGAGCAAGGACGCTTCGCCGCCCTGGCGCGGCAGGTCCGGGCTGAACGGACATGACCCAGCGCCAATTTCTCAGGGTTCGCGCGGTCCGGGCGGAGCAGGGAAGTGGAACAGGGGTGTTCGCCTTCTTCCTCTACGGCGCCGACATCAGCAGGATCGCCGACATCAGTCGCATCCGTCGCGACGAGCAGGAGCTCAAGGGCTTCCAGCGTCGGGAGATCAAGGATCACGTGAAGGAGATCACCGCCTTCCTGGATAGCGGCCCGGTCCTGTTTCCCAACGCCATCATCCTCGCGCTTTCTCCGGAAATCGAGTTTGCTTCCGCACGGGGTAGGGCGCCCGGCAACCTTTGCGAGGTTGGTGATGCCGGCACGCTGTCGATCCCCATTTATCCTGAGGGACATCGCGCTGCCTGGATCGTCGACGGCCAGCAACGGACACTTGCCCTCGCATCTGCCGAGAACAAGACCATTGCCGTCCCTCTGATCGGCTTCGTCTCCGACGAGGTGTCGACCCAGCGCGAACAATTCATCCTGGTGAACAAGTCGCGAAAGCTCCCGACGGGGCTGATCGATGAGTTGCTCCCTGAAGTGGGCGTACTCCTGCCGAGAAATCTCGCTGCGAGGCAACTTCCGAGTGAGTTGTGCAACGCGCTCAATACGGACCCGAACTCGCCGTTCCATCAGCTCATCAAGCGTGAATCCGATCCGAAGGACAAGGGCGGGATCGTAAGCGACAACGCTCTCATCGAAACGATGAAAGCCAGCCTCAAGACCGCCGCCGGCGCGCTGGGTCAGTATAAGCACAACGGTGACGGCAACTGTCCGTCGTCAGAACATTTGGCACAACTCGCGGCGTAAATTAGCGGAGTGCGGGCCTCGTCCTGGGGTTGATATTAAGCGGCGATCTTGCGGTGGAGCAAGCGGCGATGCTCGATGGTCTTCCGTT
>Ga0180222_1000641_pt1 | contig 48200 bp, 38 predicted proteins | sample eDN5th37CKraftOP_FD_151336 | JGI IMG/M metagenome (GOLD analysis project Ga0180222, IMG submission 151336) | Enriched Organic Plus compost microbial communities from Emeryville, California, USA - eDNA 5th pass 37_C Kraft OP (version 2) (version 2) ...
TGATCCCAGCCTTCGGAAACAGATCCGACACAGGCATCATCGCAGAGCCGATGATCCCGAAAGCATGCTCGATCCCGTGAAGCTGCAATACCTTAACAAAAGATTCCTCAGTCGTCATTCGCATGGCGATGGCTCCTTATCTGCGCTCGTCGCGATAGTGGTAAAACTTGTAGAGGCCCCATTGGCCCAGCCGCCGGAACGGCGTCTTCCAGCCTTCGTGGGGCAATTCGGAGTTGAAGATCGGCAGCGCCGGCAAGGCCTCGCCCGCGACCAGCTGCGCCATGCGCCGCCCGGCCATGGCGGAATACATCACGCCGTTGCCGCCATAGCCCAAGGCGTAGAAGGCGCCCGGCAGGTCCGGCAGGCCGGTGATGCGCGGCATCATGTCATGGCTGACATCCACCCAGCCCCACCAGCTGTAATCGAGCGCGATGCCGCGCAGCGCCGGGAACTTGCGCGCCATGCCCTCTTTCAGCGCGTTCAGATGCGCCGGGTTCGCGGCGTCGCGGCCGGTGATGGCGGCGCGCGAGCCGATCTGCAGCCGGTTATCGGGCAGCAGGCGGTAGTAATGCCGCAGCGTCCGGGTGTCGGTCAGCGGCGAGAGCTTCTGGATGCCGACCGCTTCCAGCTCGGCGGGCGTCAGCACGCGGGTGACGATGCTGTTCGACATGATCGGCATCAGCCGGTCCCGGAGCCGCGGGTGCAGGCCGCGCGGCGCATAGGCGGCCGTCGCCACCGCCACCCGCTTCGCCCGTACCGTGCCGCCGGGCGTGCGCAGGTGATGCAGGCCGTTTCGGTAGTCCCAGCCCTGCACCGGGCTGTCGACATGCACTTTTGCGCCCAGTTCCCGGGCGATACGCAGATAGCCGAAGGCCAGCTTCGCGGCATGGATGCCGACGCCGTCCGCCTCCCACATGGCGCCATGCGCCTCCTGGTCGCGCACCACGGTCCGATGCAGCTCGTCGCGCGAGATCATGCGGGCATCGTAGCCGAAGGTGTCGCGCAGCAGCGCCGTCTCCTTCTCCAGCGCCGGCATCACCCCGGCCTTGTGGGCGATGTAGTAATGCCCGCCATCCTGCGGCTCGCAGTCGATCGCATGGTCGCGGATCAGGCCGCGGAACAGCTCGAACCCCTCGCAGACCTCGGCATGCAGGCGCTTCGCCACCTCGAGGCCCCAGCGTTCGATCCACTGGCTGCGCTTGAGCCGGCCCGAGCTGACCTGGGCCTGGCCGCCGTTGCGGGTCGAGCAGCCATAGGCGACGCCGTTCGCTTCCAGCACCGTGGCCTTGATGCCGTGCATCTTGGCCAGGTGGATGGCGCAGGACAGGCCCGTATAGCCCGAGCCGATCACCACCACGTCGGCATCCATGTCGCGCGTCACCGGGCCGTCGTCCGGCGGCGGGGTGCCGGCGGTGCCGATCCAGTAGGTCGGCGCGTAATCGCTGCGCGGGCCCAGGCCGCGCGCCGTGATGGGATCATAGAACGGGTCGAAGGGGAGCGAGCCCGGACGTTTCTCGATCGCCTGCATGGCCGCCCTCATTTCCCGGCAAGGGCGGAAGCGGAGGCGGGAATGGCCGGGCGCTGCTTGCGGATCGCCTGCTTCTCGACAATCCGGCCGTCGCGGATGCGGAACAGGTCGACGCCCTGCACCTCGGTCCGGCTGCCGTCCGGGTTGGTGGCGCGGAAGGTCCATTGCGAGACGCCGCGCGTGCCGTCCTCGGACAGGAAATGCGTGTGGTCGGCCCATTCGACGTCCGGCATCGTGGTCCAGACCGCCTCGAAGGCCCTGGCGATGGCCGCCTTGCCTTCGACCTTGTTGCCGTATTCGTGCTCGCCGGCGACGGTGTAGAACACGCAGTCCTCGGCGAAATGGGTCATCACGCCGTCGATGTCATGGCGGTTGAAGGCGTCGAAGGTGGCCTTCAGGTCGTCGGCGGTCAGCTTGCGGGTCATCGGTGGATACTCCTCTCCCGGTCGGTGGCGCGCGGGCGCGCCTCCGGGACGTTTCGGGTGAATGGTGGCGGGTCAGGTCCGGGGCGGGATCAGACCTTGCCCTTCCAGGGGATCAGCGCCCGCTCGATGCGGCGGATCAGCAGGTCGAAGGCAAAGGCGAGGATGCCGATCACGATGATCCCCATGATCACGGCGTCGCTGGCGAGATACTCGGCCGAGTTCAGCACCATGAAACCGAGGCCGCGATGGGCGGCGACCATCTCGGCCGCGACCAGCGTCGTCCAGCCCACGCCGATGCCGATGCGCATGCCGGTGAAGATCTCGGGCAGCGCGGCCTTGAGGATGACGTGGAAGATCACCTGCAGCTTGCTGGCGCCCATGGCGTAGGCGGCATGGATCTGCTCGATCGAGACCGAGCGCACGCCGGCCCGCGCCGCGATGGCCATGGGGGCGAAGATCGCCAGGAAGATCAGGAAGACCTTGGGAAACTCGCCGATGCCCAGCCAGATGATGATCAGCGGCAGATAGGCCAGCGGCGGCAGCGGCCGGTAGAATTCGATGATCGGGTCCAGAAGGCCGCGGATCACCCGGTTCACCCCCATCAGGATGCCGACCGGCACCGCGATGGCCAGCGCCAGGAAGAAGGCGCCCAGCACCCGGCCGAGGCTGGCCAGCGTGTGCTGGGCCAGGGTCGAGTTCGACACGCCCTCGGTCGCGGCCAGCACGAACTTGCCCCAGACCGCGGCCGGCGCGGGCAGGAACAGCGGCCGGACCCAGCCCATGCCGGTGACCAGGAACCACAGCGCGATCAGGGCAAGCGCGGTGACCAGGCTGATGATGGCGCTGGAGCCGTCGCCCGGGGCGCCGTAGGATACGCCGGGACGGGCCGGGCGCGCTCTCGTCAGCCGCTCAAGCATGGATCTTTTCCCGCTCGCCGGCGCGTTCGTCACCATAGATGATGCCAAGGATCTGCTCCCTCATTTCGATGAAGTCGGGACTGGACTTGATGGCACGGGCATTGCCCTCGGCCAAAAAGCGGCGGTTGAAGTCCAGCTCGTAGGTATGGGTGATGCGGCCCGGTCGCGGCGACATGACGATCAGCCGCGAGCCGAGGAACAGCGCCTCTTCGACGCTGTGGGTGATGAAGAAATACATCTTGTCGGTCTGCTGCCAGATCTGCAGCAAGAGTTCCTGCACCGTCTCGCGGGTCAGCGCGTCCAGCGCCGCCATCGGCTCGTCCATCAGCAGCATCGCCGGGTCGCAGGTCAGAGCGCGGGCGATGCCGACGCGCTGCTGCATGCCGCCCGAGAGATGATAGATCATGTGCTTGTGGAAGTCCTGCAGGCCGACCAGCGCCAGGTTCTTGACCGCGCGCTCGCGCCGGGTCCTGGCATCGACGCCCTGCAGCTTCAGGCCGAATTCGACATTGTCGATGACGTTCAGCCAGGGCAGCAGCGCGTGTTTCTGGAACACCACGCCGCGGTCGGCGCCGGGGCCGGTGACAGGGCGGCCGCCCAGGGTGATCTGCCCGGCCGAGGGCGCCATGAACCCGGCCATCAGGTTCAGAAGCGTGGTCTTGCCGCAGCCCGAGGCACCCAGCGCCACGACGAAATCGCCGCTCTTGACCTCGAGGTTCACGCCTTTCAGCGCGGTGACCGGGGCGCCCTTGTGGTGGCCGGGGTAGATCAGGCTGACGTCGGAAACTTTCAGTGTCTGCATATCAGCGGTCTTTCCGAGAAAGGGGTTGAAGGCGAGGGATGCGGCCCCGAGGGGGCCGGTCGCCTATTGCGCCGCGGCCTGGGCGAAGCTCGCGTTCACGAAGGGGGCGTAATCCTCCAGCGCGGCGTCGATCTGCTTCTGCTCGACCAGGAACCGGGCGCTTTCGCTGAGCGCGCGGACCGCCCCGCCGGTCAGCCAGGTCTCGGATGCCTGCTCGGCCGCGTCGGGAAAGGACAGCATGTTCAGCGCCTGGACCGTGCCGGCGGCATCGCCGCCGATCATCTTGACGATGCCGGCGACCTGCGGGGAATCCTCGGTCCAGGCCGCCTTGTCGGCGTTGTAATCGGCATAGGCCCCGGCCAGCGCCTTGGTGAAGGCCGCCATGAATTCCGGGTTCTCGGCCGCGAATTTCTTGTCCGCCACCAGCCCGTCGAAGGTCGGCACGCTGGCCGCGCCGATCTGCTCGCTGTCGGCGATCACCGCGCCTTCCTTCATCAACTCGGTCAGCACCGGCGGCCAGACATAGGCGGCATCGATGTCGCCACGCTGCCAGGCGGCCAGGATCTGCGGCGGCTTCATGTTCAGGATGTTGACGCCGCGCGGGTCGATCTTCCAGACCTGATCCATGCCGACGAGCAGATGGAAATGCGCGGTCGAGACGAAGGGCACGGCGACCTTCTTGCCGGTCAGGTCCTCGGGCTTCTCGATGCCCGAGCCGTTGCGGGCGACCAGCGCCTCGGACTTGCCGATATTGTCGAGGATCCAGAACAGCTCGAACTCGACCCCCCGCGTGGCCGCGGCGGCGATGCCGGTCGAGCCGATCACCCCCACCGGAACGTTGCCCGAGGCGAGCGCGGTCGAGATGTCGCCGCCCGAGGAGAACTGCCGCCAGTCGATCTTGTAGCCCGCCTCCTTGGCGGCCGCGTCCAGCCGGCCATCGGCGATGGCGGCGATGAAGGGCCCGACGATCTGCTGGTAGCCGACCACCACCGTGGTCTCGGCATGGGCGGGGGCCAGGCCGAAGCCGGCGCCAAAGGTCATCGCGGCCAGGAAGGCTCCGGCCCGGGTCATGTCGGTCATTTCTGTGACTCCCTGTCTTTCGGTTGTTGGTCTTGCGACGCGGCCAAGCCCTTGGGCTCGGCCTCGTCTGTATCGGCCTTGCAGCTCTGCACGGCTGCTTCTTGCGACAAAATGTTGCAGGTGACGCGGCGTAACGATATGTCCAGTTGAAACCAAAGCTAGGTCCAGATGAGCGACCGGATTCCCGTCGAGATGTTCTTTCTGCGCGATGGCGAGGCAGGCACGCTGCAGGCGCGGCTTGCGGCGGCCATCGTGCGGGCCATCCTGGAGACGCGGGCACGGCCGGGCACCCGGCTGCCCTCGTCGCGGGGGCTGGCCGAAACGCTCGGCATCTCGCGCATGACGGTGACGCTGGTCTATCAGGAACTGATCAGCCAGGGCTATCTGGAGACCCGGCCGCGTTCCGGCATCATGGTGGCCGCCACCGTGCCGCATCGGCGGCTGAAGATGCAGGAGCCGCTGCCGCGCGAGACCGCGCTCGACTGGGACACCTGGCTGCCCGAGCAGCCGCCGCGCCAGCGGGTGATCCGCAAGCCGGCGAACTGGCGCGATTTCCGCTATCCCTTCATCTACGGCCAAAGCGATCCGGCGCTGTTCGACCACAACGCCTGGCGCGACTGCGCCCGCCGCGCCTGGGGCACGCGGGATTTCGGCGAGCTGGCCTCGGATCTCTACGGCGCCGACGATCCGATGCTGATCGACTACATCTGCTCGCATTCCCTGCCCCGGCGCGGCATCCAGGCCGATCCGGACGAGGTGCTGGTGACGCTGGGCGCGCAGAACGCGCTGTTCATCACCGTCGAGCTTCTGGCGCGCGGCGACCGGCTGGCGGTGACCGAGGACCCCGGCTATCCCGATTTCGCCGAGACGCTGCGCCGCGCCCACAGCCCGACCACCTTCCTGGACGTGGACGAGGGCGGGCTGAACCCCGAGCTGCTGCCGCAGGGCACGCGGCTGGTGATCGTCACGCCCAGCCACAACATTCCGACCGGCGCCACCATGCCGCTGGCCCGGCGCCGCGACCTTTTGGCCCGCGCCGCCGCGCATGACTTCCTGATCGTCGAGGACGATTACGATTTCGAGATGTCCTATCTGGCGCCGCCGGCCCCGGCGCTGAAATCGCTCGATCGCGCCGGGCGGGTGATCTATATCGGCAGCTTCTCGAAATCGCTGTTTCCGGGGCTGCGCATCGGCTACATGGTTGCCCCTGCCCCGCTGATCGCCCGGGCGCGCGCGCTGCGCGCCATCATGCTGCGCCACCCGCCGAACCACCTGCAGAGGATCACCGCCTATTTCCTGGCGCTGGGCCATTACGACGCGCATATCGTGCGGCTGCGCGGGGCGCTGAAGCGCCGGCGCGCGCTGATGGAGGAGGCGCTGGCCGCCACGCCGCTGCGCATCGCCGGGGCGGCGCGCTCGGGCGGGTCGAGCCTGTGGATCGAGGGGCCGGAAGGCATCGACAGCAGCCTTCTCGCCACGCGGCTGCAAGCCGACAGCGTGCTGATCGAGCCGGGCGAGGTGTTTTTCGAGACGCCGCCCGCGCCCTGCCGCTTCTTCCGGCTGGGTTATTCCTCGATCCGCGAGGGCGAGATCGCGCCGGGAATCGCCCTGATCGCCCGCCGCGCCATGGAACTGGCGGCCGAACAGGCGGGATGACGGGCCGGTGGAGCGGCCCGAGGGCGGCAGCGCCCGCCGGAAGCGGCGGAGGGCAACCGCGCGGGGCGGTGCGCATCCGGCGAAGGCGCCGGCGCCGCGCGGCTTTCCGAGGGGTGCCAGATGCCGCGCCGTGTCCCGGAAAAGGGGGCTTTGCCCCCGCGCGTTCCGCGCTCCCCCAGGATATTTGGACAAGAAAGAAGGCCGAAGGGACCGGCGGCGGCTTCGGATCGATATTCCTGGCGGCTTGAAGCCGGGGAAGGCGTCGTTGGATGCGTCCAGAGACAGGTGCCTTGCTAGGGGCGGTCTACGCCAAGGTTGCCGCCGGGCCGTGCATCAGCGCCTTGGCGCGCGCGGAGGTCGCGACGGCGACGGGCCCGTCGTCGCGGTTTTGCCGTGGAGGCGGCCGGATCGTGCCGCGGCATTTCCCGCTCTGGCATCGGCGGGCAAGCCTGTGCAAAGACCGGGAAACCCTGTGCCCTTGCGCCTTGCCGGGGCGGAATGATAGACCGAAAGGCAAGTGTCGCGCGGGGCTCGCCCGGCGGTGGCCAGCACAGATAACGCAACGTCGGACCAAGGGGAAAACACGCGCATGACGATGACACGGACCAGCTTTGACAAGGAAGATCTGCTGGCCTGCGCCCGTGGCGAACTGTTCGGCCCCGGAAATGCCCAACTCCCCGAACCGCCGATGCTGATGATGGATCGCATCACCGACATCTCGGCCGATGCCGGGCCGCACGGCAAGGGCCATGTCACCGCCGAATTCGACATCCATCCCGAGCTGTGGTTCTTTGCCTGCCATTTTCCCGGCAACCCGATCATGCCGGGCTGCCTGGGCCTCGACGGGCTCTGGCAGCTCACCGGCTTCAACCTGGGCTGGCGCGGCTGGCAGGGGCGCGGCTATGCGCTGGGGGTGGGCGAGGTCAAGCTGACCGGCATGGTCCGCCCCGACCGCAAGCTCTTGCGCTATCACGTCGATTTCACCAAGGCGGTGCAGACCCGCCGCCTGACCATGGGGGTCGCCGACGGCCGCGTCGAGGCCGATGGCGAAACCATCTATGAGGTCAAGGACATGAAAGTGGCCCTGTCGGCCGCCTGATCCATGAACAAGGAGCACGCCATGCGGCGCGTCGTCATCACCGGGCTGGGCATCGTCTCTCCCATCGGCAACAACGCCACCGAGGTCACCGAGAGCCTGCGCGCGGGCCGCTCGGGCATCGTCTTCGCCCCCGAATATGCCGAGCACGGCTTCCGCAGCCAGGTCCACGGCATGCCGGACATCGTGCTCGAGGACCATGTCGACAAGCGCAACCTGCGCTTCATGGGCGCGGGCGCGGCCTATAACTTCATCGCCATGCAGCAGGCGATCGAGGATGCGGGCCTGGCGCCCGAGGATGTCTCGAACGAGCGCACCGGCCTGGTCATGGGCTCGGGCGGACCTTCGACCGCGAACCTGTTCGAGGCGCATCGCACCGTGATCGAGAAGGGCGCGCCCAAGCGCATGGGGCCCTTCATGGTGACGCGCTGCATGTCCTCGACCAATTCGGCCTGCCTGGCCACGCCCTTCAAGATCAAGGGCGTGAACTATTCGATCACCTCGGCCTGCTCGACCTCGGCGCATTGCATCGGCAACGGCACCGAGCTGATCCAGATGGGCAAGCAGGACATCGTCTTCGCCGGCGGCGGCGAAGAGCTGGACTGGACGCTCAGCTGCCTGTTCGATGCCATGGGCGCCATGTCGTCCAAGTATAACGATACGCCGCAAACCGCCTCGCGCCCCTTCGACGCCACCCGCGACGGATTCGTCATCGCCGGCGGCGCCGGGGTGGTGGTGCTGGAGGAGCTGGGCCACGCCCTGGCCCGCGGCGCCCGCATCTATGCCGAGGTCACCGGCTACGGGGCCACCAGCGACGGCTATGACATGGTCGCGCCTTCCGGGGAGGGCGGAGAACGCTCGATGCGGCTGGCGCTGTCCACGCTGCCCGAGGGGCGCCGCGTCAGCTATGTCAATGCGCATGGCACCTCGACCCCGGTGGGCGATGTGGGCGAGATCAAGGCGTTGCGCCGGGTCTTCGGCGAAGGCGCCGTGCCGCCGGTTTCCTCGACCAAATCCCTCACCGGCCATTCTCTGGGCGCGACCGGCGTGCACGAGGCGATCTATTCGCTGCTGATGATGCAGCAGGGCTTCATCGCCGCCTCGGCCAATATCGCCGCCCTGGACCCCGAGATCCGGCCCGAGGAGATCGCGCAAGCCCGCCTGGACGATGTCGATTTCGATAGCATCCTTTCCAACAGTTTCGGTTTTGGCGGCACCAACGCCACGCTGCTCCTGTCGAAATACCGCGAATAAACCAAGAAAAGGTAAAGCCATGGGCGAATTGTTGAAAGGAAAGCGCGGCCTGGTGATGGGGGTCGCGAATGACCGCTCGATCGCATGGGGAATCGCCCGGGCGCTGGCCGGCGAGGGGGCAGAGCTGGCCTTTACCTATCAGGGCGAGGCTTTCGGCAAGCGGGTCGAGCCGCTGGCCGCCGCGCTGGGTTCGGACTTCCTGATGGATGTCGATGTGCTGGACGACGAATCGCTCGACCGCGCCTTTGCCACGCTGGATTCGCGCTGGGGCGGGCTGGACTTCCTGGTTCACGCCGTCGCCTATTCGGACAAGAACGAGCTGACCGGGCGCTTCATCAACACGACCCGGGACAACTTCAAGAACTCCTTGACGATTTCCTGCTATTCGCTGATCGATCTGGCCCGGCGGGCCCAGCCCCTTATGTCGAATGGCGGCTCGATCATCACCCTGACCTATGCCGGATCGAACCGGGTCACGCCGTTCTACAACGTCATGGGGGTGGCCAAGGCCGCATTGGAATCATCCGTCCGCTACCTGGCCAACGACCTGGGCCCCGAGGGGATTCGCGTCAACGCCATCAGCCCCGGCCCGATGAAGACCCTTGCCGGTGCGGCCATCGGCGGCGCGCGCAAGACCTATCGCCATACCGAGGCGAACGCCCCCCTGCGCGCCAATGCCACGCTGGAGGCGATCGGCGGCACGGCGGTCTGGCTCTGCTCGGACTGGGGCGCCTGCACCACCGGCGAGGTCGTGCTGGTCGATGGCGGCTATCACGTGCTGGGCATGCCGCAGTCGGAAAACCTCTGATGACCCTTCGATTCTACCGGGCGGAGGATGGCGCACGGCTGGCCTATCGCGACGCGGGCGAGGGCCTGCCGGTTCTGGCGCTGCCCGGCCTGACCCGCACCGGGCGGGATTTCGACTATGTGGCGCCGCATCTGGCCGGCCTGCGGCTGATCCGGCCGGATTATCGCGGCCGCGGCGCGTCGGACTGGACCGGCGCGGACAGCTATACCGTCCCGCAGGAGGCCAGGGACGTTCTGGCGCTGCTGGACCATCTGGGGATCGACCGGGCGGCGATCCTGGGCACCTCTCGCGGCGGCCTCATCGGCATGGTTCTGGCGGCGACGGTGCCGGACCGGGTGCTGGGCCTGTGCCTCAACGACGTGGGACCGGTCCTGCAGCGTGGCGGACTTGCGAAGATCTGCGACTATATCGGGCGCAATCCCGCCGGCACCAGCCTGGCCGACCTGGCGCAACGCCTGCCCGCCGCCATGCCCGGCTTTGCCAATGTGCCGCCCTCCCGCTGGCTGGAAGAGGCCGAGCGGCATTATGTCGAAACGCCCGAGGGTCTGCGCATCAATTACGACCCGGCGCTGCGCGATGCGTTTCTCGCGGCCTTCGGCGGGCCCGAGGTCGATCTGTGGCCGCTTTTCGACGCGGCGGCGAAGCTGCCGCTGGCCCTGATCCGCGGGGCCAATTCCGAGCTGCTCTCGCATGACACTGCGGCCGAGATGCAGCGCAGGCGGCCCGACATGATCCTGGCCGACGTGCCGGATCGCGGCCATATCCCCTATCTCGACGAGCCCGAAGCCGTGGCGGCGATCAACGCCTGGCTGGCCCGGATGGGCTGACCGCCGACGGGCGGGATGAGCGACGCCTTGGCGGCCATGCTTCCGGGCAATCACCGCGACGGATGATCGCCGCGGGTCGGCGCGGCGTCGCGCCCGGCTCCTGCGACCGGGTGCATGGTCTCGCCCTGCCCTTCGCCGGGCCGGGCAAGGCGCGGGCATTGCATGGGCCCGCACGGGGCCGAGGTCACCCTGCCAGCAATGCGGCGTTGCCCCCTGCTGCGGTGGTGTCGACGCAAAGGTGGCGCTCATGGGCGACATGCGCCAGGTCGGGCATGGCGGTGACCAGCTGCACGATCTCGCCCTCGCGCGCGGCCAAAGCCTCGGCATAGGCGCGGCCCTGTGCCTCGTCGCCCCACCAGAGCACGGCGGAAAGCTGCGGCAGCCGGGTCAGCGCCTCGGGGGCCAGGGTGCCGTCGGCCGCGACGGCCTGCCCGCCAAGCGCCTCGACCGCCGCCACCTGCGCCGCCACCGCCTCGGCCCCGGGTCCGAGGCACAGCACCGGCGGGCGGCTATGCGCGGTCAGCCGGTTCAGCTCTCCGGTCGGGCCGGGCATCAGGCGCTCCTCGATCTTCTTCGGGGCCGCGCCGGCCAGCGCGCCGCGCAGCCGGGCCTCGTCGGCCTGGCCCTGCCATGCCCCTGCGGAAACCGAAGGCGCGGCGGGCGCGAAGAAGCGCGGCACATAGCGCGGCCCGCCGGCCTTGGGCCCGGTGCCCGACAGCCCCTCGCCGCCGAAGGGCTGGCTGCCGACCACGGCGCCGATCTGGTTGCGGTTGACGTAGATATTGCCGACATGGATGGCGTCCGAGACCTCCTGCACGCGCGAGTCGATGCGGGTGTGCAGCCCGAAGGTCAGGCCGAAGCCGCGGGCGTTGATCTCGGCGATCACCTTGTCGAGCTGGTCGCCGCGGAAGGTCGCGACATGCAGGACCGGGCCGAAGATCTCGCGCTCCAGATCGGCGATGCCCGAAACCTTCAGCATGGTGGGCGGGATGAAATAGCCCCGCGACGGCACCGCCAGCTTGTGCAGCACGCGGTTTGCATTGGCGGCGATGTAATCGGCGATTTCCTTTTGCGCGCCGGGGTCGATCACCGGGCCGACATCGGTGGTCAGATCCCAGGGATCGCCCAGGCGCAGCTCGTCCATGGCGCCCTTGATCATCTGGATCAGATGCGGCGCCACGTCCTCCTGCACATAAAGGCAGCGCAGCGCAGAACACCGCTGGCCGGCCGAGCGGAATGCCGAGTTCACGATGTCGCGCACCGCCTGTTCCGGCAGCGCGGTACTGTCCACGATCATCGCGTTCAGCCCGCCGGTCTCGGCGATCAGCGGCGTGCCGGGCGCCAGGTTCGCGGCCATGGTGCGGGCGATGGTCTGCGCGGTCTCGGTCGAGCCGGTAAAGACCAGCCCCGCGACGCGCGGGTCCGAGGTCATCGCGGTGCCGACCACGCTGCCGCGGCCGGGCAGCAGTTGCAGCGCGGTTTTGGGAACGCCCGCCTGATGCAGCAGGCCGATGGCATAGGCGGCAATGATCGGCGTCGGCTCGGCAGGCTTGGCGATCACCGCATTGCCGGCCATCAGCGCCGCCGCGATCTGGCCGGTGAAGATCGCCAGCGGGAAGTTCCACGGGCTGATCGCGCCGACGATGCCGCGCGGGGCATCGGAGCAATTCTCGCCCTCGGCGGCGTAATAGCGCAGGAAGTCCACCGCCTCGCGCAGTTCGGCCACCGCATCGGCCAGTGACTTGCCGGCCTCGCGCGCCAGGATGCCGAAGATCGGGCCGTAATGCGCCTCGTAAAGATCGGCGGCACGGCGCAGCACCGCGGCGCGTTCCGCCGCCGGCGCGTCCCAGATGCGCGCATCGTCGATGGCGCGGGCGGCGGTCTCGGCATCGACCATCATCACCCGGGCGATCTTTTCCCCCGTCGCCGGGTTGACGACATCCTGCATCTTGCCCGTGGGCTCCGAGACGGTCAGCGGCATCGCATCCGGAATCGCCACGTCGCGGGCGGCATAGATACGGGCCAGCGTTTCCTCGTCGGTCAGGTCGAAGCCGGTCGAGTTCCGGCGTGACGCGCCGAACAGCGCCTCGGGCGCCACCAGCGACCGCGGCGGCTGGGCAGTCGCCAGCGCCTCGAACGGGTCGCGGGCGACCTCCTCCGGCGAGACCGCCTCATCCACGATCTGGTGCACGAAGCTGGAATTGGCGCCGTTCTCCAGCAGGCGGCGCACCAGATAGGCCAGCAGGTCGCGATGCGCGCCGACGGGCGCATAGATGCGGCAGCGGGCATTGTGGTCGCGCAGCACGATGTCGTGCAGCCGCTCGCCCATGCCGTGCAGGCGCTGGAACTCAAAGCGGGTCTCGCCCGCCATCTCGAGGATCGCCGCGACGGTATGGGCGTTATGGGTGGCGAATTGCGGATAGATCCGGTCGGCATAGCCGATCAGCTTGCGGGCATTGGCGATATAGCTGACATCGGTGGCCACCTTGCTGGTGAACAGCGGAAAGCCCGGAAAGCCCTCGACCTGCGCCCGCTTGATCTCGGTGTCCCAATAGGCGCCCTTGACCAGCCGCACCATGATGCGCCGGTCCAGCCGCGTGGCGGTTTCATAAAGCCAGTCGATCACCTGCCCGGCGCGCTTGCCATAGGCCTGCACCACGACGCCGAACCCGTCCCAGCCGGCCAGCGAGGGATCGGCCAGCACCGCCTCGATCACCTTCAAGGACAGCACCAGCCGGTCCTGTTCCTCGGCGTCGATGTTCATGCCCATGCCGGCGGCCTTGGCCTGCCGCGCCAGCTTCAGCACCACCGGCACCAGCTCGGTCATCACCCGGGATTCCTGCGCCACCTCGTAACGCGGATGCAGGGCGGACAGCTTGATCGAGATGCCGGGATTCTCCTCGACCGAGCCCCTGGTGCAGGCTTTCGCAATCGCCGCGATGGCGTCGGAATAGGCGCGGTCGTAGCGCGCGGCGTCGGCCCCGGTCATCGCCGCCTCGCCCAGCATGTCGTAGCTGTAGGTGAAGCCCTGCGCCTCGCGTTTGGCCGCGCGCTCCAGCGCGGCCTCGATGGTCTGGCCCAGCACGAATTGCCGGCCCATCTCCTTCATCGCCCGGCCGACGGCGGTGCGGATCACCGGCTCGCCCAGCCGCCGCACGGCGCGGCGCAGGGTGCCGGCAATCCCGGCCTGGTCGTCATCCAGCACCTTGCCGGTCAGCATCAGCGCCCAGGTCGAGGCATTGACCAGCGACGAGGACGCCTCGCCCAGATGCCTGCCCCAGTCCGAAGGCGCGATCTTGTCCTCGATCAGCGCATCGATGGTCATCCGGTCGGGGACACGCAGCATCGCCTCGGCCAGGCACATCAGCGCCACGCCCTCGCGCGTGGACAGCCCGTATTCGGCCAGGAAATGCTCCATCATCGTGGGCTTCGCCTCGTCGCGGATGCGGCGCACCAGACCGGCGGCCCGGCGCGTGATCGCGGCCCGCTGGCCGGCGCCCAGCTCCGCCTGCGCGACCAGCCGGTTCAGCAGCTCCGCCTCGTCGGCGAATTTCGCCTGGGCAGAAAACACCTCCGAAAGCCCGATGGGGTTGACACGAGTCATGCCGATCTCCTTATTCGATGCGACAGTATTATCAGATGCCGGCTAGGCGGTGCGCCTGAAGATGGGCCACCTTCTAGGCTATTGGAACAAATTCGAGGCGATTTTCAGAATGGACCTGAACCTGGACGCGCAGGACCGCAAGATCCTGGCGGAACTGACCGAGAACGCACGAATCCCGATCGCCGAGCTGGCGCGGCGGGTCGGGCTGTCCAAGACCCCGGTGGCGCAGCGCATCAAGCATCTGGAAGAGATCGGCCTGATCACCGGCTATCGCGCCATCCTGTCGCCCCTGAAGCTGGGCCTGACCCATGTGACCTATGTCGAGGTCAGCATGAACGACACCCGCGAACATGCGCTGCAGCAGTTCAACGCCGCCGTCCGGGCCATCCCCGAGGTCGAGGAATGCTACATGATCGCCGGCAGCTGCGACTATCTGATGAAGGTCCGCTCGCGCGACATGGCCGATTTCCGCCGCATCCTGGCCGAGAAGATCTCGGTCCTGCCTCATGTCAGCAACACCTCCAGCCATGTCTCGATGGAGGCGGTGGTCGAGCAGAACTGGACCGCCCTCTAGCCGAGCGCAGCCAGCCCCTCGCGCTGGAAACGCTCGATCAGCGCCAGTTCCTCGGCGTTCAGCGCGATGCCCTCGGCCTCGGATCGCGCGCGGGCGGCAAGGCGGCGCTGGCCGGGCAGGCGCGCGCCCTGCCCCAGGATGGCGTCGAACAGCGCCTCGGCCCGGGCCAGCGGATCGCCCGGCCGGCCGGCGGCGAAGCGCGCGGGCGAAAAGGCCAGGATCAGTTCGCCATGTTTCGGCGCCAGGCTAAGCGTGCCCAGTTCCTCCAGCGCGCCCTGGCTGGTCAGGTCGCCGATCATCACCCCCGCCAGCAGCTCGACCATGGTCGAGAGGGCCGAACCCTTGTGCCCGCCAAAGGGCAGCATGGCGCCGGAAAGCGCCGCCTCGGCATCGGTGGTCGGCGCGCCTTCGGCATCCAGCGCCCAGCCCTCGGGCAAGGGCTCGCCGGCCCCCGCCAGCAGCTCGATCTCGCCCCGGGCGACGCAGGAGGTGGCGAAGTCGAAGACGTAAGGCGCGGCCCCCGGCCGGGGCCAGCCGAAGGCGATGGGGTTGGTGCCCAGAAGCGGCTTCGCGCCGCCCGCCGGGGCAACGGCGGCGTAGCTGGGACACATGGCCAGAGCGGCAAGGCCGCGCGCCGCCAGCGCCTCGACCTCGGGCCAGAGCGCCGAGAAATGCACGCAGTCGTTGATGACAAGCGCCGCGAGCCCCAGCTTTTCGGCCCGGCCCGCCAGCGCCGGCAGGCCCAGCTCGAAGGCGGCAGGGGAAAAGCCGCCATCCGCCGCGACGCGGATCACTGCGCTGCCCTCGTCGATCAGCTCGGGCCGGGCGCCGGGCGAAACCTTGCCGGCCGCCAGCGTGCGCAGGCAACCTTCGATGCGATAGATGCCGTGCGATTTGGCGCCGTCGCGCTCGGCGGCGGTGATGATGCGGGCGATGGCATCGGCCTGCTGGGCGTTGAAGCCCGCGCGCATGAAAAGCGACTCGACCATCCGGCCAAGTTCGGCCACCGATACCATCGTCACTTCACCCATGCGCCCATCCCTTGTCTGGTGCGGGCCAGAAAACCGGATTTTCCGGTCCGGGGCAAGCGTTCAGGACCGGGCCCTGCCCCAGAGGCCGGCATCGCGGACCAGCATCCGCGCCCCGGCCAGCGTTGCGGTGATCGTCCCACCCGCCCGGCCGCAATCGTCTGTGGCGCGTCCGCGGCGCCTCGGCTAAAGCGACGGGAAAAGGGGGGCGCATGGACTTCAAGTGGCTCGAGGATTTCCTGGTGCTGGCCGAGACGCACAGCTTCTCGCGTTCGGCCGAGCTGCGCGGCGTCACGCAAAGCGCCTTCAGCCGCCGCATCCGCGCGCTCGAGGAATGGCTGGGCACCGACCTGCTGTCGCGCGACAGCTATCCGGTGACGCTGACCCCGGAAGGCGTGCTGTTCCGCGAGACGGCCGAGGAGGCGGTGCGCATGATCAACGCCCGCCGCGCCGAGTTCCGCGATCATGCCCGAAGCCGCGGCGGCGAGATCTCGTTCGTGGCGCTGCACAGCCTGACCGTGACCTTCCTGCCGGGCTGGCTGATGCGGCTGAAGGCGGCGGCGGGGCAGATGACCAGCCGCGTCAAGCCCGAGAATTTCGACCGCTGCATCGAGGCGCTGACCGAAGGCGGCTATGATTTCTTCCTGACCTACGCCCATCCGCAGGTGAACATCCCGCTGGACCCGTCGGGCTATCCGCATCTGGTGGTCGGCCATGACAGCCTGGTCGCCGTCGCCCGCCCGGGCTGGCCCGAGGAATGGCTGACCGAAGGCATGCCGATGCTGAAATATTCGCGCGGCTCGTTCCTGAACGCCATGGCGCGCATCGCGCTGGCCCAGCCCGGCGCGCCCAAGGTCTATGTCGCCCATACCGACGAGGCCAGCATGGCCGAGGCGATGAAAAGCATGGCGGTGGCCGGTCACGGCATGGTCTGGCTGCCCCGCCTGCTGGTCGAGGCAGAGATCGCCACCGGCCGGCTGGAAATCGTCGCCCCCGAGCTGCCGATGGAGATCCGGCTTTACCGCAATGCCGCCCGCGGGCGCGGCATCACCGGCCGGGTCTGGCAGGCGGCGCGCGAGCTGGGCGAAGGTTATGCAGGATCGGAATAACCCAGCGCGACTTGGCATTGGAAAATTCGCGCAAGCCTGCCTAAATCTTTGACACATGGGGCACAACCGGGCCCCGTCATCGCAACAGTTCCGACAGCATGCGCGCCGCGCGCCAGGTCCGCCGTCCCGGCGGGGCCTGCGCGCCTGCGCCCGAGGTGACCATGAAAAAGACCCGCATCGAACATGACCTGCTTGGCGACCGCGAGGTGCCCGCCGACGCCTATTGGGGCGTCCACACCCTGCGCGCCGTCGAGAATTTCCCGATCTCGGGCCGTCCGATCGGTGAAATTCCCGAACTGATCCGCGCGCTGGCCGCGATCAAGCAGGCGGCCGCGCTGGCCAATGCCGATCTGGGCCTGCTTTCGCCCGAGCGCCGCGACGCCATCGTCGCCGCCTGCGAGGAGATCCGCGCGGGCCGGCTGCACGACCAGTTCGTCGTCGACCAGATCCAGGGCGGCGCCGGCACCTCGACCAACATGAACGCCAACGAGGTGATCGCCAACCGGGCGCTGGAGCTCATGGGCCATGCCAAGGGCGAATACCAATACCTGCACCCGAACGAGCATGTGAACATGAGCCAGTCGACCAACGACGTCTATCCGACGGCGCTGCGCCTGGCCTCGTGGAAGGGGCTGCAGAAGCTGATCGGCGCGCTGGCCTCGCTGCGCGGCGCCTTCGCCGAGAAGGCGGTCGAGTTCGCCGACATCCTGAAGATGGGCCGCACCCAGCTGCAGGAAGCGGTGCCGATGACCCTGGGCCAGGAGTTCAACACCTATGCCATCATGATCGGCGAGGACGAGGCGCGGCTGGCCGAGGTCTCGCAACTGGTCTGCGAGATCAACCTGGGCGCCACCGCCATCGGCACCGGCATCACCGCGCATCCCGAATATGCCGAACGGGTGCGGGCGCGGCTGGCCGAGATCACCGTGATTCCGGTGGTCACCGCCGCCGACCTGGTCGAGGCGACGCAGGATTGCGGCTGCTTCGTGCAGGTCTCGGGCGTGCTGAAGCGGGTCGCGGTCAAGCTCAGCAAGACCTGCAACGACCTGCGGCTGCTGTCCTCGGGCCCGCGCGCCGGCTTCAACGAGATCAACCTGCCGGCGAAACAGGCCGGCTCCTCGATCATGCCGGGCAAGGTCAACCCGGTGATCCCCGAGGTGATGAACCAGGTCTGCTTCGAGGTGATCGGCAACGACATGACCATCACCATGGCGGCCGAGGGCGGCCAGCTGCAGCTGAACGCCTTCGAGCCGGTGATCGCCTACAGCCTGTTCCGCTCGGTCGATCACCTGGTCGCCGGCTGCGCCACGCTGCAGGAGAATTGCGTCAAGGGCATCACCGCCAACCGCGACGTGCTGAAGGAATCCGTGCGCCGGTCCATCGGCATCGTCACGGCGCTGAACCCCTATATCGGCTATGCCGCCGCCACCGAGGTCGCGACCGAGGCGCATCTGACCGGCCGCGGCGTCTACGAGCTGGTGCTGGAAAAGGGCCTGCTGCCCAAGGAGCGGCTGGATGCCATCCTGCGCCCGGAAAGCCTGACCCGCCCGCAGCTTTTCGTCGCCTGAGATACAACCGTCGGCCGACTCGGCCCTCGCCCCGACCTGACCCTTTTCAGGCCGGGGCCTTGGCATTTTCTTGTTGCAACGCACGGATTTCCGGAAAACCGCGCCGTCAATTCCGTTGCGTCAAGCCCCGAGTTTTGCTAGCGTTCACGCAATAGGTATTTCCTTCTTGAGAATCCAGCACGGGGCTGCCCTCCCCGTTGCCAAGTCGATCGGCGCAAGGTCGTATCCTCCCCGGATGTGCATGTGCAGGCGGGATGGTCCGGCCGAACAGGTCTGACATCGTTCGCAACGCATCCCGCCGCCATCCGCGCCGGGCCATTCAGCGAGGGCTCCCCCATGCTCGACACTCCCGGCGTCTATGTCCAGGAAATCCCCAGCGGTAGCGCGCCGATCGCCGGCGTGGCGACCTCGAATACCGCCTTCATCGGCGTTCTCGGGCAAGGCCCGGTCGGCCGTGCCACCCGCGTCACCTCATGGGGCGAATTCGAGCGGGTCTTCGGCGGGCTGCATCCGCAATGCGAGACCAGCTATGCGGTGCGCAACTATTTCCTGAACGGCGGCAACATTGCCTTCATCGTGCGCGCATCGAACGGCGCCACCCCCGCCTCGGTGCTGCTGCCGCCGAACAATGCCGGGCTGACGCTGGCGGCCTCGTCCGCCGGGGCCTGGGGCAACAGCCTGCGCATCGGCATGGCGCGGGCCGGCGGCGCGGGCGTCACCAGCTTCGACCTGCTGGTGCGGCTTTACCGCGGCAATGACGTGATCCGCGAGGAATCCTATAGCGGCCTGTCGGTGAACAGCGCCCATCCGCGCTATGTGACGCGGGTGCTGGCCGCGGAAAGCCAGCTGGTCAGCGTCAGTGCCCATGCCAATGGCAACCTGCCCAATGCCACGCAATCGGGCGGCAGCGACGTGACCACGCTGGACGGGTTGCGCCAGCTTGGCGCGGCGGCGCTGGCGGCCATGACCACGCAGGGCGCCGACGGCACCCTGCCGGGCGATACCGACGCCTGGCAGAACCTGGCGGTAAACGCGCTGGGGGCCGGCATCGACGCGCTGGACGCCATCGTGCCGGACGTGTTCAACCTGATGTGCCTGCCCGACCTGTCGGTGCTGGGCCATGCCCGCCGCGCGGTGGCGGCGCAGGTCTACCAGCGCGCCTATGCCTATTGCGAGCGGCACTTCGCCTTCCTGATCGTCGATCCGCTGGAGGGCACCACCCGCGCCAACATCCTGGAATGGACCGGCGCGCTGGGGGGCACGATCCGGCGCAACGCGGCGCTGTATTTCCCCAAGCTGACGGCGCCCGACCCGCTGAACCCGACGCAGAACCGCAATTTCGCCCCCTCGGGTCCGGCGGCGGGCATCATCGCCCGCACCGATGCGACGCGCGGGGTCTGGAAAGCGCCGGCCGGCACCGCGGCGGGCGTCGCCGGCGGCCGGCCGGTCGATGTGATGACCGACCCGCAGCAGGGACCGCTGAACGTGCAGGGCATCAACGTGATCCGCACCTTCCCGGTTTACAACACCGTGGTCTGGGGCGCGCGCACGCTGGACGGGGCGGATGCGCTGGCCTCGGAATGGAAATACGTCCCGGTGCGCCGGCTGGCGCTCTATATCGAGAACAGCCTGCTGCGCGGGTTGCAATGGGTGGTGTTCGAGCCGAATGACGAGCCGCTCTGGGCCTCGGTGCGGCTGAACGTCACCGGCTTCATGTCGCAGCTGCACCGGCAGGGCGCCTTCCAGGGCGCCTCGGCCCGCGACGCCTTCCTGGTGAAATGCGACGGCGAGACCACCACCCAGGCCGACATCAACCTGGGCATCCTGAACATCTATGTCGGCTTCGCCCCGGTCCGCCCGGCCGAATTCGTCATGCTGCGCATCCAGCAGCGCCTGCAAACCACGAACTAAGGGGGTCCGACCATGGCACAGTTCAGCATCAACGCCACCCGCTTCGACCCCTACAAGAACTTCAAGTTCCGGGTGAAATGGGACGGCCGCTATGTCGCCGGCATCTCGAAGGTCTCGGCCTTGAAGCGCACCACCGAGGTGGTCGAGCATCGCGAGGGCGGCGATCCGTCCGTCTCGCGCCGCAGCCCCGGCCGCACCAGCTTCGAGGCGATCACGCTGGAGCGCGGCGTCACCCATGACGTCGAGTTCGAGCAATGGGCGAACAAGGTCTGGAACTACGGCTCGGGCCTGGGCGCCGAGGTTTCCCTGCGCGATTTCCGCAAGGACCTGGTGATCGACCTATACAACGAGGCCGGGCAGCTGGCGCTCTCCTATCGCGTGTTCCGGGCCTGGGTGTCGGAATACCAGGCGCTGCCGGAACTCGACGCCAATGCCAATGCCGTCGCCATCCAGTCGATCAAGCTGGAGAACGAGGGGTGGGAACGCGACTACGACGTGGCCGAACCCAGCGAGATTTCCTTCCTGGAGCCGGCGGTCTGACGCCATGATCGGGGAAGCATCATGCTGGACGGCGACGCGCTCCTTGACCTCTACCAGCGCGGCCGGGCGGGCGATGCGCTAGGCCGCGCCGCGCTGCTCGGCCGCGCCGCCGCCGGGGCGGGCGCCGAGACGCTGCCCTTGGGCGAGCTCGACCGCCGCATCTGGGCGCTGCGCACGCGGCTTCTCGCGGACATGGCCAGGCCGGCGGCTTGCGACGAGGCGGTCTGCACCTGCCCCGCCTGCGGCGCGCGGCTGGAATTCACCCTGCCCGCCGATTTCGCCCCGCCCCCGGCGGTTGCCCAGACCGTCGCGGTGGAGTGGCAGGGGAAAACCCATATGCTGCGCCCGCCCTGCCTTGCCGATTTCGGCCCGCAGGGTTTGCGGCTTCAGGCGCTGGGGACGGCGCCCTGGCACGATCCCGGCTTTGCGGCGCTGGCGGCCGAGGCATTGCAGGCCGCCGATCCGGCGCTTGGCCTGACGCTGGCCATGGACTGCCCGGAATGCGGCGCGGCGCTGGACGAGGGCTTCGATCCCGCCGCCTGGCTCTGGGCCGAGATCGAGGACATGGCCCGCGGGTTGCTCGACGAGGTGGTGCGGCTGGCCCGCGCCTTCGGCTGGTCCGAGCGCGAGATCCTCGCCATGCCGCCGGCGCGTCGCGCGCTTTATCTCGCCGAGGTGGCGCCATGACCCTGTTCGACACCCTCAGCCGCCGCTTCCTGCAGCCGCCGGCGATCCTGCCCCGCCCGCGCCAGCGTTTCGAGGGGGATGCCCCGGATGCGGGCTTCTCCGAGGAGACGGCGGAACGCCTCGCCGCACCGCCGCGCCCGCCGCTGCCGCGGACCGAGCCGCCGCGCCCGCCGACACCGGCCCCGGCGCCGAGACCGGCAGCGCCGGTTGCCGAGGCTTTGCCGCAACGGCTCGCCCCGGCGCCGCAAGCTCAGCCGCACCCCGCGCCGGCCCATGCGCCCGCCCCGGTCGCCCGGGATGCACCGCAGGCGCCGGGCATCATGATCGAGCCAGTTCCGCGCCCCGGCGATGCGCCGACGCCCCCTGCGGCGGCGGCCCCCGCGCCCCAGCCGACGCAGGGGCCGCCCGAACCCCGCACCAGAGCCGCGCCAAAGGAACCGCGCCGGCCGGCCGAACCGCGCCAGCCCCGCGCGCCGCAGACCGTCGAGCCGCCTGCCCCGCCCCGGATGCGCGTCAGCCCGGCCGCACCCGAGCCCGCCAGCGCGCCCGAAACCGCGCCGCCCGCGCCGGTCCCGCAAGCCCCCCCGAAGGTCGAGATCCATATCGGCCGGATCGAGGTCGCCGCCGCGAAACCGCCGCCCGCCCCGCCCCCGCAAGCCGCAAGGCCCGGCCCCGCCCCGCGCCTCGCGACGCCGGCCCGACCCGGCCTGACCGACTATCTCGGATGGAAGCGATAGGATGTCGAACGCGCTCGCCATAGCCGCCGTGACCGCGATCCTGAGGGACCGGCTGAATGACGGGCTGCTCAATGCCAACCTGGATTCCATCGGCCAGTTCAGCGTCACTTCCTCGCCCCCCGACCGGCTTGAGGATGACGCCGAGCCGGCCAACCGGCTGAACATCTACCTGTGGAACGTCACCCGCAACGCCGCCTGGTCCAGCCAGCGCCTGCCGGCCCGCAGCGCCTCGGGGGCGCGCATCGACAATCCCTGGCTGGCGCTGGACCTGCATTACATCCTGACCGCCACCGGCGCCGAGGACCTGAATGCCGAGATATTGCTGGGCTACGGCATGCAGGTGCTGCACGAGACCCCCGTGCTGACCCGCGCCGACATCCGCGCCTCGCTGGGCGGCGCCGATCCGGCGGTGGATGCGAGCCTCTTGCCGGCGCCGCTGCGGCTGCTGGTCGCCGCGGACCTCGCCGAGCAGTTCGAGCAGATCCGCGTGACGCAAGCCGTGCCGGAAAGCCGCGACCTCGGCCAGATCGAGGCACTCAGCAACATCTGGTCGGCCTTTTCCGCGCCGCTGCGGGCCTCGGCGCTGTATCAGGCGGCCTGCGTGCTGATCGAAAGCCGCCGCCCGGCGCGCTCGGCCCTGCCGGTGCTGACCATCGGCGGCCGCACCGCGCCCCTGCAGGCACCGCGCATCCTGCGGGTGGCGGCGCTGCCCGGCGGCGCGGGGACGCTTCCCGACCCGATGGCCGCGATCCTGCCCGGCAGCTGGGTGGCGGCCGAGGGCACGGCGCTGGCCGCCGAGCGGATGCGGGTCATGCTGGGCGGGCGGCCGATCACGGTGGCGGCGGCGAATGTCGACGCGCGGCGCATCGACCTGCAGCTGCCCGCCGACCAGCCGGCCGGCATCGCCCGGCTGATGGTCGATCACCTGTTCGAGCCCGCGCCAGGCCAGGCAGAGCGGCTTTGGGAAAGCTCGAACGCCCTGCCCTTCGCCATCGCGCCGGTGGTGACGGCGGTGGCGCGGGCCGGCACGGTGGCCGCCGGCCGCTTCACGGGCAGCGTGACGCTGACCCTGGGCCATCCGGTGGGCGAGCGGCAGACGACGGCGCTGCTTTTCAACCCGCTGCCGGGGGGATCGGCGCCGGCCTTCTCGGTCCCGGCGCGGCTGGTCGAGGGCAGCGCCGACCGCATCCGCGCCGATCTGGCCGGCGTGGTCGCAGCCGATTATGTGGTGCGGGCCGAGATCGACGGCGCCGCCAGCCTGCCCGCGCTGGGGCCGCAGGGCTTCGACGGGCCGGTCGCGGATCTGGACCCATGACCCGGCACCAGACCATATCCGCCGCCGCGCGGCAGGCACGGGCGCTGGAGCTGGCCGGCCGCCACGCCATGGCGCTGCTGCAAGGCGAACCGGCCGCGCCGCTGCTGGCGCAGATCGAAGACCTCTCGGCCCTTGGGCCGGTGGCGCTCTTGCAGATCGCCCGGCGCTTCGGCCTGTCGGCGCTGGATCTCGACCTGTTCTGCCTGATCGCCGCGCCCGAGCTGGGCATCGAACCCGCCGCCGCCCTGGCCGCGCATCCGCTGGCCCAGCATGGCCGCGCCACCCCGGCGCTGTGCGGCATGGTGCTGGGACCCGAGGCCGGCCCGGCGCTCTCTGCCGCCGCGCTGCTGCGCCAGGGGGCGCTGGTCGAGGCGCTGCCGGGCCATGGGTTTGCGCAGCGGCTGCTGGCGGTGCCCGAGGCGGTGGCCTCGGCCCTGATCGGCGCGCCGGTCCCCGACCCGGCGCTGGCCCCGGCGCTTTCGCCCTGCCTGGCCGCGCCCCATCCGCAGGCGGGCGCGCTGGCCGAGGCGCTGCTGAAGGCGCGCGCGGAAAACCCGGCGCCGATCCTGCACCTGGCCACCGCCGACCCGGCCGAAGCCGGCGCGCTGGCCGCCGAGGCCGCGGCCGGGCTGGGCCTGCACCTGGCGGCGCTGGAGCCGCGGCTGCTGCCGCAGGACCTCGACCCGGCCCGCGCGGCGCAACTGCTCAACCGCGACGTGGTGCTGACCGAAACGGCCATGCTGATCCCCGCGACGCCCGAGGGCTGCCTGATCGCCGACCGGCTGCTGGGACCTTGCCTGCTCTGGGGCATCGACCCGCATCGCACGCAGCGGCCCCGCGCCAGCCTCATCCCGGCCCGCGCCGCCCCGCTGCCCGGCAGCGAGATGGCGGATGCCCGGGCCAGCCACGCCACCGGCCTGGCCCCCGACCTGCCGGCGCTGATCCGCGCCCGCGCCGCGCAGGGGCTTGAGGGGCTGGCGCAGCGGATCGAGCCGCAGGCGCGCTGGGACGACCTGGTCTTGCCGCCCGCCCAGCTTCAGCAATTGCGCCAGCTTGCCGCCTGCCGCCGCCACGGGCCGCTTGTGCTGGACGATTGGGGCTTTCGTGCCAAGTCGGCGCGCGGGCTGGCGCTGACCGCGCTCTTCAGCGGTCCCTCGGGCACCGGCAAGACCATGGCGGCCGAGATCCTGGCCCGCGAATTGTGCGAGGATGGCGGCGCGCTGGCGCTCTACCGCGTCGATCTGGCGGCGCTGACCTCGAAATATATCGGCGAGACGCAGAAGAACATCGGCCGCATCTTCGACGCCGCCGAGGATGCCGGGGCGGTGCTGCTTTTCGACGAGGGCGAGGCGATCTTCGCCCGCCGCTCGCCCGAGGTGAAGGACAGCCACGACCGCCATGCCAATTCCGAGACCTCCTATCTGCTGCAGCGGCTGGAAAGCTATGCCGGCATCGCCATCGTGACCACGAACCTGCGCGCGGCGGTGGACGACGCCTTCCTGCGCCGCTTCCGCGCGGTGATCGACTTCCCCTTCCCCGACGCCGCGCAGCGGGCGCTGATCTGGCGCGCGGTGCTGCCCGAGGCGCTGCCGCGCGACACCATCGACTTCGACGCGCTGGCCCGGCTGGCGGTCACCGGCGGCTTCATCCGCTCGATCGCGCTGTCCGCCGCCTGGCTGGCCGCCGAAAGCGGCGGACGGCTGGGCATGGCGCATCTGGAGCGCGCGGCGCGGCAGGAATACATGAAGCTCGGCAAGCCGCTCTCCGAGGCGGAACTGCGGGGCTTCCGATGAGCGGCGCGGTCACCCTGCATATCGGCGCGCTGTCCCTGCCCGGCCTGTCCGAGGCCGAGGCCGCCCGCGCCGCCCGCGCCTTCGAGGCCGAGCTGGCGGCGCTTCTGGAACGCCACGGCCTGCCGCCCGGCACCCGCCCCGCCGACCTGGAGCGCATCGACCTGGGCCGGCTGCCCGTCGGCGCCGGCACGCCCGAGGCGATGGGCCGCGAACTGGCCCGGGCGCTGCTGCGGAGGCTGGGGCCATGAGCGCGCTGCGCAAGCCTGCCGCGCCCGAACCGGCACCGCGCGAGCTGGCCCGCGCCAGACCGCGCTGGAAGGTGGTGGTCGCGCCGCCCCGGACTGAGGCGGCCGAGGCCCCGGACCATATCCCGCTGGAGCGGCTGCGCCAGGCCGCGGCGCCGGGGCTGCATCGCGCCGACCTGCCCTTCCGCCCGGCGCTGGAGGCAATGTTCGGCCCGCTGCCGCCGGTCGAGGTGCTGACCGGCGCCCCGGTCGAGGCGGCGCTGGACCGCAAGGGCGCCGAGGCGGCGGCGCAGGACGGCGTGCTGTTCCTGCGCCGCGACGCGGCCCTGCCGGTCGTCGCGCATGAGCTGGCGCATGCGCTGCAATCCCGCGCCCCGCGGCAGGACGCCAAGACAAGCCCCGAGGCCGAGGCGCAGCGGATCGAGCTGCAGGCGCGGCTCGGCGCCCCCCCGCCGCCGGTCGCGGCGCGGCTGGCCCCCGGCACCATCGCCTTCCGCATGCAGGGCGCGCAGGACCCGGTCCCTCAGCCCGATCCACCCGCCGCCGTGCCGCCCGAGCCGGCACCCGAACAGCCGGCCCCGCCGCTGGCGGAGCATGTCCCGCCAAGCGCGCAGCCCGCAGCCGATGCGCCGGAGGCGGTCGCGCCGGAACAGCTCGGCCCGGCGCCCGAACCCGATCTCGGCGCCGAGACCGAGGCCGCCGCGGCCGAGGCGGAAGCGGCCAGCGCGGCGCTGGAGGCGGCGCAGGACGCCCATGCGGTGATGGCGGCCTTTGCTGCCGCGCCGCCCTCGGTCAAGGCGCGCGAGGCGGCGGGACTGGGCGCGCGGATCGAAGCCGCCTCGGCCCGCGCCCGCGCCGCGGAGGATGCCGCCCTGCCGGAATTGCGGGCCGAGATGGCGCCGGGCGAGCCCCTGCCCGCCGCCCCGCCGGTCACAGCCCCCGCCACCACGGCCGGGGCGCTGGAGGCCCAGACGCCGCCGCCCGCGCCGCTGCCCGATCTGGCGCCGACCCCGGACCCCGGCCAGGCGGCTGCCAATGCCAGCCTCGGCCCGCTCTTCGAGCGCGATTTCACCGCCGGCGACCCGCAATCGCTGGAGCGCAGCTTCGACCGGGTCCAGACCCGCGACGGGCAGGTGGCGACCTCGGCCGGGGCGCGCCCCGAGGTGCCGCTGGCCGGCGAAACCGATCCGGCCCGCGTCGCGGACCAGGAGACCGCCGCCGGCACGCAGGCGACCGAGGCCGGCACTGCCGCCGCGCGCGCCGTGATCGACGGCCCCGGCCCCGAGCAGGCGCAGCTGCGCGAGATGTCGGAGAGCTTCGCCCTGCCGCCGCGCCCGGCGCCCGAGCCCGCGCCGGCCCTGCCCCCGGTCGAGGGCGCCGCCGCCTTCGCCGCCCAGCCGCTGGACACGACCACGGTGGCGCTGTTCGACCGCGCGCATGGCCCGGCGATGCAGGAATCGCTCGGCCAGGCGCAGGCCGATCTCGATGCCGCCGCCCAGAGCCGCGAGACCGGGCGCGAGGCGGAGCTGGCCCATGCCGAGGCGGAGCAGGCGCGGCTGAACGCCGAGGCCGATCATGCGCAGCGCGACGAGGTGATCGCCCGGCGCGCCGACATCCAGTCCGCCCGTCAGGACGCGCTGGACCAGCAGGCCGGCCATGTCTCGGACCTGCGCGACGAGGCGGCCTCGGCCCGCAGCGAGGCCCGCAGCGAGGTGGATGCCGAGGTCGGCCGCGTCGAAACCCGCATCGACGCCGATTTCGCCCAGGCCGAGCGCGAGGCCGAGGCCGAGGTGGCGCAGGGCGAAACCCGCGCGCAAGCGAGCCGCGACGAGGCCGAGCGCGAATCCGAGAACCAGAGCTGGTGGGACCGCGCCGTCAACTGGGTCAAGGCGCAGCTCGAACGGCTGACCGCCGCGATCAATGCGATCTTCGACGCGGTGCGCGCCGCCGTGCGCGACATCATCGAGGCGGTGAAATCGGCGGCGCTGGCGCTGATCGACGCCGCCGCCGGGCTGATCAAGGGCATCATCGAGGCTTTCGGGGCGCTGCTGAAGACCCTGGTGAACCGGCTGCTGGCCGAATATTTCCCCGCCATCGCCGCGGCGCTGAACGCCGCCATCGACGCGGCGGTGACGGCGGCGACAGCAGCCATCGACCGCATCGCCAATGCGCTGAAGGCCGGCATCGAATTCCTGATGAACGCGCTGGCCGCGGCGCTGGACGCGCTGCTGGCGGCCTGGCAGGCGGCGGTCAACGCGGCGCTGGCGCTGGCCCAGGCGGCGCTGTCGGGCGACTGGGCGGCGCTGGCCCGGCTGATCCTGTCGCCGATCCTGATGGCGCTGGGGATCCAGCCCGACGCCTTCTTCCAGCTTTTCGCCCGCGCCGCACAGGCCATCGACCTGATCGTCGCCAATCCCGGCGGCTTCGTGCAGAACCTGCTGGAGGCGGTCAAGGGCGGTATCCAGCGCTTTGCCGACAATTTCCGCCGCCACCTCATCGCCGGCATCATCCTGTGGCTGACCGGCCCGCTCGGCCGCGGCATCACCATGCCGGCGGAATTCGACCTCTGGGGCCTTCTGGACGTGGCGCGCCAGGCGCTCGGCCTGACCTTGGAGACCGTGCGCCGCGTCGCCGTGCGCGTGCTGGGCGAAGGCGCGGTGCAGAAGATCGAATACGTGCTGAGCTATGTGCGGGCGCTGATCACCGGCGGCTGGCAGGGGCTGTGGGAACAGCTGACCAGCGACCTTGCGATGCTGCGCGACATGGTGCTGGACCAGCTCAAGACCTTCCTGCTGGAAAAGGTGGTGCTGGCCTCGATCATGTGGCTGGCCGGCATGTTCAACCCGGTCGGGGCGCTGGTGAAGCTGGTGATGACGATCTGGAACTTCATCCAGTTCCTGCGCACCCAGCTCGCCCGCATCTTCGCCGTGGTGCAGACCGTGATCAACACCATCTGGGAGATCGCCACCGGCGCGCTGGAGCCGCCGATGCGCGGGGTCGAGCAGGTGCTGGCGCGGCTGCTGCCGGTGGTGCTGGACCTGCTGGCGCGGCTGATCGGCGTCTCGGGCATCCCCGAGAAGGTGCAGGAGGTGCTGCGCGCCGTGCGGCTGAAGATCGAGACGGCGCTGGAAAACCTGATGCGCCGGGTGCTGGCCGCCTTCGGCATAGAGGGCAGACAGGCCGAGACCCCCGCCGCCGGCCAGATCATGGCGCCGATCCATTTCCGCGCCGGTTCCGAAGCCCACACCCTGCTGATCGAGGACGAGGGGGAGACGGTGCGCCCCGTCATCCGCTCGGATCCGACGCCCTTGGTGCAATGGCTGGACGGCCGGCTGGGCCAGCCCTTTGCCGATTACGCGGCGCAGAAGAACTGGCGCGGCGTGGTGCTGGCGAACAAGCGCGCCGAGCTTGAGGCGCTGGTCGCCGCCGCCAAGGCCGAGGAGGCGCAGCTGGACGCCCAGGCCGAGCTGACCGAGGACGCGGTGAACGCGGCCCAGGCCGAGGGCGCCTCGGAGGCCGTCAAGGCCGAGGCCGCCGCCAAGGCGCAGGAGACGCAGGCCAAGGGCGAGCAGACGAAAAGCGCCGTGGCGCGGGTGCTGGAATTCTTCGGCATCAGCATCGTGCCGCTGGACCAGAAATTCGCCCCCGAGCTTGAGGCGATGGCCCCCTCGCTGTCCGAGAACCTGCGCCGCTACGTGCTGCCCAATCTGGACGTGGCGCGCTATACGCCGCTGGACTGGCGCGGCTTCGCCACCATGCTGGCCGGCGACGGCAGCGCGACCGAGCCCTGGCGGCGGCCGGCCAATGCCACGGGCGCCGCCCGGCGCTTCACCGGCGGCGGTTTCGACGCGGCCGTCTCGGCCGAGGCGCGGCGGCTGGCCAGGGCGCTGAGCCTGCCGAATGCCGATACCTTCCTCGGCGCCGAACCGGCATTCGACCCGGCGCGGGTCGGCCAGCTTTTCGGCGACCACCTGGCGCGGCGGCTGAACGAGGGCGGCGCGACGCTGGCGATCACCGACCAGCTTCTGGCCGGCGGCGGGCCGGATTATCCGGCGCTGATGACGGCGCTGGCCACGCCGCTCTCCGAGGCGGTGACCGCCATGTGCAGCGCCGGCACCGACAGCCACGACCACGCCTTCGAGCGGGTGACGGGCAGCTATTTCCGGACGGTGATCGTCGATCAGTTCGACAGCGTGATGACGCAGGGCGGCTGGGGCACCTATTACCAGGACGACGCCATGAACGCCGCCGGCAGCGGCGAGGGCGGGGTGACGAAGCCGCTGGGCCATTTCGTGCGCCCCGACCCGACCGGCAAGGCCGGCTCGAAACGCGCGGCGCGGAACGGCCAGCGGCTGGCCGACGCGGTCAGGGGCGCCGATCCCGGCCAGCACGAATGGATCGCCTCGCGCTTCGCGGCGCAGATCATCCGCAACGCCGCCGACGATGTCGAGCGCGGCGAGACCGAGCGGCTGCGCGGGCTGTGCGAGCTGATCCAGTTCCAGCACCGGGTCCGCACCCCCACGAAGCAGCTGATCTTCGCGCCCCAAGGCCCCTATCCGGCGCAGAAAGTGGTCATCAGCTATCAGGCCTATGGCCACCGCATGGACCCGGAATGGAAGGACACGCCCGAGGACCGCCTGCCCGAGGCGCGGCGCGCGGAATGGTATCCGCCGGGCAGCCCGCATCAGGGCGCGCGCATCGGTATCATGCAGGGCCATCCCGGCGCCATCTATGCCCGCGTCAGCGGCGGCGTCCCCAGCCCCGAGATCAAGCAGCAGACCGCCGGTCACGGCATCTGGGACCAGGCGCTGGAGGGGATCGTGGCCCGCGACCTCTCGGACGGCACGGTCTATTTCAGCGAGATGCACCAGATGGCCGAGAACATCGTCCGCTTCTTCCGGCTGACGGTCTGGAACGGCGAGACGCTGCCCGAGGGCGGCTCGGCCTACGGCGAATATTTCAACTCGGGCCAGCAGGCCGAAAGCCTGTCGGCGCTGGCCGCCGAGTATCGCGGCTATTTCCCGAATTTCGAGGCCACGCTGCAGGCCCAGATCGACCAGGTGAGGAGCGCCTAGATGTCCGGCTATTCCCGCTCGCCCCGCTTGCTGAAAGGCGCCATCGTCGCCTTCCGCCCGCCGGTGCCGCTGCCCGAGGTGATCCCCTTCCAGATCAACCCGGAAAGCCTGCAACGGACCATCGAGGCCAATGCCGCCGAAAGCGAGGGCGGCGCCGACAGCTTCCGCCTGGCCGGCGCCCCGAAGGAGGTCATCAAGGTCGAGGCGGTGCTGGACGCCAGCGACGACCTGGAAAAGGGCGAGGCCGAGGATCTGGGCCTGCATCCGCGCCTGGCGCAGCTGGAGACGCTGCTTTACCCCGCCGCCTCGACCGTCATCGCCAATGCGGTGCTGCTGCGCCTGGGCACGGTCGAGATCCTGCCCGCCAGCGGCCCCTTCACCGTCTTCATCTGGGGCAAGACCCGCATCCTGCCGGTGCGACTGAAATCCCTGTCGATCACAGAAGAAGCCTATGACCCCCGGCTGAACCCGATCCGGGCCAAGGTGTCGATGGATCTGGCGGTGCTCAGCTATTGGGACCTGGAAAGCAGCCATCCCGGCTATGCCATGTTCCTCAGCCACCAGCTGGTCAAGGAAACCATGGCCCTGGTCGGGCGCATCAACTCGCTGGGCTCGGTTCTGGGCTCGGACGTGAAGATAATGTGAGGGCGCCATGATCGACCGCGACTCCCGCTATGCCAAATCCGCCGTCCTGCACCTGACCGATGCGCAGGGCCGCGACATCGCCTATCTGGACCGCCGCATCATCCCCGACGCGCCGCGCATCGCCGCGCGCATCGCGGTCGCGGATGGCGACCGGCTGGACCTGGTGGCGCATCGCGCCTATGGCGACGCGCGCCAGTCCTGGCGGGTGATGGACGCCAATCCCGACCCCGAGCCGCTGGCGCTGGCCGACATCCCCGGCCGCCGCCTGAACCTGACCCAGCCGGGGGAGGCGTGACATGCTGCAGGAGCTGATCGGGGTCCGCCTGACGCTGCTGGCCGGAACGGGCCTGCCCCGGCCGCTGCCGGCCGAGCTGATGGAGCGCTTCGTCTCGGCCGAGGTGGCGATCTCGGACCGTGAGGTCTCGGGCTTCGAGCTGGTTTTCGACGCCATCCGCGCCCCGGCGCTGGCGGGGGTGTTCCCGATCATGGCCGAGCCGGCGCTGAAGGCGGGATCGCGCATCGTGCTGACGGCGGTGATGGGCCTGATGCCGGTGGTGCTGATCGACGGCGTCGTCGAAACGGCCGAGTTCAAGCCGGCGCAATCGGCCGGCCCGGCGCGGCTGCAGCTGCGCGGCAAGGACCTGAGCTTCGTCATGGACCGCGAGGAGCGCGAGACCACCCACCCCGCCCAGGGCCCGGGCGAGATCGCCAGCATGATCCTGCTGCGCTACATGCAATATGGCATCGTGCCGATGGTCATCCCGCCGATGACGGTGGACCGGCCGAACCCGACCGAGCGGGTGCCTATGCAGCGCGGCACCGATTTCGCCTATCTCAAGGACCTGGCGGCGGCGCATGACCGCATCTTCACCATCATCCCCGGCCCGGTGCCGCTGACCTCGACCGGCTATTGGGGGCCGCCGCCGCGCATCGGCCTGCCGCAGCGCGCCATCACCACCGACATGGGGCCGGACAGCAACGTCTCGGGGCTGAGCTTCGAGAACGCGGCGGGCGAGGCGGCCGAGGTCCAGGGCCAGGTGCAGGACCCCGCCACCGGCCAGACCATGCCGGTGCGCTCGACCATGGCGCTGCGGCCGCCGCTGGCCGCGCAGCCCTCGATCTCCAATCGCGCCACGGTCCGGACCAACCTGTTCCAGACCGGAGGCGCGCCATCCGCCGCGCAGGCCATGGGCGAAGCGCAGGCGCAATCCGACGCCACCACCGACACGGTCAAGGTGACGGGCGATCTGGATACCGCGCGCTATGGCGCGATCCTGTCGCCGCGCGGGCTGGTCGGGCTGCGCGGCGCGGGGCTGGACAATGACGGGCTTTATTACGTGCAAAGCGTGATTCACAAGATCTCGCGCGGCGCGTGGACGCAATCCTTCACCCTGAACCGGGAGGGCACGGGAACCACCGTGCCCATGGTGCTGCCATGAACGAACAGACGACGCGCGCCGGCTATTTCGGCAAGTATCGCGGCACGGTGTCGAACAACACCGACCCGCTGCAAAAGGGCCGGCTGCAGGTCCAGGTGCCGGCCGTCTACGGCACCAACACGCTGAACTGGGCCATGCCCTCGGTGCCCTTCGCCGGCTCGGGCGTCGGCTTCTACCTGATCCCGCCGGTGGGCGCCAATATCTGGGTCGAGTTCGAGGGCGGCAATATCGACGCCCCCATCTGGTCCGGCTGCTTCTGGGGCGAGGGCGAATGCCCCGGCCAAACGCCGATGGTCAAGATCATCAAGACCCAGGCCGCCACGATCACCCTGGACGAGGTGAATTCCTCGGCCCCGCTGGTGATCGAGACCACCGCCGGCAACCGCATCACCATCACCGCGCAGGGCATCACGCTGGAAAGCTCGGGCGGCGCCAAGGTCGAGCTTTCGGGGCCCAAGGTCACGGTGAACTCGGGCGCATTGGAGGTGACGTGATGACCAACCTTCTGCACATGGGCGCGACGATCCTGTGCCCGCATGGCGGACAGGCGCAGCCCGGCTCCAGCTCGACCCGCGTGCAGCTGGGCGGCCAGCCGGCGGTGACGGTGGCGCATATGATGACCATATCAGGCTGCTCGTTCTCGACGCCGGACGGGCCGAAGCCCTGCACGCAGGTGCAATGGACCACGCCCGCGACCCGCGTGACGATCGAGGGCAACCCGGCGCTGCTGTCTTCCTCGGGCGGCATCTGCATCGGCGCGGCCGGACCCGCCGGCCCGCCGCAGGTCGTGGCGCAGCAGGTCAGGGTGACAGGGCAATGACCGATCTTTCCGCCCCCTTCCGCATCGACGGCGCCGGCCGCACCGCCACCACCGGCGACGCCCGCCGCCATGCCCGCGACCTGATCGAGGCGGTCTTGTTCACCGCCCCGGGCGAGCGGGTGAACCGGCCCGATTTCGGCTCGGGCCTGCTTGAGATGCTGTTCGACACCAACAACCAGGCGCTGGAGACCGCCGCCGATTTCCTGATCCAGTCGGCGATCCAGAAACACCTGTCCGAGATCCTGACCGTCTCGGAACTGAGCCTGCGCCGCGACGAGGGGCTGCTGGAGATCACCCTCTCCTATGTCCTGCGCGACACCGGCGAGACGGTCAGCGACACCTTCACGCGCGAGATCTAGGCCATGGCACGCTCGGAAAGCTTCCTGGACGAAAGGCGCGAAAGGCTCGCCGCTTCGGCCGCGCGGGTGAACGGCATCGCCGGGATCGAGGTCGATGCCGGCGACATGACCCGGCTGGTGCTGCGCTTCGTCCATCCGCTGCCCGGCCAGCCGAACGGACGGCCGACCGCGCCGGCGCTGCGGCCCTCGGACCTGCTGGTCGAGGGCGGCGACCGCATCCGCGGCGTCAGCGTGCTGACAGCCGAGGCGTCGGGGCGCGAGCTGCGGCTGCGGGTGAACCGGGCGGGCGATTTCTCGACCTACCGGCTGCGCATCCGCGACGGGCTGCCGGGCTGGGACCCGATCCTGCGCGAGATCCGCTTCGCCTTCCGGCTGCATTGCGACACCGGCGATTGCGCCGCGCCGCCCCCCGCCCCCGAGCGGCCGGCCGAGCCGCCGCAGATCGATTACCTGGTGCGCGACTATGACAGTTATCGCCGGCTGATGCTGGACCGCATGGCGGTCAGCGTGCCGGACTGGACCGAGCGCAACCCGGCCGATCTGGGCGTGGCGCTGGTCGAATGGCTGGCCTTTATCGGCGACGCGCTCAGCTACCGGCTGGACCATGTCGGCACCGAATACGCGCTGCAGACGGCGCGGCTGCGGGTCTCGGCCGCGCGCCATGCCCGGCTGGTCGGCTACCGGATGCATAACGGCGCCAGCGCGCGGGTGCTGGCGCAACTGCGGCTGGCGCCGGGCGTGACGGATTTCACCCTGCCCGACCAGGGCGTGGCCTTCCTGACCCGCTCGGACAGCGACGGCGAGGCGGTGATCCCGCTGGCCGCCGCGCAGGCGGCGGTCGAGACCGGCGCCGTGGCCTTCGAGCCGCTGGCGCCCGCCGCCCTGCGCGCCGCCCATCACCGCATCGCCCTGCATCATTGGGGCGATGCCCAGGCGGTGCTGGCGCGGGGGGCCACCTTCTGCGACCTGCGCGACCCGGACCAGGCGCTGCAGCTGGCCGAGGGCGACCTGCTGGTGCTGGTGCAGAACCGCGACCCGGTGACGCGGCGGCTGTCCGACGCCGATCCCGGCGCGCGTCAGGCGGTGCGGCTGACCGCCCCGCCCGAGATGCTGACCGATCCGCTGGAACTGCTGCCGCCCCCCGGCGGCGGTGCCGCGCAGCCGCTGCGGGTCTGGCGCATCCGCTGGGGGGCCGGGGACGCGCTGCGCTTCGACCTGGACCACGGCGCAACCGAAGGCGAGCCGATGGCGCTGGCGCTTGGCAATATCGTGCTGGCCGATCACGGCCTGACCCTGCCCGACCCGGCGACCGACCAGCCGCTGGCCGAGCCGCTGGGCCTTGCCCCCGACCTGACCGACCCCGAAGAGCCGCCCGCCCCCGGCCAGCCCGACGAGCCGAAGCCGCTGGCGGCGCTGGACCGGCCGCGGCCCTTCCATCCGCGCCTTGCCCGCCGCGACCTGAGCTTCGCGGTGCCGCCGGACGGCGGCGCGGCCTCGGCGGCCGAGCTGCTGCGGGTCGATCCGGCGCGGGCGGTGGCGCAGATCACCCTGCGCTCGACCGACGAGAGCGACCGCTGGTTGCCGGTGCCGGACCTGCTGGGCCAGCCCCCCGATGCGCTGGTCTTCGTCCCCGAGGTCGAGGCCGACGGCACCACCCGGCTGCGCTTCGGCCAGCCGCAGGGCGCCTCGTCCAGCCTGAACGGCAAGACGCCGCGGCCCGGCGACGGCTTCACCGCCAGCTATCGCGTCGGCCATGGCCGCGCCGGCAATATCGGCGCCGGGGCGCTGGCGCGGGTCGCGGCCTCGGGCGCGGTGGCGGCCAATGTCGCCGGCGTGACAAACCCGCTGCCCGCCGCCGGCGGCGCGGAACGCGAGACCGTGGCGGAAGTGCGCCAGCGCGCGCCGGTCGGCTTCCACCTGCAAAGGCGCGCGGTGACGCTGGCCGATTACGAGGCGCTGCTGGACGCCCATCCCGAGGTGCAGCGCGCCACCGCCCGCAAGCGCTGGCTGGGCGGCTGGCCGGCGATCTTCCTGACCGTGGACCGGGTGGCGGGCCTGCCGGTGGATCAGCCGTTCCGGCAGATGCTGCTCGACTATCTCGAGCCCTACCGGATGATGGGCCACGACCTGACCGTGGACGCGCCGATCCTGGTGCCGCTGACCATCGCCATCCGCGCCTGCGCCGAAGCCGACGCCTTTGCCGACAAGGTGGCCGAGGCGCTGGCCGCGCGCTTTTCCGCCGGGCTGGCCGAGGACGGGCGGCCGGGCTTCTTCCATCCCGACAACGTGACCTTCGGCAGCCGCATCTATCTGAGCCATATCTACCGCGCCGGGCTCGATGTGCCGGGGGTGGCCGACCTGCGCGTCACCGCCTTCGGCCGCTCGGGCCAGCCCGATGCCAGCGCCGAGGGCGTGCTGGATTTCGGCCCGCGCGAGATCCCGGTGCTGTCGAACGACCCGAACCGCCCCGGCGAGGGACGGCTGACCATCGAGACGAGGGGGGGCAGATGAGCAGCGTCAAACCCACGCCGGAACCGATCGCCAACCGCGCCGGCCTGCCGGCGCTGCGCGCCCGCGCCGGCACGCATCCGACCTTCCTGGCCGCGCTGCGCCGCGGGCTGGCGGACGGCAACCGCCCCGGCCTGTCCGAGCTGCGCAGCCGCGACCGGGACGACTTCACCCTGGGCCTGCTGGACGCCTGGGCGGCCACGCTGGACACGCTGGCCTTCTATGCCGAGCGGCAGGCGAACGAGGCCTATCTGCGCACCGCGACCCGGCGCGAAAGCGTCCGCGCCCATGCCAGGCTGATCGGCTACGAGCTTGCCCCGGCCAAGGCGGCCTCGTGCCATCTGGTCTTCGAGGCCGAGCCCCATGACGCGCCCGAGGCGGTGCTGGACTATCCGCCGGGCCTGCAGGTGCGCTCGATCCCGCGCGACGGCGAGCTGCCGCAGCTGTTCGAGACCGTCGAGCCGCTGCTGGCGCGCGCCGAATGGAACGCCATGCGGCCGCTGATGGCCTGGCCGCAGATACTGGCCGCGGGTGCCGAGGAGATCCAGCTGGCGCCGGACGCGCCGCGCCTGGCGCTTGGCGATCCGCTGCTGCTGATGCAGGGCGAGGTGCCGGTGACCACCGGCTCGGGCGATCAAGCCGGGTTCCTGCGCCGGGTCTCGGGCCTGCGCGACGGCATCGGCGGGCGGCGCATCCTGGCGCTCCGCAGCGATCCCGCCAGTCAGCCGCCCTACAGCTTCCAGCCGATCCTGCAGGCCATCTGGATGCCGGGGCTGGCCTTCTCGACCAGCAGCATGGTGGCGCTGCTGGCCGGGCATAGCTGGTCGGTGGCGACGCTGGCCAGCGCCAGCAATTTCCACAGCCTGACCCCGCGCGAGATGCGGCAGGCGGTGCAGGCCTCGGATTTCCGGGCCGAGGGGCCGATCCGCCCGGCAATGCTGCGCATCCGCGCCGGGTTCTTCGGCAATACCGCCGCGGTCAAGCTGCTGCCGGCGAATTCCGGGATCGGCGCGCCGGGGGCGGTCACCGCCACCGCAGGCCAGGTGGGCGACACGCCGCCGGGCAACCGCGCCTATCTCTATCTCGACCGCGACTATCCCGAGATCACCGCCGGCCAGGGCCTGCTGATCCGCAATGCCGCGAACGAGGCCTGGCTGCGCATCCATGCCGCCGAGACCCAGGGCGTCGAGGCCTACGGCCTTGCGGCCAAGGTCACGCGGCTGGAGGTGGACGACAGGGGGCTGGCGCCGGACGGCGCGCTGATCGCGCTGTCGGGCTTCACCACCCGCGGCAGCATTGCCCATGCCCTGCCCGAGCCGCTGCCGCTGGCCGACCTGCCGATCACCGATCCGGTCGGGCAGGCCGCGGGCGCGCTCGGCGCCGACCAGGTCGAGATCGCGACGCCCGAGCTGCAGCTGATGCCCGGCAAGGTGCTGGCCATCACCGGCGAGCGCGCCGATCTGGCCGGCGTCGCGGCGGCCGAGATCCGGGTGCTGGCGCAGAACCTGATCGTCGGGGACCATTCGCTGCTGACCTTTACCCAGCCGCTGGCGCATCGCTATGTCCGCGCCACGGTGCGCCTCTCGGCCAATGTGGCGCTGGCCACGCATGGCGAGACGGTGGCCGAGGTGCTGGGCGACGGCGACGCCACCCGGACCTTCCAGCGCTTCAGGCTGAAATCCGGGCCGCTGACCCATGTCTCGGCCCGCAATGCGCGCGGCATGGTCCCGGCGATCGAGGTGCGGGTCAACCGCATCCGCTGGGACCTGGTGGAGGATTTCCGCGCCGCCGGGCCGCAGGACCGGGTCTGGCTGCTGCGCATCGAGGAGGACGGCAGCGCCCATGTCGTTTTCGGCGACGGGCTGCGCGGCGCCCGCCTGCCCACCGGACAGGGCAATGTCGAAGCGGTCTATCGGCGCGGCGCCGGGCTGTCCGGCCATCTGGAGGCCGGGCAGCTGGCGCTGCTGGCGACCAAGCCCGCCGGGCTGAAGGCGGTGACGAACCCCCTGCCCCCCGCCGGCGGCGCCGATGCCGAGCGGCTGGAGGATGCGCGCCGCAACGCGCCCATGGGCGTCCTGACGCTGGGCCGCGCCGTGTCCTTGCGGGATTACGAGGATTTCGCCCGCGGCTTCGCCGCCGTGGCCAAGGCACGGGCCGACTGGACCTTCGACGGCTTCGCCCGCCCGATCCTGGTCACCGTCGCCGGACAGGGCGGCGCCATCCTGCCCGAGGCCGGCGACGACATGCAGAACCTGCGCGCCGCGCTGCTGGCGGCGGGCGAATCCGACCTGCGCGTCGGCCTGCGCAATTATCGCCCGGTCGGCTTCGGCCTGGCGGCGCGGCTCTTCGCCGATCCCGGCCACATGCCCGAGGACGTGATCGAGGCCGCGCGCCGGACGGTGCTGGCGGCGTTTTCCTTCGACGCGCGCGAGCTGGGGCAAGGCGTCAGCCAGGCGCAGGTCATCGCCGCGCTGCAATCGGCGCCGGGCGTGGTCGGGGTCGATCTGGACGCGCTCTATACCGGCGACACGCCGCAATTGCGCCCGCGCCTGACCGCCGCGCTCGGCCGGCCCGACCTTGCCGGGGCGCTGCCGGTCGCGGCGGAACTGCTGACGCTGGATCCCACCCGGCTGCATCTGGAGGTGGCGGCATGAAACTGACGACCGAGGACATCTTCGCCCTGCTGCCCGCCTATATGCGGCTGCGCGACGCGGCCGAGGGCGCGGCGGTCAAGGGCCGGCTCGACCCGACCGACGTGCGCGAGGCGCAGGATTTCGGCCCGCTGCGCACGCTCGCCTCGCTGATTGCGCGCGAGGCGCAGGTGGTGGACGAGCAGATCGCCCGGCTTTACGGCGATGCCTTCATCGAGACCTGCGCGCCCTGGGTGGTGCCCTATCTGGGCGATCTGCTGGGCGTGCGGGGCCTGGGCGAAATCCCCGAGGGGCTGGACCTGCGCGCCCGCATCGCCGATGCGCTGGCCCTGCGCGCGCGCAAGGGCACGCTGCGGGCGCTGGAACACGCGGCCTCGGAAAGCGCCAACCTGCCGGTGCTGGCGGTGGAATACGGCCGCAAGCTGGTGCATGCGCAGTCGATGCGCCTGACGCATCCCGCCATGGGCGCGGCGGTGGATTTCCGCGACAAGCCGGGGCTGGCGCGGATCGGCGCGGCCTATGAGCGCGCCTCGCGCGGGGTCGAGGTCCGGCGCATCGACACGCGCGGCGGGCGCTGGAACCTGGGCAATGTCGGGCTGCATGTCTGGCGGCTGCGGCCCTGGCCGATCAGCAACCATCAGCTCAACCCGGTGGTGGCGGGCCGGCGCGCCTTCCGCTTCCATCCGCTGGGCTGCGACGCGCAGCTTTTCGACCGCGCCCAGGCCCGGCCGCCCATCGAGCAGCCGATGCGCGAATCCGCCCTGCCGATCCCGATCAGCCGCGCGCTGATGGCCGAGGATCCCGGCCGCTTCTATGGCGAAGGCCGGGCGATCCGGGTCTTCGCCGGCAATGCCGAGGTGCCGCTGGCCGAGATCCGCGCCGCCCATCTGGGCGACCGTGCCGGCGGCGGCACCGAGCCGTGGAACCGCGCCCCCCTGCCCGACCGCACCCTGATCGACCCGGAGCTGGGCCGGCTGGTGGTCGGCGCGAACCGCCCCGGCCCGGTGCGCGTCACCTGCCGTTTCGCGCGCCCCTCCGAGATCGGCGGCGGCGAACATGACCGATCGGCCTCGATCGGCTCGGTCGAGGATGCGGTGGCGATCCCGCCCTCGGTGGTCATCGCCACCCGCATCGCCGAGAACGGCAGCATTGGCACCTTCCTGCTGGAACAGAGCACGCATTACCGCTCGGGCGGCAGCATCGCGGTGCCGGATGGCGGCGTGCTGCGGCTGATCGCCGCCGAGGGACGCTTCCCGACCCTGCGGCTTTCCGCGCCCCTGACCATCACCCTGGGCCGCGCTGCGCGGGTCGAGCTGAACGGGCTGCGGATGCATGGCGGCATGCTGCGCATCCGCGGCAATGCCAATGCGCCCGGCACGCTGGTCCTGCGCGACTGCACGCTGGTTCCGGGGCTGGGACTCGACCGGCTGGGCAACCCGGTCTCGCCCGGCGAGGTCTCGCTGCTGATCGAGGCGACGGGCATGGCGCTGATCTGCGAGCGGGTGGTGACAGGGCCGGTGCGGCTGGCCTCGGATGTCGAGGCGGGCTTCGCCGATTGCATCATCGACGCCGGCAGCGGCGCGGCGCGGGCGGTCTTCGCGGCGCCGAATGCGCTGCGCCACGTCCTCAGCCTGACCCGCTGCACGCTGCGCGGCCGGGTCGAGACCGACGGCTTCACCGGCGGCCTGACCGCCGAGGAAGAGACCGCCGAGGGCCTGCCCGCCACCACCGACACGCTGTTCCTGGGCGCCGCCCCGGCGGTGACGGCAGCGCGTCGGCAGGTCGGCTGCATCCGCTTTTCGCTGGTTCCCGAGGGGTCGCTGGTGCCGCGGCTTTATCGCTGCATCCGCGGCCCGGCCCCGGTCTTCGCCAGCCTGCGCTATGCGGATCCCGGCTATTTCCTGCTGGCCCCCGGCACGCCCGACGCATTGCGTCGCGGGGCCGAGAATGGCGGCGAGATCGGCGTCTATAACCGCGCCGCCCTGACCGTCCGCGACGACAACATCGCCCGCAGCATAGAGGATTTCCTGCGCTTCGGCCATGCCGCGGGGATCTTCCATGAAAGCTGACGCGCCCAGAACGAGGAGGTTGACATGACCGGAGATTTTTCACGCTGGCGCGGCCCGAACGCGAAGCATCGCGGCTATTCGGGCGTGCTGATGCAGCAGGGCCGGCTTTACACCGACTCGGACTGGAACGAAAACACGGCCATCCAGACCGAGCGCATGGAAAGCGCGCTTACCCGCATCATCGGGCCGGGCGGCACGCCCAAGGCCGCGCCGGGCTTCGCCATCACCGCCGGCGCGGGCGGCTTCGGCATCGGCGCCGGCAGCTATTGGGTGGATGGCGTCCGGGTCGAGAACCCGGCGCCCGTCTCCTATGCCGACCAGGGCGGCGGGCTGAACCTGGAGCCGCTGGCCGAGATCGTGCAGGACGGCGCCGAGATGCTGATCCATCTGGAGCTGCGCAAGGACGAGGTCTCGGCGCTGCAGGACGGGCTGCTGGCCGATCCGGCGCTGTCGGGCGTCGATACCGCGGTGCGCGAGCGCGCGCATTGGCGCGTCGCCATCCGCCCGGTGACGCTGACCGATGCCGAGCGCGCCGAGATCGTCGCGCGCGCCGGCTGCGGCCATGCCCCGGACTTTCCCGACTGGCGGCCCGGCACCGGCCGGATGAGCGCCGGCACCGCCCCCGCCGCCGACCTGCCCGACGACAGCGACTGCCTGATCCCGCCCGATGCCGGCTATCTGAGCCAGGAGAACCAGCTTTACCGCGTCCAGATCGTCCGGGGCGGCACGCGGGCGCAGGCGCGCTTCGTCTGGTCGCGCGAGAACGGCGCGGTCGCCGCGCGGCTCGGCCGCAACGAGGGCGGCGAGTTCATCCTGCTGGGCGCGCGCGAGGACGAGGCGCTGGGTTTCCCCTCGGGCGGCTGGGTCGAGGTGCAGGACGACCGCGACGCGGCGCTTGGCCGGCCAGGCACCTTCACCCGCATGACCCTGACCGAGGGCGTGGCGACCTTCTCGCCCGGCATCGGCAATTTCGACCAGATGGTGAACCCGCGCATCCGGCGCTGGGACCATGGCGGCGCCTCGGCGCTCGGCCTGCCGCTGACGGGCGCGCCGACCCTGCTGGAGCGTGGTGTGCAGGTTGCCTTCACAGATGGCAGCTATGTCGCGGGCGACGCCTGGATGTTCGAGGCCCGCGCCGCCACCGGCGCGGTGGTCTGGCCGCCCTATCCCGGCGCGGCCGACGAAGCGGTGCCGCCGATGACCTGGGGCGTGCGGCGGGTGCCGCTGGCGCTGGCGCGGCGCGCGGGCGACGGCATCGCCCAGATCACCGACCTGCGCGCCACCTTCCCGGCGCTGACCTGCCTGCAGGCCGAGGATGTCGGCTATGACGACAGCGCCACCGGGCTGGGCGCCGGGACCGTGCAGGAGGCGATCGAGGCGCTGGCCGGCCGCTCGGGCCAGGGGCTTTGCACGGCGCTGGTGCGCAACCGCGACGAGCTGCGCGCCGCCGTCGAGGCGCTGCGCCCCGGCCAGAGCATCCGGCTGTGCCTGACCGGCGGGAATTTCCAGCTGCAGCAGACGCTGCGCCTTGAGCGGCTGGGCCATGTCATCGTGCAGGGCACCGGGCCGCAGACCGTGGTCTCGGTCGCCGAGGGCGAGGCGGCGCTGCTGTTCCGGGGCTGCGCCTCGGTGCGGGTCGTGGACCTGTCGGTCAATGGCGGGCCCAACGGCGATGGCGGGCGGCGCGGCGGCCGCCATGGCGCGCTGACCATGCTGGGCTGCGGCGACATCAGCGTCGAGCGGGTGCGGGCGCGCTGCCGGCCGGGGCCGGACCGCGCCTCGGCCTGCATCGCCAGCATCGGCGCGCTGGGTCGGCGGCAGGAGGTGCGGGTGCGCGACTGCGCCTTCAAGGTCGGCCAGGCGCAGATCGGCCTGCTGATCGTCGGCGCCTGGCGTGCGCTCGTGCAGGACAACAGCTTCGTCCCGCTGCCCGGCCGCGAAGGCAGCGCGGCGCTGCGGCTGGCGACCGACCGTCGCATTCTGGCGCGGATCCGCCGGGGCCTGCTGCGCTTCGGCGGCCTTGAGGTGCAGCCCGACCTGACGGCCTATCAGACCGACGGGCGGCAGCTGCAGGGCCGGCCGATCTCGCTGCCCGAGCTGATCTTCGGCGGCTCGCTGGGCGAGGTGCCGCTTTACCGCCGCGGCACGGTGATCCTGCGCGGCGATCCCGAGGTGCTGCGGCTGCTGGCGACGCTGGCCCCGGGCGGCGCGCGGGGCCGCATCACCGACCCGGCCGAGATGCGGCGGCGCATCTCGAACCTGATCACCGAGGCGGCGGCGAACCAGGGCCGGGTCGTCTTCAACGGCCGGCCGCTGCGGCTGCTGCGCCCCGAGATCTTTCGCACCGCGGCAGACGCCTATATCGGCGAGGCCATCTGCATCGCCGGCCCCGCCGTCGAAGAGGCGCAGGTCAGCGGCAATCGCATCGAGGGCGCCGATTGCGGCATCCGCATCGCCGCCTCGTCTGCGCGGGACGAGGTGCCGCCGCGCTGGCGCGACCACCGGCCGGGCAATGCCATCCGCCATGCGCTTGTCAACGGCAACACCATCCTGTTGCGCCCGGCCAGCACCGCCACCCCGGCCTTCGGCCTGTTCATGGGCCATGGCGACCGGCTGCTGGCCAGCCAGAACAGCGTGCTGGGCGAGGACCAGCCGCTTCGGGGCGGCCTGCCTTCACCGCATTTCGGCTTTTGCCAGTTCGGCTGGCGCGGCGATCAGCTGGTCTGGTCCGAAAACCGCGCCGCGCAGCTGACCAACGGCTTCGCGGTGATCCCCGCCCTGCGCGAGGCCCGGGCCGGGATCTGGCGGCTGCGCGACAATGCCGCGCCCGACACGCTGCGCGCCTATGTCGTGGCCGCCGGCGTGGCGATCAGCTAGAAAACGCTTTGGCAAAAGCCGGCTGCATGCTAGGATCTTTCCGTCGAAGGCGGTCTTTGATCGTCACAGGTAGCCAAGCGCGAGATATGCGTCGCGAGTCGCTGTTCAGTCTCAAGTCGTAAGGTGCTGTTCGAATCATCCGGAGACATGGACGAGGCGGGACATACCCGCCTCTACCCATTTTCAGGACTGCATCTTCAGCGCAGCCCCTCGCAGAACCCCTTGATCCGCGCGCAGGCGTCCGTCAGCACCGCGTCCGAGGTGGCGTAGGAAATGCGGAAATGCGGCGCAAGCCCGAAGGCCGCGCCGAAGACCACCGCCACCCCGGTCTCGTCCAGCAGCGCGGTGGCGAAGGTCTCGTCATCGGCGATGACCGTGCCGCCGGCCGAGGTCTTGCCGATCAGCGCCGAAATCGAGGGATAGACGTAGAACGCCCCCTGCGGCACCGGGCAGACGATGCCGGGGCAGGCGTTCAGCCCCGCGACCACCAGGTCGCGGCGGCGCTGGAAGACGGCACGGCTTTCCGCGATGTAATCCTGCGGCCCCTGCAGCGCGGCCAGCGCCGCATATTGGCTGATCGAGCAGGGATTCGAGGTCGATTGCGATTGCAGCTTGGCCATGGCGCGGATCAGCTCCTCGGGCCCGGCCCCATAGCCGATGCGCCAGCCGGTCATGGCATAGGCCTTGCTGACGCCGTTCATGGTCAGGGTGCGGGATTTCAGCCCCGGCTCGACCTGCGCCGGGGTGACGAAGCGGAAATCGTCGAAGACCAGATGCTCATAGATGTCGTCCGACAGCACCCAGACCTGCGGGTGGCGCATCAGCACCTCGGTCAGCCCGCGCAGGTGCTCTTCGCCATAGCCCGCGCCGGTCGGGTTCGAGGGCGAGTTCAGGATCAGCCATTTCGTCCGCGGCGTGATCGCCGCTTCCAGCTGTTCGGGGGTGATGCGATAGCCGTTCTGCATGGCGCCCTCGATCACCACCGGCATGCCGCCGGCCAGCAGCACCATGTCGGGATAGCTGACCCAATAGGGCGCGGGGATGATCACCTCGTCGCCCGGGTTCAGCGTCGCCATCAGCGCATTGTAGAGGATCTGCTTGCCGCCGGTGCCGACCGTCACCTGAGCGGGCGCATAGTCCAGCCCGTTTTCCCGCGCGAACTTGTCGCAGATGGCGCGTTTCAGTTCCGGGATGCCGTCCACCGCGGTATAGCGGGTATGGCCGGCGTCGATGGCGGCCTTGGCGGCCTCGCGGATATGCGCGGGGGTATCGAAATCCGGCTCGCCGGCGGACAGGCTGATGATGTCCCGGCCCTCGGCGGCCAGGTCGCGGGCGCGGCCGGTGATGGCGATGGTGGGCGAGGGTTTGACGCGGGCGAGCGTCTGCGACAAAAAGCTCATCGAATTCATCCTGCGGCTGGGTCGCCTCGTCATAGGCGCCCCCCCGCGGACAGGCAAGCCGGGGACGAGCATGGACGAGCATGAGGCAAGGCTGAAACGGTTGCGGATGCGCAGCTGGCGGCGGGGCACCAAGGAGATGGACCTGATCCTGGGCCCCTTCGCCGACAGCGAACTGGCCGGGCTGGGCCCCGAGGAGCTGGACCTCTACGAGGCCGTGCTGGCCGAGAACGACCAGGACCTTTATCCCTGGATCACCGCGCGGCTGGGCGATGCCCGGCCGGGACCCGCGCCGCTTCTGCCCATGTTGGACCGGGTGGCGGCCTTTGCCCATGCCCGGCTGACCCGGAAATAGTCGCAATTTTAGCGAACCGCGCCGGGATTAACCGAAGATTGGGAAATATGCGGCATGGTGGCGGAAACGAGGCCATCAACGGAACCCGCATATGCAACAGCGCAGCTCTGCCCAAACGGTGCCCGCCCTGCGGCCCATGCCGCGGACCGGCCGGACCGAGGCTTATCTGGAAAGCCTGCAGATGCTCGAGCGTCTGCACCGGCTTCTGCTGGATCTGGTCAAGGACGAATTCGAGCGGCTGGGCCGGTCCGAGCTGACGCCGGTGCAGGCGCTGCTGATCTACAATCTCGGCACCTCCGAGGTGACGGCGGGCGAGTTGCGCTCGCGCGGGATGTATCAGGGCTCGAACGTGTCCTACAATCTCAAGAAGCTGGTCGAGCTGGGCTATGTCCATCACGAGCGCTGCGAGATGGACCGCCGCTCGGTCCGCGTGCGGCTGACCCCCGCCGGGCAGGAGGTGCGCGATTGCGTGGCGCGGCTGTTCATGCGCCATGCCGAAGGGCTGGACCTGTCCGGCGTGCTCGACGATCCGCCCATCGAGACGGTGAACCTGCAATGGCGGCGGGTCGAGCGCTTCTGGGCGGAACAGATCCGCTACATCTACTGAAAGCGCCGCTGCCGAACGCGCCGCCGGGATGCATGGCCCGGCCGCGCCATCATGCCCGGCCCGACGCGAATCGGCCAAGGGAGCCCCTCTTCCCGCCGGCCGATCCTGGGGGCGTCGGGCCGGGCATGATCCTGGCGGCACAGCCCACCGCGCGAAAAGGCTGGCCGCCGCGGGAAAGAGCGGCCGCCAGGCGACAGGGCCGCGCCATCCGCGCGGCGCTTTGCGCTTGCGGGCCGGCGCCTACCAGTGGCCGGTATTCTCCATGCTGGCCCAGGGTTCCTGCGGCGGCAGATGCTCGCCTTCCTGCAGCAGCTCGATCGAGATGTTGTCGGGGCTGCGCACGAAGGCCATGTGCCCGTCGCGCGGCGGCCGGTTGATGGTCACGCCCGCATCCATCAGCTTCTGGCACATCTCGTAGATGTTCTCGACCTGATAGGCGAGATGGCCGAAATGCCGGCTGTCCGAGGGCAGGCCCTCGTCCCCGTCCCAGTTCCAGGTCAGTTCGACCGGGCATTCCGGCTGGCCGGGCGGCGCCATGAAGACCAGGGTGAAGCGCCCCTTCTCATTGTCGATGCGCCGCGTCTCCTCAAGCCCGAGCAGGCGGAAGAACGCCATCGTCTTTTCGAGATCGAGCACGCGGACCATGGTGTGCAGATAGCGGACCTTCATCGTCATCCCTTTCCCTTTCGTCGCCGCCAGACTGGCATGCCGGCGGCCTGACCGCAATGTGGGACGATTGGCTGCACCCGCCGCGCCCATACTGCCGGTTGATTGAATCACCCGTCGGTGCCACAAGATATGCCCAACAGCACGAAGGATTCCGCCATGCCCCTGACCCCCGAACAACAGGCCGAGATCGACGAGTTGCGCGCCAACCCGCGCCCCACCCTGCGCGCCGTCTCCGAGGGGATGGAGCGTCATCTCTACAAGGCACATCCGGTGCTGGACCACGGGCTGGTGCGGGTCATCGACTACATGGGCGACGACGGCGCGATCACCCAGGCCGCGCGCGTGAGCTATGGCCGCGGCACCAAGTCGGTCAGCAACGACGAGGGGTTGATCCGCTATCTGATGCGGCACTGGCACTCGACCCCCTTCGAGATGTGCGAGGTCAAGTTCCACGTCAAGCTGCCGGTTTTCGTCGCCCGGCAATGGATCCGCCACCGCACCGCCAACGTGAACGAATATTCGGCGCGCTATTCGATCCTGGACCGCGAATTCTACATCCCGGCGCCCGAGCAGCTCGCCGCGCAATCGACGGTGAACAACCAGGGCCGCGGCCAGGTGCTGGAGGGCGACGAGGCCGCCCGCGTCCTGGACCTGCTGCGCGAGGACGCGATGCGCAGCTATGACCATTACGAGGCGATGCTGAGCCAGGAAGGCCAGCAGGGTCTGGCGCGTGAGCTTGCCCGCATGAACCTGCCGGCGAATGTCTATACGCAATGGTATTGGAAGGTGGACCTGCACAATCTGTTCCATTTCCTGCGCCTGCGCGCCGATGCTCATGCGCAATACGAGATCCGCGCCTATGCCGAGGCCATCTGCGGCATCGTCCGGGACTGGGTGCCCTTCGCCTATGCCGCCTTCGAGGATTACCGGCTGGGCGGGGTGCAGCTTTCCGCCAGGGGCGTCGAGGTCTTGCGCCGCCGGCTGGCGGGCGAAGAGGTCACGCAGGAGAACAGCGGCATGAGCAAGGGCGAATGGCGCGAGTTCGAGGCGGTGTGGGGATGAAAAAACTTGAGAAGCAGAAATACAGAGAGGGCGCCCTAGGGTCAGGACTCATAGCCAATAGATGACGGTTGCCGCGAGGGCGATAGCGGAGAGGAAGACCTTCGGGCATCTGTCGTATCGGGTTGCCACGCGCCGCCAGTCCTTGAGGCGGCCGAACATGATC
>Ga0180222_1000642_pt1 | contig 48186 bp, 49 predicted proteins | sample eDN5th37CKraftOP_FD_151336 | JGI IMG/M metagenome (GOLD analysis project Ga0180222, IMG submission 151336) | Enriched Organic Plus compost microbial communities from Emeryville, California, USA - eDNA 5th pass 37_C Kraft OP (version 2) (version 2) ...
CCCCGGAAACGGCGATGCCGCCATTGCCGCCTTCCGGTTCCGCTTCGCTCCACCTCCAGCCGGCAATGGCGTCGGAGGCGACGATGCACTAACAATCAACCCGGACCACTCGGTGGGGGCCGGTCAGGGACCTCATCTTGCACGGCAATGCGGAGCGGCTGTACAAGTTCGCGCCCGCCGGCGCCGAGGAGCGGGCGAAGCCGTCCATCGCGGCGGCGGCCTGATCGCAGCGGACCGGCCGGCGGCGAGGCTCGCCGCCGGCATCCGCCCGATCCCTTCGCCAGGGAGCCGATGTGAACCCGCTCGACATTGCCCGATCGCTGCGCGCCGATCCCGAGGCCGCGGCCCGTTATCGATCCAGAGGATGGTGGGGGGACGAGACGCTTTCGCCCCGCATCGCCGAGCTCGCCCGCACCCGGCCCGACGAGCCTGCCTATGTGACTGCCGACGGCCGCTTCACCTGGCGGGATTATGACGCCGCGGCGGGCCGCGTCGCCGCGCTGCTCGCGCAGCGCGGGCTCGCGCCCGGCGCGCGCGTCGCCGTGCTGCTGCCCGATGGCCCGGCCGTGCATGCCGCGTTGCTCGGCATTGAGCGGGCGGGGCTCGTCGCGGTCGGCATCGGCGTGCGCGCCGGCGTCGCCGAGATCGCCCATCTGCTGCGGCGCACGGGGGCCGAGGCGATCGTCACCCATGCCGCGCTCGGCGGGCGCAGCATGGCGTCGCTCGGCAGCGAGCTCGCGGCGCACGGCGTTGCGCCGCCGCACGCGCTGGTCCTTCCCGATCTGATCGCCGAGCCGGGCTGGGCCCACGGGCCGCGGCCGGATCATCCGCCGTTTCCCGATCCCGATCCCGACGCCCTGTTCCTGATCAACTCCACCTCGGGCACCACGGGCATGCCCAAATGCGTGATGCACACGCAGAACCGGTGGCACTATTTCCACAGGCTTGCCGCCGGCGCCGGCCGCTTCGGCACCGACGAGATCTTCATGGGCGCGGTGCCGGCGCCGTTCGGCTTCGGCCTGTGGACCGCGCATTTCTCGCCGGCGATCCTCGGCGTGCCGACGGTCGTGCTGCCCCGTTTCGATGCCGGCCTCGCGCTCGACCTGATCGAGCGTGAGCGGGTGACCGTGCTGTGCTGCGTCTCCACCCAGTTCATCATGCTGCTCAACGAGCAGGCCGAGCGGCCGCGCGATCTTTCCTCGCTGCGCTGCATGTTCACCGGGGGCGAGGCGGTTCCCTATCGCCGCGCGGCGGAGTTCGAGGAGGTGACGGGGGCCGCGGTGCTGCAATTCTACGGATCGAACGAAACCGGCGCACTCAGCAACACGGCCGTTGCGGACAGTCGCGAGCGGCGGCTGACCACGGCGGGCCGCGTCATTCCCGAGATGGAGGTGCGGCTGTTCGATCCGGGGACCCTGGACGAGGTGGAAGGGCGCGGACAGCCGGGCTGTCGCGGACCCGCCACCTGCCTTGGCTATTGGGACGACGAGGAAGCCAATGCCCGGCTGTTCACCGCTGACGGCTGGATGCTGATGGGCGACATCGTCGAGGTGGACGCGGAAGGCTATCTCAGCGTGGTCGGCCGCACCTCCGAATTCATCATCCGCGGCGGCAAGAATCTCTCCGCGCCCGCTATCGAGGCGGAGGTGGCGACGCATCCCGGCGTCGCGCTCTGTGCCGCGGTCCCCGCGCCCGATCCGGTGTTCGGCGAACGGGTCTGCGTCTATGTGACGCCGCGGCCCGGCCACGCGCCGACGCTGGAGGATATCACCGGCCACCTCGCCGCGCGCGGGGTCAGCCGCGAATGGTTTCCCGAATATCTGGTGACGATGGAGGAACTGCCGCGTTCCTCCGGCGGCAAGATCGCCAAGGGCGCGCTTGCCGAGGATGCCAAGCGGCGCTGGACGGCGCCGGCATGAGCTACGCGAACATTCGGCTGGAGATCGCGGGCGAGACGGCGCGCGTCACCCTCGCGCGCCCGGACAAGCTCAACCCGCTCGACTGGTCCACGGTGAAGGAGCTGAGGGGGGCCGTCGCCGAGATCGAAGCGGATGCGCGCATCCGCTTCGTGGTCGTGACCGGTGAAGGGCGCAGCTTCTCCGCGGGCGGCGACTTGGAAGGCTATCTGCGCCTTTACCGTGAGCCGGCCGAGTTCCAGGCCTTCCTCGACGATTTCTACGCGATGCTGGCCGGAATCGAGCGGGCGCGGGCGATCTGGATCGCGGCGGTCAACGGCGTCACCGTCGCGGGCGGCATCGAGCTGCTGCTCGCCTGCGACATGGCGATCGCCGGCGCCTCGGCGAGGATCGGCGACGGTCATCTCAACTTCGGCCAGCTTCCCGGCGCCGGTGGCTCGCAGCGGCTGCCGCGCGCGATCGGCCTCTTGCGCGCCAAGCATCTGATGCTCACCGGCGAACTGCTCGATGCGCAGACCGCCCTGCACTGGGGGCTGGTGACGAAGGTGGTGCCGGACGCCGAGCTCGATGCCGCGGTCGATGCCTGGATCGCCGCGCTGGGTGCCAAGAGCGGTGCCGGCCTGGCGGGCGCCAAGCGGCTGGCGAACATGACGCTCGACCTCGGCTATGAGGAAGGGCTCAAGGCCGAGATCGCCTTCGTCCATCGCTACGCGACCACCGAGCCCGACGCCACCGAGGGATTGATCGCCTTCAAGGAGAAGCGCGCGCCGCGCTTCCGGAGAGACTGACCATGTACAAGCTCAGGGACAAATATGCGATCGTCGGCATCGGCAACACGGAGTATAGCAAGGAGAGCGGCCGCACCGTCCGCAGCCTCGCTTCGGAAGCCTGCCTGAAGGCGATCGCCGACGCCGGCCTCAAGGTCTCCGACGTCGACGGCATCATCAGCTTCAACTTCAACGACAGCGCGCCCGCGATCGGCGTCGCGACCGAGCTCGGCATCGAGAATGCGGGCTATGCGGTGGACTATGCCGCCGGCGGCAACGGGGCCAACCTGATTACCCTGGCGGCCGCGGCGGCGATCGAAGCCGGCCTTGCCGAGACGGTGGTCTGCTTCCGCGCGATGAACGGACGCTCGGGCTTCCGGCTCGGCGGCGGGCGCGACATGTCGGCCTATGGCGTTACCCAATATACCGCGCCGCTCGGCTGGATCACCTATCCGCAGGCGATGGCGATGTGGGCGCGCCGGCACATGATCGACTATGGTACCGGCCCCGAGCATTGGGTCGAGATCGCCACCACCTTCCGCGACAATGCCACGCGCAATCCCCGCGCCATGCAGCGCAAGCCGATGAGCCGGGACGATTATTTCAATGCGCGCCCGATCGTCGATCCGTTCCGCATGTTCGATATCTGCCTGGAAAGCGACGGCGCCTGCGCGGTGGTGATCACCTCCGCCGAGCGTGCCCGCGATCTGCCGCACAAGCCGGTCTATATCATGGGCGGCGCCTATGGCGGCGGGCCGAGCCAGGGTGACGATCTGTTCGATGCGATCCGCTGGCCGAGCCACAGCCACAATTGCTTCAAATATCTCGCCGACGATCTGTGGCGCAGCGCCGGCATCGGCCCGCAGGATGTCGACGTCGCGCAGATCTACGACTGCTTCACCTATAGCGTGGTGATGGCGCTGGAGGGCCTCGGCTTCTGCAAGGAAGGCGAGGGCGGCCCGTTCGTGATGGACGGGCGCATCCGCCGCGATGGCGCGCTGCCGCTCAACACCGCCGGAGGGCTGCTCTCCGAAGCCTATATCCACGGCTTCAACCATGTGCTCGAGGCCGTCGAGCAGCTGCGCGGCGATGCCGGCGAGCGTCAGATCGAGGGTGCCGAAATCTGCCTCACCACCGCGGGCGCGATGACCTGCGGCAGCGCGATGATCCTGAGGAACTGACATGGACATGCCCGTTTCCGCCTATGAGGGCCCGCTGCCGGTCCCCGATCCCGAGAGCACGCCCTTCTGGGAAGGGCTGCGCGCGCATCGCCTGATGCTGCAGCGCTGCGCTTCCTCGGGCGACTATCTCTTCCCGCCCGTCACCTTCTGCCCCGGATCGCTGGAGAGGCCCGAGTGGGTGGAGGCGAGCGGCCGCGGTACGGTGTTCAGCTGGATCGTCGTGCGCCATCCGGTGCCGCGCGACATCTATGCCGACAAGGTGCCCTATGTGGTGGCGCTGGTGACGCTGGACGAAGGCTGCCGGATGACGGCCAACATCGTCGGCTGCGCGCCCGAGGATGTCCGCGCCGGCATGCCGGTCGAGATCGTCTATAATCCGGTGACGCCGACGATCACCCTGCCGGCGTTCCGGCCGACCGGGGGCTGAGCCGTGGCGATGCCCGCGCTCGACGATCCTTTCGTGGCCTCGCCGCTGCTGGCGCGCTTCGCCGGCATGAGCCGCGCGGCGCTGGAGGCGCATCAGCTTGCCAAGGTCCAGGCGCTGTGCGCGCGGCTCCACGCCAGGAGCGATTTCTATCGCGAGCGGATGGATGAGGGCGGCCTCAAGGGCGGGGTGGTCGACAGCCTCGATCGGTTCGTCAAGGCAATGCCGACATCGGACAAGAAAGCCTTCCTGGCCGATCAGGCTGCGCATCCTCCGTTCGGATCGCGGCTCGGCGTCGACCCTGCGGAGGTCGTCCATATCTCGATGACCAGCGGCACCTCCGGCCAGGGCCAGGAGATGTATGGGCGCACCCAGCACGACGTGCATATGCTCGGCTATCTCCACGCGCTGCCCTGGTTCATGGCGGGGCTGCGCAAGGGCGACATTGCGATCAACTGCGTGCCGGCCGGCGGCATGACCACGGGCGGCTGGGGGCCGGGCGAGGCGATCCGCATCCTCGGTGCCACCGGATTCCACGTCGGCGGCAATCTCTCCACCGAGGCCAAGATCGAGCTATTGCTGAAGCTCGGCGGCATCCACTTCATCTACGCCTCGACCAACTATCTCCACACGCTCACCGAGGCGCTGCTCGCCAGAGGAATCAGCCCGCGTGAGGCTTTTCCGGGCATGCACGGCCTGTTCATCGCGGCCGAGGGCTATCCGGTCGAATGGGCCGAGAAGATCGAGGCGCATTGGGGCTGCCGGCTGCAGGAAGGCTATGGCAGCACCCAGCTCAACGGCTTCGGCGCCTCCACCTGCGCTGCCGGCGTGCATCGCGGCGGGAGCCGGGGTCTGATGCGCCTCTTCGAATGGGAGCATCTCGTCGAGATCGTCGATCCCGTGACCTTGGAGCCGGTGAAGCCCGGCGAGGTGGGCGAGATGGTGGTCACCAATCTCTCGGTCGAGGGCAGCCCGGCCGTGCGCTTCCGCACCGGCGATGCCGCGCGCTTCATTCCCTGGCAGGAGGCCGGCGGCGGCGCGTGGAACGCGATCGAATGCGGCACGATCGGCCGCTTCGACGACATGATGAAGATCCGCGGCAACAATGTCTGGCCCTCGATGGTCGACGCCGCGGTCTTCGCCCATGGCGAGATCGGCGAATATGCCGGGCGCATCTACACCGAGGAGGGACGCACCGAGATCGAGGTGCGCATCGCCGTCGCCGAGCATAAGGCGGATCTCTGCGCCGAGGACCGCGCGCAGCTCGTCCGCTCGGTGCGCGAGGCGATCAAGCAGCGCACCAATGTCTGGATGGACGTGCGCGAGGTGCCGCGCAGCGAGTTCGGCGAGTTCGCCTACAAGGCGCGGCGCTGGACGGACGAGCGCCAGCAGGGCTATCGGCTGTGACGGAGGGCGGCATGGACGAGGATCGCATCCTGGCCGAGATGCTGACGCTGGCCGATCGCCTCGCCGCCAGCGAGGATGCGCTGATGGCCGGCCAATATGCCTATCTGCGTGCGCGCATCGCCGCGCTGATCGAGCTGCGCGGCGCCGTCGCGCCCGCCGCGTGAGGGCGATCGATCGCTTCGGCCTCGCCGGCCAGGTGGCGGTGGTCACCGGTGGCGGTGGCGGGCTGGGCGCGGCAGGCGCGTTGGCGCTGGCCGAGGCCGGCGCCGACATAGTGCTCGTCGCGCGCAACCGCGAGAAGCTGCAGGCGGCCGCCCGGGCGGTCGAGGCGAGGGGGCGGCGTGTGCTGATCGTCGAGGCGGATGTTGCTGATGAGGCCTCGATTCTGGCGGCCGCGGCGACGGTGCAGGCCGAATTCGGCCGCGTCGACATCCTGTTCAACAATGCCGGGATCACCAATCCCCAGACGGTGCTCGACATCGCACCCGAGGATTTCCGCCGGCTGATGGATGTCAACGTCACCGGCGCGTTCCTCGCCATCCGCGCCTTCGCGCCGGCGATGATCGCAGCCGGCTATGGCCGGATCGTCAACATGGGCTCGATCCTCTCCGCGCGCGGCATGGCCAATCGTGCGGCCTATTGCGCCTCCAAGGCGGGGCTCGCCAATCTCGGCCAGGCCTGCGCGTTCGAGTTCGGACCGCACGGCATCACCGTCAACACCCTGGCAGCAACCGTGATCGTCACCGATCTCAACCGTGAGCTGGTGCGTACCCAGCCGGGGCTCTACGACGCGATCGTCCGGCGCACGCCGCTCGGCCGCCTCGGCGAGACGGACGACCTGATGGGCGCGCTGCTCTTCCTTTCCTCCCCGGCTTCGGCCTTCGTCACCGGACAGACTTTGTTCGTGGACGGGGGCTATACTGCCGGCTGACCCGCTCGGGATTTCCTGATGACCACCCTCAAGACGCTGTTCGATCTCTCCGGGCGCACCGCGCTCGTCACTGGCGGCTCGCGCGGGCTGGGCCTCCAGATCTGCGAGGCGCTCGGCGAATATGGCGCGCATGTCGTGCTCACCGCGCGCAAGGCGGACGAGCTGGCCGGTGCCGTGGCGCATCTACGCGCAATGGGCATCTCCGCCTCGTCGGTGCAGGCCGATGTCGGCCGGCCCGAGGCGCCTGCCGCGGTGATGGACGCGATCGAGGCGGAGGGGCGCCGCGTCGATATCCTCGTCAACAATGCGGGCACGTCCTGGGGATCGGCGGCCGAGGAGATGCCGCTCGACGCGTGGCACAAGCTGATGGCCGTCAATCTGACGGCGCCCTTCCTGCTCGCCCAGCAGGCCGCCCGGCGCTTCATGTTGCCGGCGGGCTGGGGCCGGATCCTCAACATCGCTTCGATCGAAGGGCTGATGGGGCATCATCCGCGGATGATCGGTACGATCGCCTACAACAGCAGCAAGGGCGGCCTCATCAACTGCACGCGCGCGCTCGCCGCCGAATGGGGCGGCCGCGGCATCACCGTCAATGCGCTGGCGCCGGGCTATTTCCCGTCGAAGCTGACCGGCTACGTGCTCGACAAGCACGGCGCCGAGATCGCCGCCGACACGCCGAGCGGGCGTTTGGGCAATGACGACGACCTGAAAGGCGCCGCGCTGCTGTTCGCGTCCGAAGCCGGCGCGCATATCAACGGCCAGGTGCTGGCGATCGACGGCGGTGCCTCGATCATTTGAGCCGGAATTCGATCCGGTCCGCCATCCCGGCGAAAATCGGGATGACGAATTCGGGAGGCATGCGCTTCCGCACAGGTCCTGCGAAAGCCGGGATCACTCTCGATCTGCGAACCGATTGCGTCCGGATGGCGATGCTGCCTTCGCTGGCAAGACGAGATTTATTGCCTCAAATCGGCAACAGCCTGCGCAAATCGTGCCTGCGCCCGCTCGGCGAACGCCGGATGGGTCAGGATCAGCGGACGATCGGCGAGCGCGCCTTCGAAGGCGATCCGCGCCGCCTCGGCCGGAGCGATCGAATCCACGGGCTCGGCCCGCCCCGGCGCGGCATGATCGAAGATATGGGTGGCGACCGCCCCCGGCATCAGCAGCGAGACGCCGATCGCGCGACCCGCCTCGTCCATCTCGCCGCGCAGCGTCTCGCAGACAGGCCACAGCGCATGCTTGGTCGCGCAATAGGCGCCGAGTCCGGGATGGACGGCCATCGAGCCGGTCGAGCCGGTGACGACGATCTGCGCCGGCGGCGCCAGCACCGGCGCAAAAGCCTGGAGCGTGCGGATCGTGCCCAGCACATTGACTGCGAACAGCTTCTCCCAGTCCGCCAGCGGCATGTCCAGGATGGTGGCCTTGCGCAGGATGCCGGCATTGGCGAACAGCAGCGCGGCGGGCGGCAGGCTGCGCCCGATATCGGCGGCGAACAGGCGGAGCGCGCCTTCGTCACCGATGTCGAGCGCGCGTGCCAAGACGGTGGCGCCCGCCTCGAGAAGCTGCTCCCTGGTCTCGGCGAGCCCGGAGGCGCCGATGTCGCAGCAGGCGACGGCCATGCCGCGCGCCGCCGCCTCCAGCGCTAGCGCGCGTCCGATGCCCGATCCGGCCCCGGTGACGATCGCCGCGCGGCCGGCGAGGGAGAGCGGCGGGCGGCTCACCGGAAATGCGGGATCACATGGGTTCCGATCTTGCGCAGCGTCTCGAGCTGCGCCCATTGCGGCACGGTTCCCATGTTGGTCATGAACAAGATCTCATCGGCGCCAGCGTCCGCGAGTTGCTGCACATAGTCAATGCAGTCGGCGACGCTGCCATAGGCGTTGTCGGCGCTGAGGATGCCGGCGCTCGGCCGGCGGCCGCCCTCGTCCGGCTTCAGCTCCATGGTCAGGGTCTCGGACGCCAGCTTGGTCGTGATGATCTGGTTCGTCCCTTCCTCGATCAGCTCGTCGCCCCATGTGTCCGGGTCCGGCCGCGGGCCGCCGCCATACCAGTAGTTCAGCGATTCATAGAAATAGCGCTGGCCGCGCAGGCCGATGCGCCGCGCCTCGGCGGCATCGTCCAGCACGATCGTCGGGCAGAGCGCGGCGAGATGCTCGATCGGCCGGTAGCCCACCTGATCGGCCGGATCCCGGCTGGCCCACGCTTCGCGATAGATGCGGTTCTTCTTCGCCACTTCCTCCGGCCCGCCGAAGCCGAGCACCAGCGCGCCCAGGCCGCGCTGACCGGCGCGAGCGAGCGTCTCCGGATTGGTGCAGGCGAGGTACATCGGCGGATGCGGCTCCTGGAACGGCTTGGGATGGATCGGCCGCGCCGGGATCTGGATGTGCGGTCCATTATGCTCCACCTCCTCCTGCACGAACATCTTGGGGATGAGGTACATCGATTCGTCGATCAGTGGCTGCAGCGCCTTGAGATCATAGCCATAGGCGCCCGCCTCCTGCTGGCTGCCGCCCTTGCCGACGCCGAAGTGGACGCGCCCCTTGGAGAGGATGTCGAGCGTCGCGATGCGCTCGGCCACCTTGATCGGATGGTTCATCGCCGGCATCAGGCAGACGACGCCGTGCCCGATGCCGATGCGCGAGGTCTTGCCCGCGATGAAGGGCAGGAAGGTCTCCGGTGCGCTCATATGCGCATAATGGGTGAGCGAGGTATGCTCGACGCTCCAGATCACGTCGAAACCGAGCTGCTCGGCCAGCAGGGCCTGCTCGACCAGTTCGTCGAACACCTGCCGTTCGCCGCGCGGGGAGGCGTCGACGATCTGAGCTTCGAAGATCAGGGAAAAACGCATGCTGGCCCTCTGCTGGAGTGATTTCTGGTCAGATGGTCCATCTGACGACCGGGAAATCACGGACGACGAACGAAAATCAGGGCCGAATTCGCTTCGATCAGAACGAGCTCGGCTCTAATGCGGTGCGTCGAGCCTTCGGCGCCAAGGGGGCTGGTTTCAAATGCCGTTTGGATGCCATATCGTTGACATGCCGGCATCGCTTCCAGACACCGGCGGCCAGACCGAGGTCGCCACCCTCCGCACGCTTCGCATCGCCAAGCATTTTCCCTTCTTCCTCGCCGTCGCGGAGGAGCAGAACCTGCATCGTGCGGCGGAAAGGCTGAACATCGCCCAATCCGCCCTGTCGCGCCGCATCTCCGATCTCGAGCGCGAGCTCGGCGATACCGTGCTGTTCGAGCGGCAGGCGCGCGGCGTCGCGATCACTGAGGCCGGCCGCCTGCTCGCCGAGGATGTGCGCCGCATCCTGCTCGATATCGAGGAGGCGGGGCGTCGCGTGCAGCGCGTGGCGCGGGGCGATCTCGGCACGCTCGGCATCGCCTTCTCGGAGGCGATGGTGCGCCGGCCGCTGCTGCCTGCGGTGCTGCGCCGCTTCCGCCAGGAACATCCGGAGGTCGATCTGCGCGCGACGCCGCTGACCTCGGACGCGCAGCGCACGCGGCTGCGCAGCGGAGAGATCGACATCGGCTTCGTCATCGAGGAAGCGGGCGATCGCGAGGACTTCGCGTCGATGCGCGTCGGCATGGACCGGTTCGTGCTCGTCGTGCCCGCCGGGCATCGCTTCGCCGACAAGCCGGCGGTGGGCCTGCGCGAGCTCGCCGAGGAGCCGCTGATCCTGCCGGCCCGGCAGGTCTCGCCTCGTCTCTTCGGGCGCATGATGGGGCAGTTCGATGCCCGCGGCATCGCGCCGCGCATCGCGGTGGAGGTCACCGCCGTCGACATCGCCTACGGGTTGGTCGCGGCCGGCATGGGGCTCGCCATCGTCACCGCGGCGCGGCCGGATCGCGCGCCTGTCGACATCGTGCTCAAGGATCTCGTTGATTTCGATATTCCTTTGCCGCTCTGCATGATCTGGCAGCATGGCAAGGGCTCGGCGCTCATCCGCAATTTCGTGGAGACGGTGAAGGAGGAATTGGGAGAGCCGGTCTAGGCTGTTCTGCGCCGGGGCTCAGCTTCGCAATTTCGCCGCGATCAGCGCGCCGGTCGCGCGCACTGCCTGGTTGGCGGGCGTGATGAGGTCGATCAGCGTGAAGAAGCCGTGCGCCATGTCGGAATGGTCGATCAGCGACACGGGAACGCCGGCGCGCTCCAGCGCCGCGGCATAGGCCTCGCCTTCGTCGTGCAGCGGATCGCAGCCGGCGAGCAGGATGATCGCTTCCGGGAGGCCGGCGAGATCGGGCGCGCGGAGCGGTGCGGCGTAGGGATTGCGCCGCTCCGCCGCCGGCACATGCTGATCCCAGAACCATTCCATGTCCGCGCGCGAGATCAGATGGTCGCCGCCGCCGAAAGCGCGATAGGAGGCGCGGTCGAAATCGGCATCGAGCACGGGATAGAGCAGCAGCTGGAGGCGGATCGCCGGGCCGCCGGCATCCCGCGCGCGCAGCGCGAGGGCGGCCGCCAGATTGCCGCCGGCGCTGTCGCCGGCGACGGCGATCGGCACGCCCGGCTCCGCCAGCGCGAGGAGGGCCGCCCAGGCGTCGTCGAGCGGTGCCGGAAAGCGATGCTCGGGCGCGAGCCGGTAATCGATGCTGACCACCTCGGCGCATGCCGCATCGGCGAGCGTGCGGCAGACCGGATCGAACCCGTCGAGCGTGCCGAACACCCAGCCGCCGCCATGGCAATAGAGGATGCGGCCGCGCACCTCCTCTCCATAGGGGACGTAGCGCCGGGCGGGTACCGACCCGTGCGGCGCGGGCAGGGCGATGTCCTCGACGAGACGGACCTTCGCGCCCCGGTCCGGCGGCAGCGCGGCCTGCGCGACGGCGAAGGCGGCGCGCGCGTCGGCTGGCGTGCCGGCAGCGAAGCCGGGCAGCCCGAGCGCACGCCGCCGGTCGAGCATCGCCTGCATCTCGGGGTGGAGTTGGCCTGCCATATCCGCTCCTGAAACCTCTCCGGCAGGTTCGAGGCTGGCCGGCGGGCACGCAATTGCCGGTTTGTGATCGGTTCGATCGGGCTTCGGCAATCGACGATGCTGCGGTGCAGCTTTAGTCGCCGGAGGAGCTGAAGATGGAAAGGGGCGCGCATGGCGATAGATCTGAGCGGACGGGTCGCGATCGTGACCGGCGCCGGCGGCGGCCTGGGCCGGGCGCACGCGCTGCTGCTCGTCCGGCGCGGCGCGCGGGTGGTGGTCAACGATCTTGGCGGCGCGCGTGACGGCCGGGGTGGCACGCCTGCCATGGCGGCGGCGGTCGCCGAGGAGATTCGGGCCGCGGGCGGCGAGGCGCTTGCGGACGGCGCGAGCGTCACCGACGAGGCGGAGGTGGCGGCGATGGTCGAGCGCGCGCTCGGCCGCTGGGGCCGGATCGACATATTGGTCAACAATGCCGGCATCCTGCGCGACCGGACCTTCGCCAAGCTCGATCTCGCCGATTTCCGCGCGGTGCTCGAGGTGCATCTGATGGGATCGGTGATCTGCACCAAGGCGGTGTGGGAAACGATGCGCGCGCAGGGCCATGGCCGCATCCTGCTGACCACCTCCTCGTCGGGGCTGTGGGGCAATTTCGGCCAATCCCATTATGGCGCGGCCAAGATGGGCCTGGTCGGCCTCATGAAGACGCTGGCGGAGGAGGGCGCGCGCCACGGCATCCGCGTGAACTGCCTCGCCCCTTCGGCCGCCACGCGGATGACGGCCGACATCATGGCCGAGGATGAGCTCGCCGCGCTCGATCCGGCCCACGTCGCGCCTGCCATGCTCGCGCTGGTCGCCGACGAGGCGCCGACCGGCACGATCCTGTGCGCCGGCGCCGGCAGCGTTGAGGCGGCGCATGTCGTGCTCACCCGGGGCGTCCATATCGGCGGGGGCGACGACGCCGCCGACCGGGTGCTCGCCGCGCTCGACCGCATCGTCGATCGCGCGGGCGACTTCGTGCCGCAGACCGGTATCGAGCAGCCGCGCTACGAGCTTCGGCGCCGTGCCGAGACGCTCGCGCCGCGGGGTCGCGCGGCGCATGGCTGAGGCGCGCGGCGGCACCGGCCCGATCCGCGCGCGCTTCGACGAGCGGGCGCTCGCCGCCTGGATGGCGGAGAGCATCGCCGGCTTCGCAGGGCCGATGACGGTCGAGCAGTTCGCCGGCGGCCAGTCCAATCCCACCTACAGGCTGCGCACGCCGGAGCGCGACTATGTGCTGCGCCGCAAGCCGCCGGGCGCGCTGCTCAAGGGCGCGCATGCGGTCGACCGCGAATATCGCGTGATTGCGGCGCTGCATGCGGTGGATTTCCCAGTGCCGCGGCCGCTCGGCCTATGCCTCGACGAAGGCGTGATCGGGACGATCTTCTACGTGATGGAGATGATCGCCGGCCGCACCGTCTGGGACACCGCCTTTCCGGACGTGCCGCGCGAGACCCGCCCGCTCTATTTCGACGCGATGAACGCCGCCATCGCGCGGCTGCACAGCCTCGATCCCGCGGCGATCGGCCTTGCCGACTATGGCCGGCCCGGCAACTATTTCGAGCGGCAGATCGCGCGCTGGTCTCGGCAATATCTCGGCGACGAGGCGGCCGGTCGGGTGCCGGCGATGGACCGGCTGGTCGAATGGCTGCCGGCGCATGTCCCGCCCGGCGACGAGACGGCGATCGTGCATGGCGATTTCCGCTGCGACAATCTCCTCTTCCATCCCGCCGAGCCGCGCGTCGTGGCGGTGCTGGACTGGGAGCTGTCGACGCTCGGCCATCCGCTCGCCGATTTCGCTTATCATCTGATGGTCTATCGCATGCCGCCCGGCTATTCGACGGGGCTCGCCGGCCTCGATCTCGCAGCGCTCAATATCCCGGGCGAGGCGGACTATGTCGCCGCCTATTGCCGCCGCACCGGGCGGGACGGGATCCCCGATCTCGATTTCTATGTGGCCTTCAGCCTGTTCCGGCTCGCGGCGATCATCCATGGCATCAAAGGACGGCTGATCCGCGGCACGGCCTCTTCGCCGCAAGCCGCCGAGGCCGCCGCCCAGCTCGACGGTATCGCCGATCTCGCCCTTCGCCAGACGAGGCGCTGAAGCGGGAGCGCAACGACGAGAACGCCGATCTGTGGACGGGGGATAACAGCATGGATTTCGATCTTTCGGAGGGGCAGCGCCATTGGCTCGATCGCGTGCGCGGCTTCATGGCCGAGCATGTCGAACCGGCGCAGGCGCGCTATCGGCAGGAGCTCGCCGAGGGCGAGACGCGCTGGCGTGCGTTGCCGGTGATCGAGGAGCTGAAGGCCAGGGCCCGCGCGGAAGGGCTATGGAACCTGTTCCTGCCGCCGTCGCCCGCGCATGACGACGGGCCCTATCGCGGCGCGGGGCTCAGCAATCTCGATTATGCGCCCTGCGCCGAGGCGATGGGGCGGATTCCCTGGGCGTCGGAGGTCTTCAACTGCTCGGCGCCGGATACCGGCAACATGGAGGTGCTGCATCGCTACGGCACGCCGGAGCAGAAGGCCGAGTGGCTCGCGCCGCTGATGGCGGGCGAGATCCGCTCCGCCTTTGCGATGACCGAGCCGGCCGTCGCCAGCTCGGATGCGGTCAACATCGCCACGCGGATCGAGCGCGACGGCGACGACTATGTCATCAACGGGCATAAGTGGTGGATATCCGGCGCCGGCGATCCGCGCTGCCGGCTGATGATCGTGTTGGGCCAGACCGATCCGGACGCGCCGCGCCACGCCCGGCATGCGCAGATCCTCGTGCCGATCAACGCGCCCGGCGTCACCGTCCGCCGCGCCTTGCCCGTGTTCGGCTATGATGATGCGCCGCATGGCCATTGCGAGATCATGCTCGAAAATGTCCGCGTGCCGGCGGCGAACATGGTGCTCGGCGAGGGCCGCGGCTTCGAGGTGGCGCAGGGCCGGCTCGGTCCGGGGCGGATCCATCACTGCATGCGCACCGTCGGGCTGGCCGAGATGGCGCTGGAGGCGATGGCGAAGCGCCTCCAGTCCCGCCTCGCTTTCGGCAAGCGAATCGCCGAGCATTCGGTGTGGGAGGAGCGGATCGCGCGTGCCCGCATCGACATCGACATGACGCGCCTGCTCTGCCTCAAGGCCGCCGACATGATGGACAAGGCCGGCAACAAGGCGGCCCAGCGCGAGATCGCCATGATCAAGGTGGCGGGGCCGCGCGTCGCGCTGCGGGTGATCGACGATGCGATCCAGGCGCATGGCGGTGGCGGGCTCAGCGACGATTTCCCGCTTGCTGCCGCCTATGCCCTGGCCCGCAGCCTGCGTTTCGCGGACGGGCCGGACGAGGTGCACAACCGTGCGATCGCGCGGGCCGAGCTCAAGGCGCATGCAGCGGCATAGTATGTGCCGTCATCCCTCGTCGGGATGATGCGTGGGGGCTGGCTCGCTTCGCACCGAGCGTTCGCGATATTCGATCCCAGCGATCCTCACTGGGTTCGCGTCATCGCCTCAAGACCATGTAAGCATGGCCGACGACAGGATGCCGCGCGGGGTTCCGCTCCGACGCGGCGCACGGAGGAGAGAGGCATGGTACCCGGTTCGCGCGAAGAGGCTGTGATGGACGAGACCACGGGTCCACTCCCCCGCCGAATCGGCATGGTCGTGCTCGCGCTCGGCTCGCTGATGGTCGGGGCGATGCTGACCGTCGTGATCCCGGTATTGCCCAACATCGCGAAGGAGATTGCCGGCGGCGAGGGCGGCAGCGTCGCTTTGCCGACGCAGATGCTGATCGCCATGCCGATGCTCGGCATCGTGCTCGGCGGATTGCTCTCCACCGTGCTGTTCGCGCGCTTCTCCGCACGGACCGTGTTTCTGGGCGGGCTCGTCCTGTTCGGCGCGGTCGGCTCGATCGGCTTCTTCGCGAGCATGCCGGTGCTGATCGCCTCGCGGCTGGTGATGGGCATGATTGCGGCCTGTCTCGGCGCGGCATCGACCGCGCTGGTCGGGGAGCGCGTGCCCGAGGCGAAGCGGCCTCGCATGCTCGGCTTCACCATGGCGGGCTCGTCGGTCGGCGGCATCATCGCGATGCTGATCTCCGGCCGCGTCGCCGACATCTTCGGCTGGCGGGCCTGCTTCCTGATCTTCCCGTGCCTCGCCGCGCTGATGCTGCTGATCGCGGCCACCTGCTCCGTTCCATCGCCGCACCGCGAGCGCGTGGCGGGCGGCCGCGCGGGCGGCAACTGGAGCCGGATCATGCTGCTCTGGCCGATCTTCCTGTTCGTGATCGCGGTCAATCTCACCGCCTTCACCACCAATTCGCAGGCGAGCTTCGTGCTGGCCGGCGAGGGCATCACCAGCTCGTCCGGCCGCGCGCAGATCATGAGCGTCAATCAGCTGATGATCGTGCTTTCCGCGATCGCCTTCCCCTTCGTGCGGGGCTGGATCGGCGCGCGCTTCATGCCGGCGCTGATCCTCCTGGTGATGGGCAGTGGCCTGGTGATGCTCGGCACCACCCACGGCACGCTCGGCGCGGCGGTCTCGCTGGCGCTGCTCGGCGTCGGCAACGGGATGCTCTTCCCCTTCCAGGGAACGCTTCTCCTCCAGCGGGCGTCGGCAGAGGTGCGCGGGCAGGCGGCGGGTCTGATGGTGAGCAGCCAGTTCCTCGCGGACGCGATCAATCCGATCCTGCTCGGGCCGGTGATCCTTGCGCTCGGCCTCAAGAGCAGCATCGCGCTTGTCGGGATTGTCGCGCTCTGCGGATGCGCCTGTGCCGTCCTGGTGGGGATCCGCTATCTGGGCGGGCTCGACGCGGCGCCGGACCAGAAGCTCTCGCACGGCTGATGGGGGGCCGATTGCGGCATTGCCCCGCGGGCGATCCGGCCTACATACGGGCAGCCGCAGCGGAGCTTAGCATGGTCGCCCTCTCCATCCTCGAACCGGTTCGCGTCACCCAGGACACGGATGCCGGGCTTGCCCTCGAGCAGGCCCGCGATCTTGCCGCACATGGTGAGCAATGGGGCTATCGCCGCTTATGGGTGACCGAGCATCACAACATGCCGAGCATCGCGGGCGCGGCGACCGCGGTCGTGCTTGCGCATATCGGCGGCGGCACGAAGACCATCCGGCTCGGCGCCGGCGGCATCATGCTGCCCAATCATCCGCCGCTGGTGATCGCCGAGCAGTTCGGCACGCTGGCGCGGCTGTTTCCCGGCCGCATCGATCTCGGCCTCGGCCGCGCGCCGGGGACCGACCAGGCCACGGTGCGCGCCTTGCGGCGACCGCCCGGCGCCGAAAGCTTCCCCAACGACGTGCAGGAGCTGCAGGGTTATTTTTCCGCCGCGAGCGCGGACTGGCCGGTGCAGGCGGTTCCCGCGGCGGGAACGAACGTGCCGATCTGGATCCTCGGATCGAGCACCTATGGTGCGCAGCTGGCCGCCTATTTCGGGCTGCCCTTCGCCTTCGCCTCGCATTTCGCGCCGGCCCAGCTGCTGGCGGCGCTCGACATCTATCGCGCCACCTTCAAGCCCTCGACGGATCTCGACGCCCCCTATGCGATGGTCGGCGTCAATGTCATCGCCGCGGAAACCGACGCCGAGGCGCGCCGGCTCGCGACCAGCCAGCAGATCTCCTACGCCAATCTCTTCCGCGGATCGCGCGCGCTGAGCCATCCTCCGGTCGAGGATATCGAGGCCTATTGGTCGCCGGCCGAGAAATTCCAGGTCGGCCAGATGCTGGCGCGATCGATCGTCGGCTCGCCCGAGACGGTCCGTGCCGGGATCGCGGCGCTGGTCGCCGAGACCGGCGCGGACGAGCTGATGATCGTTTCCGACGTCTATGACCATCGCGATCGGTTGCGCTCGTTCGAGCTGATCGCCACGGCAATGGGCAGCCAGGCCGGCGCGCTGGCCGCCTGACCGGGATAGGTCAGAAGGCCTCGTCCGGCATGGTGACCGCCGTGTCGGTCAGCGAGCCGACGATGCCGAGCCATGCGTCGATCAGCGGCACTTCCTGCTCGAAGAAGTAGCGGCAGGCGCCCAGCTTGCCTTTGGCGAGCGCCGATTCCCCGGCGGCCATCGCCATGTCGAGCCAGAGCCAGGCGAGCACGCCATGGCCGAAGGCGCGCAGGAAAAGCGTGGCGTTGTCGAAGGCGCGGGCCGGATCGACGGTGCGCAGGGTCGCGATCGCGGCGGCGATGCGGTCCCAGACATGGCCGAGCGTGGCCGCATGGCCGGCGAGCGCCGCGTTGGCGGAGGCGCGTTCGCGGCATCGTGCGATGCGGCCGCGCAGCACGGCGAGGCCGGCGCCGTCGTCGCGCAGGATCTTGCGGCCGAGCAGGTCGATCGCCTGGATGCCGGTGGTGCCCTCGTGGATCGGGTTCAGCCGGTTGTCGCGGTAGAGCTGCTCGACGTCGAAATCGCGCGCATAGCCGTAGCCGCCATGGATCTGGATCGCGATGTCGTTCGCGGCGAGGCCATATTCGGACGGCCAGCTCTTGGCGACGGGCGTCAGCAGCCCGAGCAGCGCCGCCGCCTCGCCGTCCTTCTCCTCCTCGTCGACCAGCCGCGCGCAATAGAGGCAGAGGGCCAGCGCGCCTTCGGCATAGGCCTTCTGCGCGAGCAGCATGCGCCGCACGTCGGGATGCGCGATCAGCGGCACCGGCCCGCCGTCGCGGACGCCCACAGGCCGCCCCTGGGCGCGCTCGCGCGCATAGGCGAGCGCGTGGCGGTAGCCGCGATAGCCGGCTGCCGCCGCGCCGAGGCCGACCTGGATCCGCGCCTCGTTCATCATCTGGAACATCTGGCCGAGGCCGTCACCCGGTCCTCCGATCAGCCAGCCTGCCGCGCCGCCGCGCTCGCCGAAGTTGAGGAGGCAGTTGGAGGTGCCGCGATAGCCCATCTTGTGGTTGAGCCCGGCGACGGCGATGTCGTTGCGCGTGCCGTCGGGCAGGCTCTTGGGGACGATGAACAGCGATATGCCGCGGGTGCCGGGGACCAGACGCCCGTCGGCGCCGGGAATCTTGGCGAGGACGAGATGGACGATGTTTTCCGACACGTCCTGATCGCCGCCCGAGATCCACATCTTGTTGCCGCTGAGGCGGAAGCGGCGGCCCAGCGCGTCCTCGCCGTCCGGCTCGGCGCGGGTGCGGATGTCGGCGAGGCTGGAGCCGGCCTGCGGCTCGGAAAGGCACATGGTACCGAACCAGCGGCCTTCGATCTGCGGACGCGCGAAGGCGTCGATCTGTGCGGCTGTGCCGAAACGTGCGATCAGCCGGGCATTGGCCGCGGTCAGCATCGGATAGGCCGCGGTCGCCAGGCTCGCGGCGGCGAACTGCGCAGAGGCGGCAGCGCAGGCGAGGGCGGGAAGGCCGAGGCCGCCGAGCTCGGGCGCGAAGCCGGCCGAGAACAGCCCGGCGGCGGCATAATGGCGCAGCGCCTCGCCGATCGCCGGCAACAGGTGCACGCCGTCGGCGTCGAGCCACGGCTCGCGCCGGTCCGCCTCCTTGAAATGCGGCAGGAACTGCTCGCCGGCGAGCCGTTCCGTAAGGTCGAGCAGCGCGTCGATCGTCTCGCGGCCATCGCCGGCGGGTGACGGCGGCGCGCCGGCATCGAGCCAGTCGTGCAACAGGAAGTCGAGCTCCGCGCGGGGGATGAGCGGGTTCACCGGTCGAGCTCCGCGAAGCGGCCGCCGCGCGCCGCCAGATCCTTCAGCAGCGGCGAGGCCTGCCATGCCCAGCCGTTGCGGCCGCGCGCCAGCGCGTCGATCCGCGCTGCCACATGCGGCAGGCCCAGGCTGTCCGCATAGGCCATCGGCCCGCCGCGCGCCGCGGGAAAACCGTAGCCGTGGCGATAGACGCTGTCGATGTCGGCCGGCCGGTAGGCGATGCCTTCCTCCAGAATGCGCGCACCCTCGTTGATCATCGCCATGAGGCAACGCTCGACGATCTCCTCGTCGCCGATCGTGCGGCGGGCGATGCCCTGCTCCGCCGAATAGGCGATCAGCAGCGCATCGATCTCCGGATCGATCGTGGCGGTGCGCCCGTCGGGATAGAGATAGATGCCCTTGCCGACCTTCTGGCCGAAGCGGCCGAGGGCGCAGATACGGTCCGGGAAGCCGGAATAGGGTCGATCCGGCTGCTCGATCGCGCGGCGCTGGCGGATCTTCCAGCCGATGTCCTGGCCCGCGAGATCCATCGTCCGATAGGGGCCCATCGCCATTCCCCAGGCCTCGAGCGCCGCGTCGATCTGCTGCGGCAGCGCGCCTTCCTCGGCGAGGAAATAGGCCTGGCGGAGATATTCCTCGAAGATGCGGTTGCCGATGAAGCCGTCGCAATTGCCGGCGATCACGCCGATCTTGCCGATCCGCCGCGTGAAGGCCATCGCCGTGGCCAGCACCTCCGGCGCCGTCGCCTGCCCGCGTACGATCTCGATCAGCTTCATGACGTTCGCCGGCGAGAAGAAATGGAGGCCGACGACATGGTCCGGCCGATCCGTGAAGCCGGCGATCGCGTCGAGATCGAGCGTCGACGTGTTGCTGGCGAGGATCGCTCCCGGCCGCGCGATCCGGTCGAGCGCGCGGAACACTTGCGCCTTCACCGCGAGATCCTCGAACACCGCCTCGATGACGAGGTCCGCGCCCGCGGCGGCCGCGCTCTCCTCCGCCATGCGCAGCCGGCCGATGCGCGCGGTGCCTTGATCCGCCGCGATTCGGCCTTTTTCCACGTCGCGACGGATGGTGCGGGCGATCGTCGCCTCTGCCCGCGCCCGCGCTTCGGGTTGCGGCTCGATCAGCGTCACCGGCAGGTCGGCGGAAAGGATCGCGGTGGCGATGCCGGTGCCCATCAGGCCGCCGCCGATCACGGCGACGGATGCGATGTCCGGCCCGGGCGCCCGCCCGGCAAGGTCCGCGTCGGGCGCCATCAGTCGTGCACCGGCAGGCGGGCGGCGCGTGCAAGGAGTGGGAATGGATCCATCGTTTCCCCCGCGGGTCGGTTGAACAGGCGGCACCAGCTACCGTCCGTCGCGCCGTCCGGCGAGCCTCCATTGGCGATCGCTGGCATCGCCGCAGGATATTGCGCGGGCGGGGATCGCGCGCCGGTTCCTCCTTCGCGCCCGCTCCGCATGTGCGGAACGGTGCGGCCGAGGGGCGGGCGCGCCGCGCGGCGACGTGATAGAGGGCGCTCCAACCGCAAGGAGACGAAGGCAGCCATGACGGACTTCACGGGCCAGGTCGCGATCGTCACGGGTGCCGCCTCCGGCCTCGGCCGGGCGACCGCCGAGCTGTTCGCGCAGGCCGGCGCGACGCTCTTGCTGGCCGATGTCGACGAGGAGCGCGGGCGCGAGGCCGCGGCCGACATCGGCGCGGCCTTCCGGCGCACCGATGTCGGCGCGAGCGTCGAGGTCGACGCGCTCGTCGCCGAGACGGTCGCGCGCTTCGGCCGGCTCGACATCATGGTCAACAATGCCGGCATCTGCCCGGTACGCCCGATGCTCGACACCGACGACGCGACATACCGGCGCATCGTCGCGGTCAACATGGATGGCGTATTCTACGGCATCCGTGCCGCCGGTCGGGTGATGAAGGGGCAGGGCAGCGGCTCGATCGTCAGCACGGCCTCGACCGGCGGCATCCTGTTGACCGAGAATATGGTCCCCTATTGCGCCACCAAGGCGGCGGTGATCAGCCTGACGAAGGGGGCGGCGGTGGAGCTGGCGCCGCACGGCATCCGCGTCAACTGCGTCTGCCCGGGGGCGATGCGCACCGGCATGGCGGCGGGGCTCGAGGGCGCCGAGCGCGATTGGTTCGAAGCGCTCTCCCCGCTCGGCCGCTCGGCCGATCCCCGCGAGATGGCGGAGGCGATCCTGTTTCTCGCCTCGCCGGCCGCGAGCTATGTCAGCGGCCATGCGCTGGTGGTCGATGGCGCCACCACCGCCGGCAAGCGCGCCGGCCGCCGCTCAGACTGATCCGCCGGCGGTCAGTACCACGGCCACCGATGGCCGGCGGGCATCACCATCAGCTCGATCCGCGTGCCGTCCGGATCGGCGATGAAGATGATGTGGACCTTGCCCTCCTGCACCGATCGGGTGCCCTCCACGATCGTTCCGCCGTGGGCGACGAGGTGCGCGGCGGCCGTATCAATATCGTCGACGACGAAGGAGAGGTGGGTCAGGCCGAGCTGGTAGCGCTTGGAGGAAGGCGTGCCGATCGGCTTCGGGCTCGCGAAGGCGAGCAGCTCGATCCGCATATCGCCATTGTGGACGAACTGCGAGACGAGGCGCACGTCGCCGCTGGTTTCGGAGATCGGCGTGTCGATCTCGTAGCGCGGACCAACGGCGCAGCCGAGCCCGTCGCGATAGAAGCGAAGCGACCGTTCCATGTCGGTGACGCACACGCCGAGGTGGGATTGGGTGAAGGCGGGCATGGTTCGCTCCCGGTTCAGTAGCTGATCTTGAGGTCGACGCCGAGGCGCCTCGGCACACCGTAGACATTGCCCGCGAAGCCGAGCGCGCCGAAATCGACGCCCTGGATGCGATAATGCCGATCGAGCAGATTCTCGGTCCACAGCGTGATCTCGGCGCGTGCCCGGTCGCCGAGCGGAATCGCCGACAGGACGATGCTGCCGTTGAGCAGGCCGTAGCCCTTGGCCCGGATCTGGTCGTTGAACGGGTTGAGCAGGCTGTTCGGAAAGAAATATTGTCCGCTGCGCCACGAATAGTCGATGAGGAGCGCGGGCTTGACCGCGCCGATCTCCGGCAGATCATATTGGCCGCCGACATGCGTCGTCCATTTGGGCACATAGGGGAAATGGCTGACCGACGCATAGTTGGTCAGCACCCCCGTGCCCGGCGCCGGATAGGCCAGCTGATCGAACACCGCCTTCACATAGCCGACGCTGCCGTTGAGGGTCAGCCCGCGTGCGGGCGCCGCGATCGCCTCCAGCTCGAAGCCCGAGATGTGGGCGTTGGCGTTGCGGGTGAAGCCCGATCCGCCGGCGCCGCTCGTGCCGGTATATTGGTTGACCTGCAGATTGTCATATTCGGTGTAGAAGCCCGCGCCGTTGAGGCGCAGCCGGCGGCCGAGCCAGTCGGTCTTGAAGCCGCCCTCATAGGTGCGCACCTTTTCCGGCTTGAACACGAAGCTCACGCCCGTGCCGGCGCGGGCGTTGAATCCGCCCGATCGGTAGCCGGTGCCGATGCGTGCGTAGAGGAGGGCGTCGCCGGTCACCTGATAGCCGAGCGAGACATTGTAGGAGACATTCTCGTAGCTGCGGGTGTCGGCGCGCGTGACGGGGCGGGTCTGGTCGATCTGCTTGCGGTCGCTCGTGTAGCGGATGCCCGCCGTGATCTCGAGCTTGCCGTCGAGCGCCGCGGGCTTGACGCTGGCCTGGGCGAAGCCGGCGAGCGATCGCGCCGAGACGTCCGCATTGGTGGCGCTGGTCAGGTTGAGGCCCAGCGAGGGCCCGAGCAGGACGGTGAAGTAGGTCGGTGCGATCTCTCCGCCCTTCTCCTTGAAATAATAGCCGCCGGCGACGAAGTTGAAATCGCGGAAGCTGCCGAGAAGCTGCACTTCCTGCGAGAATTGGTGCTGCCGGCGGAAGGTGTCGTCGTCCGCCGCGAAGGGCGTCACGGCGGCTATGCCCGTCGTCGTCCGTCCGAGCATCCCGCCCGGTGCGAAGGCTACGGGTTGGCGCCCCTTGAACTTGCGGTAGCCGGTGATGGACTTGATCTTGATCTGGTCGGTCAGATCGAGCTGCAGCGTCAGCGCATGGCCCCAGGCCCTGGTATGCTGGCGGTCGGTCGGCTGCAGCGGCACGACGTCGCGATAGTGCGGATCGACGACGAGGCTGTTTCCGCCCAGCGACGGCGATTGGCCGTAATAATTCTTCACCGCGTCGGTCGCATAACCGATCTGAAAGGCCAGCGCCTGGCCTCGCAGATCGGTGTAGTCAAAGCTGTAGTCGGCGGTCAGGCCGCCCCATTGGCCGTGCAGCTTGCCGAAGAAGGTCTCGGCATTGAGCGCGCCCGGATCGCGATTGGACGGCGCCGCCGGATTGTCGACATAGCCGTGCCGCTCGCGATGCTGGTAGGCGATGAGCGCGCTGAGGCCGGACTCGCCGATCGCGCCGGTGTCCATCCGGACCTGGCCATAGCGTTCCGCGAAGGACGAGGCGCCGCCCTTGAGCTCGACCGCGAAGCCCTCCTTCGGCGTCGGCGTGGTGATCGAGATCGCGCCGCCGCTCGTATTGCGGCCGAAGAGCGTGCCCTGCGGCCCGCGCAGCACCTCGATACGCGCCGGCGAGACGAGATTGAGATTGGCGCTCACGTTGCGCGCGACATAGACGCCGTCGATATAGGTGCCGACGGGGGAATCGACGCTGAGCAGCAGCTCCTGCGCGCCCACGCCGCGGATGAAGGCGATCGATCCGCCGAGCACGGAGGGCATCGGCTGGCTCGCGAGGTTCGGAACCAGATTCTGCAGCTTGTCGGGCTGATCGATCCGCAGCCGCTCGAGCGATTGCGCGGGCAGCGCGGACACGGCGACCGGCGTCTCCTGCAGCCGTTCCTCGCGGCGCCGTGCGGTGACGACGATGTCCTGGATGGCCCCGTCCGCGTTCATGGCCGGCGGCGCGGTTTCCTGCTGGGCGAACGCCTCTCCCGCGAACAGCGCCGCGCCGATCGCCAGGCCGAGCGGCCGGCGCACCTCGAGTCTCAATCCTCTCACGGTTCCCCCTCCTTCTTATGATCTGCCGCGAAGCCGGACTTCGCCTTCAGCCGTCGAACCCGTAGAGCCGCGCTGCGTTGTCATGGACGATCCGGCGGATCTCCGCCGGGGCGAGGCCCGCCAGCCTGTCCTCCAATATCGCCATCGATCGGGGGTAGGTGGATTCGGTATGCGGATAGTCGCTGCCCCATGCGAGGCAGTCGATGCCGAAGACGTCGCGCATGCGCAGGCCGAACGGATCTTCCTGGAAGGAGACGAATATGTTCCGGCGGAAGAAGTCGCTCGGCAACATGTCGGGATCGTCGAAGCGTCTCCATTCGGGTCCGCGCGGCGGGCGATCGGTATAGTTATAGTCGAGCCGCTGCAGGAAGATCGGGATCCACGACAGCTCATGCTCGATCGCGCCGATCTTGAGCCCCGGATGCCGTTCGAACACGCCCGAATAGATGAGCTCGGAAAGCGAGATGCGGACCTGATAATCCTGGTTGACGAAGCGCGAGGGCGGCACGTGCTTCACGTTGAGCCGGAAGGCGGCGTCGCCCACGCGCGGATCTGCGCGATCGGTCCCGACATGGAGCGAGAGCGGCATGCCGAGCGCCTCGGCGGTCGCCCAGAGCCGGTCATAGTCCGGCAGCCGGTAGCTGCCCCAGGGCGGCGGCGCGACCGAGATCATCGCGCCGGCGAGGCCGATGCGGTGGCACCGCTCGAGCTCGCGGGTCGCGCTCTCGATGTCGTCGACGTTGAGCATGCCGATGCCCTTCAGCCGGCCGGGCGACGAGGCGCAGAAGTCGGCGATCCAGTCATTGTAGACGCGCATCGCCTCGGTCACGACCGCCGTCGTCGGCACCGCGTAGAGCACGAGGCCCTGGCTCGGATAGATCACCGAGCCCCAGATCCCGTCGCGCTCGTTGTCGGCGAGATAGCGCGCGGGATCATATGCGGCGTCGGTCACCTCGCTGAACCGCCCCGAGGTGCGCAAGGCATGCGAATCGATCTCGAAGCGGCGGCCGGCGTTGATGCCGAGGAAGGACATCGTCTTCTTGCCGTCGACATACCACCAGTCGCCATCCTCGTCGGTGACGACGCGCGGCGCGCGATCGCCGAAGGCGCCTTCCATGCATGCCCAGAGACCGGGCGGCTCGATGATGTGCGAGTCCGAAGAGATGATCCGTGTGGATCGGAGCACGTCCGCCGTGGTCGCGGGCGCGCCTTCGCTCAGGAGCGTCATGAGGGTCTCCTTCCGTCTGGATGTCCGGCCGTCGAGACGGCCGAGAGGATGTGGCCGGGGCCGGCGGCGACGGCCGCAGGATCGATCGCGCCGTCGCGGCGGATCGGCACGCCGTTCACCACGACATGGACGACCCCGGTCGGGGAGTCGGCGATCAGCCGCTCGCCATTCGCCGGCAGATCCCGGACGCGCCGGATCGGGCCGGGCGAGAGCGTGTCGAGATCGAACACGGTGAGATCCGCCGGCGCGCCGACGCGCAGATAGCCGCGATCGATGCCGAGCACGTCGGCAAGCTCGCCGGTGAGCTTGCGCACGCCCGCCTCGATCGGCATCACCCGGCGATCGCGCACCCAGCGCGAGAGGAAGTCGGTCGGCAGCACCGCATCGCAGATCTGGCTGATATGCGCGCCGGCATCGGAGAGGCCGATGATGCAGCCGTCGCCGGTCAGCAGTTCCGCCACGCTCGCCTCGTCGTCATTGGCGAAGGTGACGCTGAACCGCGTGGCGAGATCGTCGGCGATCGCGATGGCGCAGAGTATGTCGATCGGATGCCGCTTCTCCGCGGCGGCGAGCTCGGCGATCGATCGGCCGATCAGTTCGGGATTGGCCGCGGTTTCGGAAACGCGGATCAGCTCCCAGCGCGGCTGCTGCTTGTTCGGCAGGGCCAGCTCCGCGGCGGCGGCCTCCCGCCAGGCACGGCTGGCATAGAGCGCGAGTCGATCCTCCGGCGCCGCGGCGATGATCTCGGCGAAGCAGGCGAGATGAGAGAAGGAATAGGGGGCCTTCAACGAGATTTGCTGGATGATCGGCCGGCAGGTGACCTGCGCCCAGATGGCGCAGCCTGCGGCCCGCGCCTCGCGCAGCAGGCGCAGCTTCGCCCGATAATCGCGGGGCGGCTGCATATCCTCCGGGAAGACGAGGATCGAGGACCAGTTGACCGTGACGCCGTGGCGCCGCTGGAAATCGGGCAGCCATGCGAAATTCTCGCCCGGCGCGATATGCACCGTACCGCGGCCCTGTTCCGCCACGACGGCCATCAGCGCCTCGGTCTCTTCCTGGGTGGCGACGACGGAAGGCACCGGCTTGCCGCGATGGCCGAGGATGAAGCCCGCCCGGTCGGTCGAGAAGCCGAGCGCGCCGTCGGCGATCGCGTCCGCGACCACCGCCTTCATCCGCGCGGTTTCCTCCGGCGTTGCCGCGCGTTCGTAGCTCGCGTCGCCCATGACGTAGACGCGCACGGCCGTATGGCCGACATAGCCGCCGAAATTGATCGCCGGCTTTCTGCGGGCGACGGCGCGCAGATAGTCGCCATAGGTCTCGAAGTCCCACGAGACGCCGCTCTCGATCGTCCGGGGATCCATGTCCTCCACCTTCTCGAGCGTGCCGACTAGCGTCGCCTTGCCTTGCATGCGCACGGGCGCGATGCTGAAGCCGCAATTGCCGGCCACCACGGAGGTCACGCCGTGCCAGGAGGAGGGGGTGAGCGCGGGATCCCACAGGACCTGGGGGTCGTAATGGGTGTGGATGTCGATGAAGCCGGGGGCGACGATCTTGCCCCTCGCGTCGAGCCGGTCCCTGCCCGAAAGGCCGTTGCCGATCGCTGCGATCCGGCCGGCGGCCACGGCGATGTCGGCTCGAAAGCCGGGGGCTCCGCTGCCGTCGATGATGGTGCCGCCCTCGATCACGAGATCGTGGTGCATCGCTCTTCCTCACGTTATTTTCTATAGAAATTTGTACTGTACAAATACTGTATGATGCAATCACTGCGGGGCGGCATGACGAACAGCAAGCGGCGTTCAGACGGATTTTCCGAGGAGGCGGAACGGGAGGCGGCGATCGCCGCAGCGGGCGAACGCGTGATCGATGCGGTGCGGGCGATGCGCAAGAGCCGCGACCACACCTCGCTCCAGCGCGTGATCTACATGCTGGACGAGCATCAGCTGACCCCTGTCCAGGTCGACATTCTGGAAACCGTGGCTGCCGGCTCGGCGATGCGGATGAGCGAGGTGGCGGCGACGCTGGGCGTCGATGCCTCGACCTTGACGCGCACCCTGGCGCCGCTGATCGAATATGGGTTCCTCAGGCGGAGCGTCGCGCCGAACGATCGCCGCGTGGTGATCGTCGAAGCGACCGCCGCCGGTATCGAAGGCGCGTGTCGCATCGGCGCCACGCGCCGGGAGGTGATGCGCGCGGTGCTCGGCCGCATGGCGCCCGAGCGCATTCATCTCCTCGCCGATCTGATGGAGGAATATCTGCGTTCCGTCGCCCACGAAGCGCGGGCGCGCGGCGTGCTGTAGCGGTCCGGATCACGCCAGCCGGCGGAACGGCCGGGTGCCGTCCCAGGCCTTGCCGGCGGCCTTGATGTCGTCGAACAGCGCGGTCATTGCCGGCTTCGGTTCGATGATCTCGATCATCGTCGCCGGAAACCCGATGCCGGTCTCGACATAGGCGAAGCGCGACATCGGCAGCACCCCTTCGAGCACCACGCCGAGCCCGGCCGCGCGCGCCGCCGCCACCTGTTCGTCATAGCGATCGGTGAAGGTGCCGAGATGATGGATGCCGGTCCGGACGGACTCGAGGAAGTCGCGATAGGTGGAGGGCGCCGAGCCGGGCTGGATCAGCTCGATCATCGTCTCGCCGCTATAGGCGAGCGCGACCGCCCGGTACATATCGACATCCTTCGCCGCGCGCCGCCCATCGACCTCGAGCCATTCGAACTCCAGCGGCAGCGGGAAGCTGAAGAACGGGCCGACGCCCATCGTCCGCGTCCAGTGCGCGACATGCGCCTCGATGTCCTCCACCACATAGGCGATCTGGAAGATCGGTCCGAAAGCCCGGCTCATCGCGTCTCTCCTCATGTTCGGCGCCGTCCGGCCCGCCGGTGCGCGAATCCGCTTGCAAACAATCATGCATGTCTTTTTTATGCAAGCCGATCCGCGGCGCCGAACGACTCGCGGGCCAAAGAACCGCATCCGATGGAGAGTGAGGGATGAACTTCGATTTCCGTCTGTGGGAGATCCACACCGGCGCGCCGCATCCGTTCAACGATCGCGCGCCGCCGATCGACAACGGCACCGGCCGGCCCACCCCCGAACGCTATCACAGCCGCGCCTTCGCCGATGCCGAGTGGGAGCGCGTGTTCGCGAAGAGCTGGCTGCTCGCCTGTCCGGTCTCGGACGTGCGCGAGCCCGGTGATTTCGTCCGCTTCGACATCGGGCGCGAAAGCTTCATCATCGTGCGCGGCGAGGATGGCGACGTGCACGCCCACTATAATGTCTGCCCCCACCGCGGCAGCCGGCTGGTGCTGGACGACTTCGGCAGCCTCGCCCGCTTCACCTGCCCCTTCCACAGCTGGCAGTTCGATCTCGACGGCAGCAACCTGCGGGTCACCGATCGCGAGACCTTCCGGCCGGAGGTGCTCTGCCACGATATCGACATGAGCTCGGTGCGCTGCGAGGTGGCGGCCGGGCTGGTCTTCATCTCGATGGATCCGCAGATCCGCCCGCTCAAGGAGTGGCTGGCGCCGATCCTGCCCCATCTCGAGCTCTACCAGATCGATCGGATGCACGTGATCCAGCATCGCCGGTCGGATTGGGGCGCTAACTGGAAGGGCGGCGTCGATGCCTTCGCTGAGATCTACCATCTCCATGCCGTCCATCCGCAGACGCAATGCCTGATGGACGATCGCACCCAGATCGATCTCTATCCGAACGGCTTCAGCCGCCAGTTCGTGCCCTTCGCGCAGCCCAGCCCGCGCTTTCCCGACCAGGAGAGCGTCAATCCCGGCATCCAGCTCATGCTGCGCGATGCCGGCATCGATCCGGAAGGCTTCACCGGCACCGCGCACGAGACGCGCGCCGCCGTGCAGCAGGCCAAGCGGCGGCGGTCCGAGGAGCTGGGGCTCGGCTATGAGCGGTTCAGCGACACGCAGCTGAGCGATTCCACCGTCTACAGCGTCTTCCCCAACGCCCAGCTCGGCTGCCATCCCGAGGCGGTGTTCGTGCACCGCTTCCTTCCGCACGCGACCGATCCGAACCAGTTCACCTATGATACGATGATCCTCTACCGGCATGTCGATGCGCCCGGCTATGGCCCGCCGGCGTGGATGGGCCTCAGCGAGGCGATCGACACGAGCGGCGAGATCCGGCCGGAGATCGTCCACACCGGGCTCGGCGAGCCGCCCGGGCTCGGCGAGGTGCTCGATCAGGATTCCGATCTGCTTCCCATCGTCCAGGCCGGCGCGCGTTCGCGCGGCTTTCGCGGGCCGCTGTGGAGCGAGCAGGAGGCGCGGCTCCGCCATTTCCATGCGGAGCTCGACAGGCTGATGCAGGAAGGCGAGGCATGAACTACGATCCGCGCGGCTGGGCCGTCCACAAGAACAGCACCCATCCCTTCGATCGTCCGGCGGCGCCGATCGACAACGGCACGGCACGTCCCGATCCCTCGCGCTACGTTTCGCGCGCCTTCGCCGAAGCGGAATGGGAGAAGGTCTTCACCCGCACCTGGCTGCTTGCCGGCCCGGCCAGCGACGTGCGCGAGCCGGGCGATTGGATGCGCTTCGATATCGGCCGCGAAAGCTTCATCGTCGTGCGGACGCAGGCCGGGGGGCTTGCTGCCCACTACAATGTCTGTCCGCATCGCGGCAGCCGGCTGGTGCAGGGCGATGTCGGCTCGCAGGGACGCTTCACCTGTCCCTTCCACAGCTGGCAGTTCGATCTCGACGGCCGCAACGTTCGCGTCACCGACCGGGAGACCTTCCGTCCCGAGGTGCTGTGCCACGGCACCGATCTCAGCTCCGTCCGGGTGGAGGAGGCGGCCGGGCTGGTCTTCCTTTCGATGACGGACGACGTGCCGCCGCTGCGCGACTATCTCGGGCCGATCCTGCCGATGCTCGAAACCTACCGGATCGATCGGATGCACGTCGTGCAGCATCGTCGTTCGGACTGGGCGGCGAACTGGAAGGGCGGCATCGACGCCTTCTATGAAAGCTACCATCTCCATGCGATCCATCCCCAGACGATGGGGATGCTGGACGATCGCACCCATATCGATCTCTACCCGAACGGCATGAGCCGGCAGTTCGTCCCGTTCGGCCAGCCCAATTCGCACTTCCCCGATCAGGAGGCGATCAATCCCGGCATCGCCGCGATGCTGAGCGATGCCGGCATCGATCCCGCGGCCTTCCCCGGCACGGCGGCGGAGAGTCGGGCGGCGATCGCGGCGGCGAAGCGCGAGCGCGCGGCACGGCTCGGGCTCGACTATGATCGGTTCAGCGACGCGCAGCTCACCGATTCCACCATCTTCGGCATCTTCCCCAATGCCCAGGTCGGCTGCCATCCCGAGGCGGTGTTCCTGCACCGGTTCAAGCCGAGCGCGGACGATCCGGAGCAGTTCACCTACGAGACCACGATCCTCTATCATCATGTCGACGTGCCGGGCTATGGCGCGCCGCTCTGGATGGGGCTCGGCGAGGATGTCGATCTGACCGGCGAGACCCGGCCCGAGGTGGTCCATACCGGCCTCGGCGAGCCGCCGGGCATGGGCGAGGTGCTCGATCAGGATTCGGATTTGCTGCCCACCGTCCAGGCCGGTGCGCGCTCGCGCGGCTTCCGCGGCCCGCTGTGGGGCGAGCAGGAAGCACGGCTCCGCCATTTCCACGCCGAGCTCGATCGCTGGATGGCGCGCCGCGACGCATGATCCGCTCCTCTCCGCCATGCGCGGGGAGGGAGAATCGGGAGCGGGCCTTCTCTCGTTCGAAGAAGGCCCGCCGGCCAGGCCGGCCGCGCCTCAGAAGGGGCGGATCGTCACCCCGTTGTCGACCACCATCTCGGCTCCGGTGATGAAGCGTGATTCGTCGGAGGCGAGGAACAGCACCATCGCCGCGACATCCTTGGGGTGGCCGCTCATGCCCGGCTTCAGCACGCCGTCGGGCACCGCATGCTCCTCGCCCGGCCGTCCTTCCGCCTGCTGCACCATCGGCGTCTCGATCGAGCCGGGATGCACCGAGTTGCAGCGGATCTTGTAACCCTTCTCCTGGCACATCACGGCGACGGACTTGGTCATCGCCCGCACCGCGCCCTTGGCGGCCGAATAGGCGAAGAAGATCGGATAGCCGAGCAGCGCGCCCGTCGAGGACATGTTGATGATCGAGCCGCCGTCGTTGCGGTTCATCAGCGGAATGGCGTGCTTGCAGCCGAGGAAGACGCCGTCGCTCATGATCGCGTTGACCCAGCGATACTGCTCCAGCGTGGTTTCCTCGACATCGGCGTTGAGCACGACGCCGGCATTGTTGACGAGGATGTCGAGCCGCCCGAAGCGCCGCTCGATCTCGCGCATGATCGCGATCCAGGCCTCTTCGGAGGCGACGTCCAGCTCCAGCGCGATCGCGCCGTTGCCGATCCGCGCCGCCACGCGCTCCGCCGCGTCTCGCCGCACGTCCGTCACCACCACCGTCGCGCCTTCGCGCGCCAGCGCCTCGCAATCGGCGGCGCCCAGTCCCGATCCGCCGCCCGTGACCAGCGCGACCTTGCCTTCCACACGTCCCATCTGCCTCTCCTCGGGTAAGGCGGCATCCGGTCTCAGGCCGCGCCGCCCTCGTTGAAATAGTCGGGCATGCCGCCGGGCCACACGACGCCCCACTGCGCCTGGCCGCCGTCGATCACGATCAGGTCGCCGTTGATGAAGCGTGCCGCCGGCGAGGCGAGATAGGCGATCGCCTCCGCCACGTCCCAGGCATCGCCGCGCATCTTCATCGGATTGGCCTGGTGGAAGCGCGCCAGCGCCTCCTCCGGATAGACGCCGAAACCCTCGGTCTCGATCACGCCGGGGCCGATGCAGTTGACCCGGATCTTGAACGGCGCCCACTCGGTGGCCAGCGTCTTCGACAGGTAGATCACGCCGGCGCGCGCCGCGCAGGTATGCGCCGCCTGCGGCATGCCGCGTTCGACATTGGCGACGATGGTGACGATGTTGCCCGGCTGGCCCTTGTCGCGCCAGGCCTTCGCCGCCTCCTGCATCATCCACCAGGTGCCGTTGAGATTGGTGTCGATCACCGCCAGCCAGCCCTTGCGGCTGAAGTCGATCGCGTCCTGCGGGAACTGTCCGCCGGCATTGTTGACCAGCGTGTCGATGCCGCCGAGGCTGTGGTGCACATCCTCGATCAGCGCCTCCACCGCATCCGGATCGCGGATCGTCATCGCCTTGGTGAAGACGGTGCGGCCGGTCGCGGCCCGGATCGCCTCCCGGGTTCCGGCGAGCTTGTCCGGATCCCGGCCGCAGATCGCCACCTCGGCGCCGAGCCGTGCGGCAAGAAAGGCGGCGGCCTTGCCCATGCCGCTGCCGCCGCCGGTGATCAGGATGCGCTGCCCCGCCAGCATGTCCTCGCGGAACACGGTCGGCCGCGTCGCGAGCGCCTGCTCGTCCAGGCCGCGCCGGGGGCGTGTCGGATCGTTGGGGTCCGGTCGGACATGCCGCTTTTCGTTCATGAACTCACCCGCTTTTCCTTTCGGTCGACCCTAGCAGTGCCTCCGGTAAAAACAATCACAAATGCCTTTTTTATGTGGGAGGAGGTGGAGAGGAAAGCTGCCGATATGGCGCCATAATTCCCGAAACGTCCTGTTTCCTGGAAATGGAGGTGCTGCTTGAAAAAGCAGTCATGACTGTCTTTAATGGGGTCAGGACGAGGAGGAAGGCATGGCTGGTTTGACGGGCAAGGTCGCGGTGGTGATGGGCGCTGCCGGACGCGGCAATATGGGGCAGACGATCGCCCGCCGTCTGCGGCGGGAGGGAGCGCAGCTTGTCGTCGCCGGGCGCGACGAGGCGGCGCTCGCCGAGATCGCCGACGAGCTGGGCGGCCTCGCCGTCGGCCGGTGCGACATCACGAGCGAAGCGGATCTCGCGCATCTCGCCGAAACGACCGTCGCGCGCTTCGGCGGCCTCGACATCGCGGTCAATGCGACGGGCTGGGGGCTGCTCAAGCCGTTCCTCGAAACCACCCGCGAGGAAATCGAGCGGATCACCGCGCTGCAGTTCACCGGCGCGATCCTCTTCTATCAGGCGATGCTGCGCGCGATGCGCGACGGCGGCGCGCTCGTCCAGATCTCGTCGGCGACGGCCAGCATCATGCTGGAGGATCATGCCGCCTATATGGGCACCAAGGCCGGCTCGGATCATGTGATCCGCTGCATCGCCAACGAGTTCGGCCATCGCGGCATCCGCGCCAACTCGATCGCGCCCGGCTTCACCGTGACGCCCATGACGGCGAAGGCCGGCCGCAACCCGGCGATCATCGGCGCCTTCGCGAAGGAATATCCGCTCGGGCGCGTCGGCACGAGCGAGGACATTGCCGAGGCGGTGGCCTGGGTGGTCTCCGATGCCTGCTTCATGACCGGCCAGGTGCTGCAGGTGAACGGCGGCGTCACGCTGCGCCGCAATCCGCGCAATGCGGAGATCGCCGCCGCGGTGCGCGAAGCACGCGCCGCCGCCGCGCAGGCCGAAGGCGCCGGATCATGATCCGCGGCGTCCACCACCTCGCGGTCTCGACGCCCGATCTCGATCGCTTCGTCGATCATTATGCCCGCTGGTTCGGGTTCGAGCGGCAGGGCGGCGGCAGCTGGCAGCCCGGCAACGCGCGCATCGATCGGATGGTCGGCCTCCGGGACAGCGCCGCGCGCTACGAGATGATCCGGCTCGGCAATCTTTATATCGAGGTCTTCGAATATGGCGCGCCCCAGGGGCAGCCGGTCCGGCCGCGGATGTGCGATCACGGCATCATCCATCTGTGCCTCTACTGCGACGACGTCTTCGCCGAATATGAGCGGCTGAGGGCGCTCGGCATGGAATTTCGCGGGCCGCCCGGCGGCGAGGCGGCGACGCGCGCGACCTATGGCTTCGATTGCGACGGCAACATCGTCGAGCTGCTGCAGATCGTCGATCCGGCATGCGGCTTCGCGTTCGAGCGGGCGGTGGCGCTGCCCGCGCCGGCTTGAATCGAGAGCGTCACGCCGGCAGTCGAAGGGGCCGGGTGACGGAAAGGGAAGCGGGCGCTTGCGTCCTCAACCGCCCAGCTCCCGCAGCAGCGTCGCGGGATCGCGATCCCATCGCTCGCCGGCCTTGCGGATCGCGGCGAAGAAGGCGCGGATCGCCGGCGTGTCCTCGATGATCTCGATCATGTGGCTGAGCGTCGCCACCGCATCGACATAGGCATAGCGCATCGTGCCGAACGCGCCATCGGCCGCCACGGCGTGGCCGCGATCGGTGTAATGGGCGAGCGCGGCGTCGAAATCCTCGGCGAGGAAGGCGATATGGTGAAAGCCGGTCGCGCCGGCGTCCACGGTGTCGCGATAGGCGGAGGGGCCGTCGTCGAGCTGCTCGACCAGCTCGATCTGCACATCGCCATGCTGGGCGACGGCGGTCGAGAAGCGGGTCGCATGCGGGCGGCCGCGATAGCGCGGGCCGGTCAGCTGGAGATCGCGATTGACCAGGAAGGGCCCGACGCCGGCAGCCTCGTGCCAGCGCCGCGCGGCCGCCTCCAGATTGGGCACTACCCAGGCATATTGGATGATCCGGGGCTGAAAGCTCATGCCGGCCGCTCCTCGCTGTCCACCTGCCGGAGCACCGCGCGGGTGGCCGCGACGGCACGGGTCACGCGTTCGCGCGCGCTCGTTCCGGCCTTCCTCGCCGCCGTCTGCGGCACCTCGATCTCGATCACGGCATCGCCGGCGAGATGGCGAAGCGCCTCGACGATCGGGAAATCGCCGCTGCCGGGCAGCATGCGCTCGCGGATCGCCTCGTGCCAGCGGTCGGCTTCGGCGATCGTCGCCGGGCCGTCGCAGATCTGCGCATAGCCGATGAGATCGGCCGCGGCGGCGACATCGTCCGGCGTGCCGCCGCTGCGGACGAGATGGAGCATGTCGCACACCAGCCCGCCATTGGCACGCGCGGCCGCGCGCACGACGGCGGCGGCCGAGCCGATGTCGCGCACCGCCGAGAAGGCGTTGAACTCGAGACCGGCGACGATCCCGTGCCGCGCTGCCAGATCGCAGAAGCGGCCGAACCGCGCGATCGCCGTCGCCCGGTCGGCGGCGTGGACATGCGCGGTCGCCCGCCGCGCGCCCAGCGCCGCGCCGGTCGCCAGCGCCGCATCGAACCTCGCTTCGTCCTCCGTGCCGTCGAGCGGGAACACCTCGAGGTTCAGGAGCGAGACGCCGCTTGCCGCCATATGCGCGCCGAGCGCCGCGACATCGGTGGGGCGCACCATCGGATAGACGTGCCGCGCTGCCTCCGGGACGTGGGTGAACAGGCACACATGGTCGCAGCCCGCCTCGGCGGCGAGCGAGATCAGTTCGGTCGGCGTCACCTCCAGCGCGCAGAGATGATGCAGCGAGAGCGGCCGCTCCCGCGGCGCGTCGCCGCTCAAGAAAAAGTCATTCATGATTGTTTTTATGTCAAACTGTGATAGGGCGAGTCAATCGCGCCCAGAGGGGTGATTGGATGAGGAACATGGACGTCATCACCGGCGAGATTCCACGGGACGATTTCGAGCGGATGGACTATGAGCGCGCCCGCAAGGAGCCGCCGCGCGGCTTTCCCAAGCTGCCCGACATCCCCGGCCGGCGCTATGTCGACAAGGAATTTCTCGCCCTGGAGCGGGATCGCATGTGGAAGCGCGCCTGGCTCTATGCCGGCCATGCGGACCAGCTGCCCAATCCCGGCTCCTGGTTCGTGACCCGCAACACCGGCTCGCCGGTCATCGTGACGCGCGGGCTCGATGGCGTGATCCGCGCCTTCTTCAACACCTGCCAGCATCGCGGCGCGCCGCTCGTCACCGAGGAGGCGGGCGAGGCGCGGGGCTTCGTCTGCGGCTATCATGGCTGGAGCTATACGCTCGACGGCAAGCTGACGGCGGTGCGCGACAAGCGCGATTTCGTCGATCTCGATTTCGCCTGCCGCTCGCTCGTTCCGGTGCGCTGCGAAAGCCTCGGCAACCTGCTCTTCCTCAACGAGGATCCCGACGCGCAGCCGCTGATCGAGCATATCGGGCCGATGGCGGGCGAGCTGGAGCAGTTCCAGCTCGATACGCTGCGTCTCGTCGATACCAAGAGCTACGAGGTGGAGTGTAACGTCAAGGTCCTGCTCGATGCGTTCCTGGAGGTCTATCATATCAAGTCGATCCACCAGTCGACCGTGGATCGCTTCCTCGACCATCGCGGGATGATCGTTACGCTCTGGCCCAACGGCCACAGCCGCATGGTGACGCCGAACCGCCGGCCGGACTGGAAGGATCCCGGCACGATCGGCATGCCCACGATCCCGACCGTCACCGCCCTGCCGGCGAACAACAATGTCAGCTACCATATCTATCCGAACTTCGTGATGCCGCCCTCGGACAGCGGGATCCCGATCCTGCAATTCTGGCCGATGGGCGATCGCAGGTCGCGCGTGGTGTCGAGCTGGGTCGCGCCGGAGCATGATCCCGCCAACCCCAATCCGCTGTGGGAGACGCGCATCGCGAACTGGACGCGGATCCTCTACGAGGATCTGCAATATGCGCCGCAGATCCAGGAATCGCTGGAGAGCGCCGGCTTTCGTGGCATGCCGCTCAACTATCAGGAGCGGCGCATCTACCACTGGCACGAGGAGCTCGATCGCCGCATCGGCCTCAACCAGGTTCCGCCGGAGGCGCGGGTCGAGCAGGTGTTGCACGATTGGGTGGAGCGCTGAGGCAATCAACGCCCTTTCCCTGCAGGGGAGGGTTGAAAGAAAACAACGAGAAAGCTCCTGAGGAAGAGGGATGGATTTCAGACTCACCGCCGAACAGCGGGCGCTGCGCGATGCGGCGCGGGATTTCGCCCGTGCCGAGCTGCCCGCGGTTGCCGCCGAATGCGAGCGTGACAACAGCCCGCCGGGCCATGCGCTGGTGAAGCGCTTTGCGGAGATGGGCTTCCTCGGCATCAACGTGTCGGCGGAGCTCGGCGGTCTCGGCCTCGGCAATCTCGAGGCGCTGATGGTCCTCGAGGAATTCGCCAAGATCAGCTCGGCGGTCGCCTTCCCGATCTTCGAATCGTCGGTGGGCCCGGTGCGGGCGATCGAGCATTTCGGCTCCGACACGCTGAAGCGGCGGATCGTGCCGGCGGTGTGCGCGGGCGATATGGTCGTCGCGATCGGCATGTCCGAGCCCGATGCCGGATCGGCGCTGACCGACCTCAAGACCCGCGGCGTCGTGCGCGGCGACACGGTGGTGATCAACGGCACCAAGCGCTGGTGCTCGGGCGGCGGCCATGCCGATGCCTATCTCGTCTATTGCCGCCTCTCGGACGATCCGGGGCCCAAGGCGATCGGGGCGGTGCTGGTCGAGAAGGGAAGGCCGGGCTTCAGCTTCGGGCCCAACGAGAATCTCATGGGCTTCCGCGGCGTGCCGTCCGCCGATCTCCACTTCGATGATGTCGAGGTGCCGGTCGGGAACATCGTCGTGCCCGCCGGCGGCTTCAAGAAGCTGATGGAGGCATTCGATCTCGAACGTTGCGGCAACGCCACCATGGCGCTGGGCCAGGCGTCCGGCGCGCTGGAGGATGTCGCGGCCTATGTCCAGGAGCGCCGGCAGTTCGGCAAGCCGATCGTCGAATTCCAGGCCGTCCAGCTCAAGCTCGCCGAGATGCACATGAAGGTCGACGCCGCCCGCCTGCTGATCTGGCGCGCCGCGGTCAACGCCGAGGAAGGGCTGCCCTCGATCCTCGATTCCTCCACGGCGAAATGCTTCGCCAACTCGATTGCGCGGGAGGTCGCGGGCGATGCCGTTCAGCTGATGGGCGCCTATGGCTATTCGAAGGAGTTCTCGATGGAGCGCCGGCTGCGCGACAGCTGGGGCTGGGGCATCGCCGGCGGCGCGATCGACATCCAGAAGGTCAACATTGCCTCCGCCCTGCTCGGGCGGCGCTTCGATCAGCGGCGCTGATGACGCGGCAGCGTATCGCCATGCTGTCGGACGTGCCGGAAGGCGCCGGCAAGGCGTTCGATGTCGCCGGCCGGTCGGTGCTCCTCTGCCGCAGCGCGGCGGGCCTGTTCGCGGCGGAGAATATGTGCAGCCATGCCCTGGCGCATCTCGAGGGCGGCAAGGTGAAGGGGCCCTATCTGTTCTGCCCGCTGCACGGCGTGCGCTTCGACTTGAGGACGGGCGCGCCGAGCGGCAATCTCACCAAGAAGCCGATCGCAACCTATCCGGTGACGGTGGAGGGGGACGAGATCTTCGCCGAGCTGCCCGATGACTGAGCCGCCCCGTCGCCTCCTCCATGTCGAGGCGAGCCCGCGCGGGCCGCGCTCGCGCTCCTCGGCCGTCGCCCGGCGGCTGATCGAGCGGCTCGGCTCGGCGCAGGTCGAGACGCTGAACCTGTTCGATACTGATCTGCCGCCCTTCGACGGCGCCGTCATCGAGGCGCGCTATGCGCTGATCGGCGGCGAGCCGGTGCCGCTGGAGATGATCGCGGCCTGGGATCGGATCGGCCGCGCCGCCGCGCATCTCCTGTCCTTCGATATCTGGCTGTTCAGCGTGCCGATGTGGAATTTTGGCATTCCCTATCGGCTCAAGCACTATATCGACATCGTGACCCAGCCCGGCATGCTTTTCTCCGCGGACGCCGCGGGCGCGGTGGTCGGCCTCGCCGCCGGCCGCACCGCGATCCTCGTCGGTTCGGGCGCGCTCGATATCCGCGCGGGCAGCCCGCTCGCCGCGCTCGATCATCAGGCCGCCTTCCTGCGGAGCTGGCTCGGCTTCGTGGGCATCGTCGACATCCACCCGATCGACATCCGTCCGACCTTTGCCGCCGCCGGGGATGTGGAGCGCACCATGGCGGCCGCGCTCGCCGAGGCCGATCGCCTCGCCGAGAGGCTGCGCTGATGGCCGGCGCCAGCGCCTATCGCGCGGCGTGGCGCGGACGCGAGGGCGTGCCGCCCGATCTGTTCGATTTCGTCGAGGTCGCCCCCGATCGCTTCCGCGTGCCGCCGACCTTCGGGCCGCTCGCGCGGCTGTTCGGCGGCCATGTGCTCGCCCAGGCGCTGTCCGCGGCGCAGCGCACCGTCCGGCCCGGCCGGCTCGCGCACAGCTGCCACGCCTATTTCGTCCGTCCGGGGCGTGTCGACGTGCCGATCGATTTCGCCGTCACCCGCGACAGCGACGGGCGCAGCTTCTCCGCCCGCCGCGTCACCGCGACGCAGGAGGGCGCGCTGATCCTCAGCCTGTCGGCGTCGATGCACGAGGAGGAGGCGGGGCCGGTGCAGCAGTTCGCGCCGCCGGAGGTGCCGCCGCCCGAATCGCTGCCGCCGCTCGATGCGGTGATGGCCGAATCGATGGCGCGGATGCCTTCCTATCGCCAGGCTTTCTGGGATCGCGACCTCGGCCTCGATTTTCGCGCGGTCGAGCCGTTCGTGACGATCGATCCGCCGGCCGCCCCGCCGCGCCGGCATTTCTGGGTGCGCGTGCGCGATCGCCTGGGCGAGGATCCGGCCGAGCATCAGCGCATGTTCGCCTATCTCTCGGATCTGTTCATCCTGCACACCGGCCTCGGCCCGCTGGGGGTGAGCTGGGCGAGCCCGCGGCTGCAGGATGCCAGCCTCGATCACGCCATCTGGTTCCACCATCGCTTCCGCGCGGACGAGTGGCTGCTCTGCGCGATGGACAGCCCCTTCGCCGGCGGTGCGCGCACGCTCGGGCGGACGACCGTGTTCACCCGGGAGGGCCAGCTCGTCGCGTCCGTCGCGCAGGAAGGGCTGATCCGCATCCTGCCGGATCCGCTGGAAGGCTGAGGGGGTGGCCGGCGGCCCGTCAGCCCTGCCGTTCGCGTCCGGCGCGGGTGTAGACGAGGTTGATGCTGGTGAAGCTCATCGCCTCCGTGCCGTCCTCGGTCACGACCGCATAGCGGGTGAGGGCGGTGCCCCGATCGGGGCTGCTCTTCGATGGCCGCAGCTCCACGATCCGCGAGGTCACGTGGATCACGTCTCCCGGGCGGATCGCGCGCTTGAGGCGCACTTCGTCCCAGCCGACGCCGCAGACATAGTCGATGTCGGAATTGATCTCATGGTCCATCTGCCGCCACAGGGCGAGCACATGGATTCCGCTGGCGACGACCCCGCCGAACAGCGATCCGCGGGCGAGCTCGGGATCGGTATGGAACCATTGCGGATCCCACTGGCGCGCGAAATCGATGATCTCGGCCTCGGTTACCGTGCGCGGCGCGGAGCGGCGGAATTCGCCCACCGCCAGATCCTCGAAGCAACGGCTGGGCTTGGCGGGAACGAAATCGCTCATGGCCGAGGGGTAGGGGGCGTGGGACGCGTCCGTCAAGCCGGGAAGCCGCCGCTGGCCCTCCGGCCTTGCACGAAGGGAGAAGACGATGGGTGATACGCCGGGCCTGCTCGTCGAGCATCGCGATGGCGTCGCGATCCTCACCATCGCCCGCGAGGCGCGGCGGAACGCGCTGGATGCCGCCACCTCGGCCGCGCTGGACGCCGCCGTCGATGCCGCGGAAGCGGATCCGGCGCTGCGCGTGCTGCTGCTCACCGGCGCGGGGGACCGTGCCTTCTGCTCGGGCATGGACCTCAAGGAGGCGGCCGAGAGCGGCGCCGGGCAGGGGCTGATCCCCAGGCGCGGCTTCGGCGGCCTCACCGAGCGGCGGCGGCGCAAGCCGCTGATCGTCGCGCTGAACGGCGCCGCGGTGGCCGGCGGCTTCGAGATCATGCTGGCCGCCGACATCGTGATCGCGGCGGAGCATGCGGTGCTGGGCCTGCCGGAGGTGAAGCGCGGGCTGTTCGCCTTTGCGGGCGGCATCCAGCGCCTCGCGCGGTCCGTGCCGCGGGCGACCGCGCTGGGGCTGATCCTCACCGGGGAACCGATTCCCGCGCGGCGCGCCTGGGAGCTCGGCCTCGTGACCGAGGTGGTGCCGGCCGCCGGGCTGATGCCCCGTGCGCTGGAGATCGCGGCGATGCTGGCGGGCTACGATGCCGCCACGCTGGAGCGGGCGCGCGCGCTCCACGATTTCGCCGCCGCCGCGCCGATCGACGAAAGCCTGCGCTTCGGCCGTGCCTGGGGCGAGGAGACGCTGCGCTCCGCCGCCGCGCGCGAGGGGATCGGCGCCTATGCGGAGGGGCGGGAAGCCAAATTCGACGGATGAGGCCCGTTATCCCGATGGATGTCGGGATCCATCCGATGCTTCGCAGTGCGACGGCGCGTGATCACGCAGGAACGTAGGTCAGCCGGATCACATCCGCGCCGATCCGATCGCTCGCCACCAGGCGCAGCCGCGAGCGAGGGCCGGCGAAGAACGGCTTGCCGTGGCCGAGCACGATGGGATGGAGGTACATGCGATACTCGTCGACGAGACCGAGGTCGGTCAGGCTTTGCGCCAGTTCCGGTCCGCACACTTCGATCTCGCCGTCGAGCCGGTCCTTCAGGCCGCGTATCGCTGCTTCGACATCATCTGCGATCAGGGTGGCGTTCGGGCCGACCGACGCCAGCGAGCGCGATACGACCCATTTCGATTGGTCGCGCCACACCTCCGCATATTCGCGTTCCGCGGCGTCCCACTCAGTATGGTCTTCGTCCCAGTAGCGCATCACCTCATACATGCGGCGGCCGTAGACGCTGGCGGACGCGGTGCGCACCTGCTCGATGAAATGGCGGAAGAGGGCGGGATCGGGGGCGGAGGCGGTATGGTCGACATAGCCGTCGAGAGACTGGTTCAATCCATAGACAAGCCTGGCCACGCTGCCATCCCTCCTCGAAAGATTGGCGCCAGGCTATGCAGGAGCGACGCCGTTTACAATTGGGCTGCCCGGATGCGCGTCGGCGGCTTCGCTCCCGCTACACTGTCGCCGTCGATCCCAATATCACCGTCGCCTGGCTGGAGAGCACGCCGCCATTGCCATGGGCGAGGGCGACCTCGACGCTGTCGATCTGGTTCGCCGCCTCGCCGCGGATCTGGCGCGCCGCCTCGACGATCGCGAACAGGCCGTACATGCCGGGATGGCAGCAGGAAAGGCCGCCGCCGTTGGTGTTGACCGGCAGCGCGCCGCCAGGGGCGATCCGGCCGGCCTCGACGAAGCGGCCGCCCTCGCCCTTGGGGCAGAAGCCGAGATCCTCCAGGAACAGGATCGTGTTGATGGTGAAGGCGTCGTAGAGCTGGACGACATCGATGTCGGCCGGTCCCACGCCCGCCATCGCATAGGCCCGGGCGCCCGATTCCGCCGCCGCGGTGGTGGTGAGGTCCGGCATCTGCGAGATGGCGTGGTGCCAGGTCGCGGCGGCCGCGCCGAGTACCGGCACCGGCGGTTTCGGGCAATCGCGCGCCCGCTCGGTGCGGGTCAGCAGCACGGCGGCCGCGCCGTCCGTCACCAGGCAGCAGTCCCGGGCGGTCAGCGGCGTGGAGAGCATCCGGGCGGCAAGGACATCCTCCACCGTCAGCGGCCCCTTCGCGAACGCCTCGGCATTGCCGTTCGCCCAGCCGCGCGCGGCCACCGCCACCTCGGCGAGCTGCGCGCGGGTCGTGCCATATTCGTGGAAATGGCGCGATGCGGCGAGCGCATAGGCGGAGATCGGGAAGAGCGGCTTATAGGGCGCTTCGTAGCGGCTGCTCTTCGCCGGTGTGGCGAGCTTGCCGCCGGCGGTGCGCTGGTTGGAGCCGTAGGTGATGAGCGCGGTGTCGATATAGCCCGCCGCGAGCATCATCGAGGCGACGGCGACGTGGCTCATGAAGGCCGAGCCGCCGGTGCGGTTGCAATCGGTGTAGCGCGGCGCGATGCCGAGATATTCGGCCAGGGCGAGGCCGCCGAACATGTCGTCGGGCAGGCAGACGAACAGGCCATCGATATCGTCCAGCGCCATGCCGGCGTCGGCCAGCGCATCGAGGCCGGCGCGCGCGGCGAGCTCGATCGCGCTCCAGCCCGGTGCCTCGCCGAGGCCGAACGTGGCGAGCCCGGCGATGGCGGCGCCGCCGCGGGGAAAGCTGCCGCCCATCGTCACACCGCCTCGAACACGAGGAGGGGTTGCCCCTCCTCTTCGACGATCCGCGCGCGCACGCGCTGGCCGATGCGCACCGCCTCGGCCGCGATGCCGTCCACGCGGCTCATCAGCCGGACGCGTTCGTCGAGGTCGATCAGCGCGACGTCATAGGGTTCGGCCGGCGGGCGGGGATGGACGACGGTGACCGCATAGACCGTGCCCATGCCGCTCGCCTCGATCCATTCGACCTCCTCGTCGCCCGTTCCCGGCTCCATGATCCGCGGCGGGAAGAAGGCGGTGCCGCTGGCCCGCGCGCGCTGGAGCAGCAGCCGGCCTTCGGCAAGGGCGGCGCGCCAATGCGCCTCGGGATGCGGGCTCATGCCGCTTCCGCCGTGCGGGCGGCGCCGCTTCCGATCAGCGCGTCGATCGCCTGCGGGTCGAGCCCGGCTTCGGCGAGGATCGCGCGGCTGTCGGCGCCGAGCGCGGGGCCGGGGTCGCCGATCGCGCCCGGCGTCGCCGAGAAGCGCGTCGGAATCCCGGGAAAGCGCAGGCGGCCGAACTCGCTGTCCCGTTCCTGCCAGAAGCCGGTCGCTTCGAGATGCGGATCGTGGAGCAGCTCCTCGAGGCTCGCGATCTGCATCGCCGGCACCTCCGCCTCGCGGAACAGCTCCACCCATTCGGCGGTGGTGCGCTCGCCCATCACCTCGGCAAGCTTGATGAGCACGCGTCCGATATTCTCGGTCCGGCTGCGCATCGAGGCGAACATCGGGTCGCGCGTCCATTCCGGATCGCCGATCGCGCGGAAGAAGTTCCGCCAATGTTTGTCATTGTAGATCATCACGCCGATATAGCCGTCCTTCGTCCGGTACGGGCGGCGCGCGGCAGCGGTGACGCGCGGATATTCCGGCGGGCCCTGCGGCGGATCGAACAGCGATCCGCACAGATGCTCGATCGTCGTGAAGGAGACGAGCGTCTCGAACATCGGCACCTCGATTTCCTGGCCCTCGCCGGTGGTGGCGCGGTTGTAGAGCGCGGCCATGATCGCATAGGCGCCGGTGAGGCCGGCCACCTTGTCGGCGACGACGGTGCCGAGATAGGTGGGTTGCCCTTCCGAAAGCCGGGCCTGCAGGTCGACGAGGCCTGATGCGGCCTGCACGATGTCGTCATAGGCCGGATAGTCGCGGTAGGGCCCCGATCGGCCGAAGCCGTAGAGGTTGCAGTAGACGAGGCGGCGATTGGCCGCACGCAGCGATTCATAGTCGAGGCCCAGGCGACGGATCGCGCCGGGGCGCATCGAATGGACGAACACGTCCGCGCCCTCGATCAGCCGCAGGAGCGCATCGCGCGCCGCCGGCTGCTTGAGATCCAGCACGAGGCTGCGCTTGCCCCGGTTCACGTTCAGGAACATGCCGCCGCGGCTCGGATCCGGCCCCGGCGGCAGATAGCGGGTGGTGTCCCCGTCCGGGCTCTCGACCTTGATCACGTCCGCGCCGAGATCGGCCAGTATCTGCGTGGCATAGGGGCCCATCAGCACGCTGGTGAGATCGATCACGCGCAGCTTGGCGAGCGGCCCCTGGAGTTTTCCGCTCATTCCGCACAGCCTCTTGTCAGCGTATTCGGAACGAATAGCCTCGCGCGCATACGCACATGGGAGGGAAGGACATGCGAGTCCATCTGATCGCAGCGGGAAAATTTCATGATATCGATTTCGCGCGGCTGGAACTGTTGAAGCTGCTTGCCGAACAGGCCGACATCCGAACCTCCTGTGCTTCCGATTATGCCGACGCGGCGAGCCTCGCCGCGGCCGACCTGCTGATCACCTACACCTGCGATCTGGTGCCCGACGCGCCGGCCACCGAGGCGCTTGCCGCCTTCCTGGCGCGGGGCGGGCGCTGGCTGGCGCTGCACGGTACCAACTCGATCCTGCGCTTCGGCGCGGACGGAATCGTCGACACGCCGGATGAGGCGCCGGCGTTCATGGCGCTGCTCGGCACCCGCTTCGCCGGCCATCCGCCGATCGCGCCGTTCAAGGTGTTCATCACCAGACCGCATCCGCTGACGGAGGGCCTGCGCGATTTCCGCGTCGAGGACGAGCTCTACCTCACCCGCCGCACTGCGGAGATCGAGGTGCTGCTGCACACGCGCTTCACCGGGCAATGCCCCGAGTTCCGCGAAAGCGAATGGGACGAGGCCGAGGTGCCGGTGCTCTACGAGCGCCGCGTCGGCGCGGGCGCGATCCTCTATCTCACGCTCGGCCATTGCCGCGGCCATTACGACCTGCGCCCGGTGGCCGATTTCTGGCCCCATCCGCAGCGCTGCGCCTGGAACTATCCCGTCTACTACGAGCTGCTCCGGCGGGCGATACGATGGGGCCGCCCTCAATCGGCCTGATCCTTCCTGAGCGCCGGGTTCATCGCGCGGATCTGGTCCTCGAGCAGCGCCAGCATCGGCTCGACCATCGCTTCGTCCATCGCGCCGGTCAGCAGGTGGATCGCCATGCCTTCGAGCAGCGTCTGGGACAGGGTCATCGCCACGTTGAAGCCCTCGCGATCGCTCTGCCATTCGGGGAAGAGCGCGACCGCCTGGGCGTTGAACTTCTCGCGGAACTCGACCTGCAAGGGGTGCAGGATGCGCGCGAGCTCGGGGTGGGTGCGCGCGGCCAGCGCCAGCTCGTGGAAGGCGACGAAGGCCGGTTTCTGGAGCTGGCGCCACATGGTGCGCACCAGCGTCCGGACGTCGTGATTCTCGGTGTCCGCGGCGCGACGGAAGGCGCGCAGCCGCTTCTCGTGCAGCTCGACGATCGCCGCCTTGATCAGCGCCTGGCCATTCTCGAAATGGTGGAGCATCGCGCCGCGCGAGAGCCCCGCCTCGGCGGCGACCTGCGGCGTCGTCGTGTTGGCATAGCCCACCTTGACGATGCAGCGGATCGTCGCTTCGATCAGGCGCGCCCGGGTCTGGGCGCTCTTGAGCGATTGCTGCGTCTGGCCGCCGGCGCCGCGCTCGCGCGGTTGACGGGGGGCGGTGCCGGATCGGACTGCTGCTAGGGCCATGCCTGTTCCTTGTTCAAAACAATCATGTTTGTTTTTCATGCCGCTTGTCAAGCGACGGCGATGGAGCGGCCCATAGCATGGATTGTTCAGCAAGTATGCCCTTTGCGCCCTGTCCTTGAAAAAAACATACATGCTTGTTTCTGGATTGCCGTTCGGCCAAAACGGAGGTCAGAGAGCGAGTCGGGCGGGCCGGCGCCGGCCCGCCCCAGCGAAGGGAGAGCAGCGTGGATCTCGGTCTGCAGGGCAAGAAGGCGATCATCGTCGGCGCGGCGCGCGGCATCGGCATGGCCACCGCCGAGATACTGGCGCGCGAGGGATGCGATCTCGCCGTCACCGCGCGGTCCGAGGATGGCGTGAAGGATGCCGTGGCCGGGCTCCGGCGCTACGGCACCAATGTCGTCGGCAAGGCCGTGAACGTGAAGAAGGCGGAGGATTACAAGGCCTGGTTGGAATGGGCGATCGAGGCGTTGGGCGGCTGCGACATCCTGATCCCGATCACCTCGGCGGGCGGCGGCATGGGATCGGAGAAATACTGGACCAACGCCTTCGATGTCGACGTCATGGGCCCGGTGCGCGCGGTCGAGGCGGTGATCCCGGTCATGACCGAACAGCAGTCCGGCTCGATCATCCTGATCGCCACCACCTCGGCCGGCGAGGCGATGGGCGGGCCGCAGGCCTATAATGCGATGAAGGCCTCGCTCGTCACCTGGGGCAAGCAGCTCGCGCTGTTCCACGGCAAGAACGGCATCCGCGTCAATATCGTCTCGCCCGGCCCGATCGAGTTCGAAGGCGGCAACTGGGACATGATCAAGGGCACGATGGAGCGCTTCTACCAGGCGCAGCTGCGCCAGCATCCGTCCGGCCGCCTCGGCACGCCGGAGGAGGTGGCGCGCTGCATCGTCTTCCTGGCCAGCCCGGCGGCGAGCTGGTGCAACGGATCACATCTCGTGGTCGACGGCGGCTTCACCAACCGGACGCATTTCTGAGGATCGGCCTTCGATGGATGTGAAGCGCCATGTCGACGTGATCCGGGTCAATCCGCAGGATTGGCCGGACGGCACGCCTGCCTGGAAGGCTGAGGATCCGGATCTCGGCCATGATCTCATCCCGGCGGCGCGCTACACGTCCGAAGAGTTCATGAAGCTCGAATGGGAGCGGATCTGGACCAAGGTCTGGCTGCTCGGCGGCCGTTCGGACGACATCAAGGAGCCGGGCGACTACATCTGCACCGAGATCGGCAAGGAAAGCGTGATCATCGTCCGCCAGCATGACGGATCGGTGCGCGCCTTCCCCAATGTCTGCCTGCATCGCGGGAACCGGCTGCGGCCGGAGGGGCGCGGCAATGTCGAGAATTTCCGCTGCCTCTATCATCACTGGACCTATGGCCTCGATGGCCGGATCGAGCGCATTCCCGATCTCGATACCTTCCCGCAGGGCGGCCCGCCGGGAATGGCGCTTCCCGCCTATCCGTGCGAGGAATGGGGCAGCTTCGTCTGGTTCTCGCTCAATCCCGTGACCGGCCCCCACCGAGTGGTCCGGGTTGATTGTTAGTGCATCGTCGCCTCCGACGCCATTGCCGGCTGGAGGTGGAGCGAAGCGGAACCGGAAGGCGGCAATGGCGGCATCGCCGTTTCCGGGG
>Ga0180222_1000643_pt1 | contig 48163 bp, 42 predicted proteins | sample eDN5th37CKraftOP_FD_151336 | JGI IMG/M metagenome (GOLD analysis project Ga0180222, IMG submission 151336) | Enriched Organic Plus compost microbial communities from Emeryville, California, USA - eDNA 5th pass 37_C Kraft OP (version 2) (version 2) ...
TTGAAGGCGCTGCGTCATGAGGCTCCCGGGATCGACGAGACCGTTGCGCGGATCGGGGCTCCCGCAGGCGATGCGGCGCTGGCCTATGTGTTCAAGACCCGGCACCTTCAGCACGGCGGCAAGCTCTCGCTGGCGCGGATCCTGCGCGGGCGCATCGAGGACGGCGCGGTCGTGCAGTCGGGAGCGGGCTCCGCGCGCGTCGCCGGCATCTTGGCGCTGAACGCCGCCGGCGAGAGCAAATGCGCGGGTGCAGCGGCGGGCGAGACCGTCGCGCTCGGCAAGCTCGACACGGTGAAGACCGGCGATCTGATCGGCACGGCGAAAACGGCGCCACCGCCATTGTTCGATGTCGCGCCGGCGCCTCCGGTGCTGGCGCTTGCGCTGGCGGCCACCGATCGCAAGGACGACGTCAAGCTCGGGCAGGCATTGCAGCGCCTCACCGAGGAGGATCCGTCGCTGGTGGTGGAGCACAATGCGGCCATGCGCGAAATCGTGCTGGGGGGCCAGGGCGAGATGCACCTTCGCGTCGCGCTTGGCCGGCTGCAGGATCGCTACGGCGTCAGCGTCCGGTCTCATGCGCCCGCGATCGGCTACCGCGAGACCATCCGCAAGCCGGTGACCCAGCGCGGCCGGCACAAGAAGCAGTCGGGCGGCCATGGCCAATATGGCGACGTCGTGCTCGAGATCAGGCCGTTGCCGCGGGGCAGCGGCTTCGGTTTCCGTGAGACCATCGTCGGTGGCGCGGTGCCGAAGAACTATATCGGCGCGGTGGAGGAGGGCGTGCAGGATGCGCTGCTGCGCGGCCCGCTCGGCTTCCCGGTGGTCGATGTCGAGGTGACGCTGACGGACGGCTCCTATCACAGTGTCGATTCATCCGATCAGGCGTTCCGCACGGCGGCGCGGATCGGCGTCACCGAGGCTCTGCCGCATTGTCAGCCGGTGCTGCTCGAACCGATCGACCTGGTCGAGATCGTCTGCCCGAGCGACGCGACGGCGCGGATCAACGCCATCCTCTCGGGACGGCGCGGGCAGATTCTCGGCTTCGATGCGCGCGAAGGCTGGAGCGGCTGGGATTGCGTGCGCGCCAGCGTGCCGGAGGCGGAGATCGGCGACCTCATCGTCGAGCTGCGCTCGGCCACGGCCGGGGTGGCGAGCTTCACCCACAGTTTCGAGCGGATGGCCGAGGTGACAGGCCGCGCGGCGGACCAGATCGTGGCCGCCCACCGCGCGGCGGCATAGTCCGGCGCGAGGCCGATGGACTTCACCCGGAGCGTAGACCCGCTCCGGGCCGGTTCGGATTCGTGATGGCCATCGGCCGCTGCCTGGGCGGGTGACAGTGCATGGCCGTATGGCGTAACCATATGCGGCCGTCGCGAGCGCGCGGCGCTGACCACGATGGCGCTGACCACGATCATGTGATGATGTTGATGTATTTTACATCATTGTCATGATATGATACATCAATTATAAGCTTTTAACATGGAATTCTGGCGTTGATCACCTCATTCCAGATGCGGGCGGCGCGAGCGTTGCTTGGCATCGATCAGAAGACATTGGCGGAGCTCGCAGGGGTTTCGCTGCCGACGATCCAGCGCATGGAGGCCAGCGACGGCAATGTGCGCGGTGTCGTCGAGTCCCTGACCAAGGTGGTCGATGCGTTGAATCGCGCGGGCGTGGACCTCATCGGTGAACATGCGCGGAGCGAAGACGGCGGGCGCGGGGTGCGTCTGAAGCAGCCCGGGCCGCCGCCACGCGTCTGATCAGCTCATCGTCCGGACTGGCTGCCTGCGTCGCTTTGCCGAGGCGAGGCCGGGAGCAGCATTGATGAGCCGGACGGATAACGGGGCGACGCCGCGCGGCGCCAGTTTTGTGGAGCTGTTCACCCCGAAACTCGTCACCGTGCTGCGCGAAGGATATGGCCTTCGTGATTTCCGCGCCGACGTCATCGCCGGGCTGACGGTCGCGATCGTCGCGCTGCCGCTGTCGATGGCGATTGCGATCGCTTCCGGCGTCACGCCCGACCGCGGCCTTTATACTGCGATCGTCGGCGGCTTCCTGGTCTCGGCGCTGGGTGGCAGCCGTTTTCAGATCGGCGGTCCGGCCGGCGCCTTCATCGTGCTGGTGGCGCTGACGGTGGAGCGGCACGGCGTCGACGGCGTCATCCTTGCCACCATGATGGCCGGCGTGTTCCTGATCGCCACCGGCTATCTGCGGCTCGGCACCTATATCAAGTTCATTCCCTATCCGGTCACCGTCGGCTTCACCGCAGGCATTGCCGTCATCATCTTCGCCAGCCAGCTCAAGGACCTGTTCGGCATCACGCTGGACGGCAAGGAGCCGGGCGAGATCATCCCCAAGGTCCAGGCGCTCGCGGCGGCGGCGCACAGCATCAATCCGGCCGCGGTCGGCGTGGCGCTGCTTGCGCTCGGCATCATGATCGCGCTGAAAAAATGGCGGCCGACCTGGCCTGGCATCCTGATCGCGGTGTCGGTCGCGGCCGTGGCCGCCTGGGCTTTCGCGCTGCCGGTGGAAACCATCGGCACGCGCTTCGGCGGAATCCCGCAGACGCTGCCGGCGCCGACCCTGCCGGCATTCTCGTTCGCAAAGATGCAGGCGGTGCTGCCCGATGCCATCGCCTTCGCGCTGCTCGGGGCGATCGAGTCACTGCTCTCCGCGGTGGTGGCCGATGGCATGACCGGCCGCCGTCATCGTTCGAACTGCGAGCTGGTGGCGCAGGGGGTCGCCAATATCGGTTCGGCGCTGTTCGGCGGCATCTGCGTCACCGGCACCATCGCGCGCACCGCCACCAATGTCCGCGCCGGCGGCCGCGGCCCGATCTCGGGCATGCTGCATTCGCTATTCCTGCTGCTGTTCATGCTGGTGGCCGCGCCGCTCGCGAGCTACATCCCGCTGTCGGCACTGGCCGCGGTGCTGGTGATGGTGGCCTGGACCATGACGGAGAAGCAGGAGTTCTGGACCCTGCTGCGGTCGTCCTGGGGCGACGCCACGGTTCTGCTGGCGACGTTCCTGCTGACGGTGTTCCGCGATCTGACCGAGGGCATCCTGGTCGGCTTCGCACTCGGCGCGGTGCTGTTCATCAATCGCATGGCGCAGGCGACCGGCATCGAGGCGGGGATACCGCTGGTCGCGGAAGACCGCCCCGACGATGCCAACGGCGCGCGGGTGCCCTATGATTCCGCGCTCGCGACCGATCCCGACGTCGTGGTGTACCGTATCACCGGCGCGTTCTTCTTCGGCGCCGCCTCCACCGTCGGCTCCGTGCTCGACGGCATCGCCGACCGTCACAAGGCCTTTGTGGTGGATTTTGCCGCGGTCCCGTTCCTGGACTCGACCGCGGCCAATGCCATCCATCGTCTGGCCGAAAAAGCCCACCGCCACCACGTTCGGCTGATCATCACCGGCGCATCGCGCGGCGTGCGGCGTACGCTGCTGACCCACGGCGTGCGGCCGCCGCTGGTGAAGTATCGCGAAAGCATTGCCCGGGCCCTGGAAGATATCAAGCGGCCGCCCACCTCGGGGACGGTGATCCCGCTGCGGGGCGCGGGGGTGCACTGACCGCAGAGTCGCCCGGCGCATGATTGACCGAGGTTGAATCGCTCAACCGCGCCCTTCGAGAACCGCTGAAGACGCCGCCACTTCCGAGGGACGGCTCCGGCATTGACATTCGCCGGCCGCCGCGGGATGGGAACGAACCGCACCTTGCAACGGGAGGGATGATGGCGACCTCGGCGGCCGTACCTGCCTCATGTCTGATCGGTTGGCCTGCGGCGCATTCGCGCTCGCCGCTCATCCATCACTACTGGCTGCGCCATTTCGGCATCGAGGGCGGCTACACCATCGAGGCGGTGCCGCCGGAGGAGTTTGCTGAATTCGTCCTGCACCTGTCGCATCACGGCTTCATCGGCGCCAACGTCACGATTCCGCACAAAGAGCGGGTGCTGGTGCTGACCGAGCCGGACGAGCGCGCGCGTGCCGTGGGAGCAGCCAACACGCTCTGGTACGATGGCGACGTGCTGCGTTCGACCAACACGGATATCGAGGGCTTCATCAATAACCTCGATGCCTGTGCGCCTGGCTGGGACAAGGCCGGGGAAGCGCTGGTGCTGGGTGCCGGCGGATCGTCGCGTGCGGTGGTGTTCGGGCTGCTCGAGCGCGGCATCAAGCGCGTCCATCTCGCCAACCGCACCGTCGAACGTGCGCAGGCGCTGGCCGATCAGTTCGGCCCGCGGGTGCGGCCGCTGGCATGGGAGGCGGTAGCGAGCGTGCTTCCCGAAGCCGGACTGCTGGTCAACACGACCTCGCTCGGCATGACGGGGCAGCCCGCGCTCGGGATCGATGTCGGGTCGCTCCCGTCCGGAGCCACGGTGGCCGATCTGGTCTATGTGCCGCTGCAGACCCCGCTGCTCTTGAGTGCGCAAGCGCGCGGACTGCGCACCGCCGATGGTCTCGGCATGCTGCTGCACCAGGCGGTGCGCGGATTCGAACTGTGGTTCGGGCGTCGGCCGGAGGTCACGCCCGAACTGCGCCAACTGGTGGAGGCGGATCTGACCGCCTCGCAGCCCGGCGACTGAAGCGGCCTGCGGCAGGCTTAATCACAAACCTGCACGTCGCGGATACGCCAGCCGTAAGGTGTCCAGATCCGCCGTGACGTTACATAACAGGTATCGTCGTAACCATATGGATAGGCTGCATAAGCGGCATAGGGATAGCCGTAGCCGTAATATCCAAGGCCATATCCGAGGCCGACCGCGCCGAGGCCGAGTCCAAGGCCCCAGCCCGCGCCGCGCCAGCCGCCGCCGTGCCATCCGCCACGCCAGCCACCACCATGCCAGCCTCCGCCGTGCCATCCGCCTCCATGCCACCCGCCACCATGCCAGCCACCGCCGCCATGGAAGTGTTGGGCGGAGGCTGTGGTCGGTGCCGCCAAGGCCAGGACGGCGGCCGTGCATAACGCAAGAACCGAATGACGTCGCATCGTCTTCTCCTCACAAGGTCAAACGTTCGGGGGAGAATACGCCTGTGGCGCGAATTGGTTGCGCGGATTGTCGCACACGTTCCCGTGTGCGCCGGCGAATCCGGCCGGCGACCCTGAGGGGCTTTTTGCGGTCACACCGCCAGAATGTGCTCGTCGATCTCGGCGACGGTGTTGACCCCGCACAGGCCCATCGTCACCAGCATCTCGTTGCGGATGATGTCGATCGCCTTGCTGACGCCAGGCCCGCCATAGGCGCCGAGGCCGTAGACGTAAGCGCGGCCGATCATGCAGGACTTGGCGCCGAGCGCCAGCGCGCGCACGACGTCCTGCCCGGAGCGGATGCCGCCGTCGAACATGACTTCGATCTGGTCGCCGACCGCCGCCACCACCTCCGGCAGCACTTCGATCGATGACGGCGCGCCGTCGAGCTGCCGCCCGCCATGGTTGGAGACCACGAGGGCCTGCGCCCCGGTCTTCACCGCTTCGCGGGCGTCCTCGACATCGAGAATGCCCTTGATGATCAGCTTGCCGGGCCAGATCGAGCGGATCCAGTCGATATCCTTCCAGTTCAGGGTGGTGTCGAACTGCGAATTGGTCCACTGGCCAAGCTGGGTGACGTTTTCCATCCCCTTGATATGGCCGGCGAGGTTGCCGAAGGTGCGGCGCTTGCCGCGCAGAACGCCCGCGACCCAGGCCGGCTTGGTGGCGAAGTCGACCAGCTTCGACAGGCTCCATTCCGGCGGCACCGTCATGCCGTTCTTGATGTCCTGATGCCGCTGGCCGATGACCTGCAGGTCAACCGTCAGCACCAGCGCACTGCACTTCGCCGCGATCGCGCGCTCGATCAGCGCCTTGATGAAGCCGCGATCCTTCATCACGTAGAGCTGGAACCAGAACGGCTTCTCGACATTGGCGGCGACGTCCTCGATCGAGCAGATCGACATGGTCGAGAGCGTGTAGGGAATGCCGGCGGCCTGTGCGGCGCGGCAGGCGTGGATTTCACCGTCGCCGTACTGCATGCCGGTGAGACCGACCGGCGCGAGGATCAGCGGCATCGATGCCGGCTCGCCCAGAATGGTGGTGGAGGTGTCGCGCTTGGAGACGTCCACCAGGATGCGCTGGCGGAATTTGATGGCCGCGAGATCGGCGCTATTGGCGCGCAAGGTGTCCTCGGTATAGGAGCCGCGGTCGCAGTAATCGAAGAAGGCTTTCGGCACCTGGCGCTTATGGCGCTGCCGCAAGTCTTCGATGCAGGTGATGTATTTGATGGACATTCCGAGCCCCTTGCTTTTCGTAGCTTGCAAGCTGCTCTAGCATGTCCCTGCGCCCGGCAAAATTGTCTTTGCGCCGGCGGCAGAGCAGCGGAGGGATGATGAGCACAGCAAATTCCCGGCGACCGGGCCGCGATCCCACGAGCGAGGAAAAGCGCGAGCTTGATGCGGCGCTGGAGGAAGGACTCGAAGAGACTTTTCCCGGCTCCGATCCGGTCAATGTGGTGCAGCCGGCTCCCTCCCGCCCGGATCATCACGTCAAGCGCAAGCCGGTGAGGACAAAGAAGGACTAGTTTGGTGGTTCAGAAGTTCGCAACCTTGGCTTCTGCGACCTCTGCAAGCGAACTTCTGAACCAGAACCACACGAAAATCACAAGTCTGCCAGTGTCCTTCGAATCCGAAGTTCGCTGCGGAGAGCAAGGGCATGGGGAGGCGAACTTCGGATCGGGACACTAGCGTCCCGCCCGGCGCGGGTTGCCGGGGGTGACGGCGGCGGACCGTTTCTGCGCGGAACAGCTTGCCTCTGGCTGCGTTGGCTCCCGAATGGAAAGGGAGATCAGGATGGCCGAGGCCGAGAGCAAGACCAAGACCAATACCAAGCCCGCAGCGAAGAGCGAGAAGCGGAAGCTGGACGAGGCTCTGGATAAGGGATTGGAGGAATCTTTTCCTGCATCTGACCCGGTCAACCTGACCCAGCCGCCGCCCTCCAAACCTGACAAGGACATCAAGCGCAAGGGCTGACGCCGCGCTGGAACCGTCCGGTTCAGGCCAGGCTTCTCATGTGCAGGCCGGCCCTCGGCGGCCCCAGGGAGCCGGGCCGGCGGGGCGTCTGGTAATGATTCATCATATTTTTTGAAGTGGCTGACGCGATAAAGGCACTATAAACCGGCTTCGTTATGCTCGCTCGTCTTGTGCAGCGGCAGATCAGAAGCGCGGCGCCTCCAGCGCCTGCGCCGGGGGATAAGCTGAATGAGCCGGAAATATTTCGGGACCGATGGCATTCGTGGCCGGGCCAACGGCGTGATAACGCCGGAACTTGCGATGAAGGTGGGGCAGGCGGCGGGTCTTGCGTTTCAGCGGGGGGATTACCGCCATCGCGTCGTGATCGGCAAGGATACCCGCCTGTCGGGCTACATGATCGAGAACGCGCTGGTGGCCGGGTTCACCTCGGTCGGAATGGACGTGCTGCTGGTCGGCCCGCTGCCGACCCCGGCAGTGGCGATGCTGACGAAATCGATGCGCGCCGACCTCGGCGTGATGATCTCGGCCTCGCATAATCTTTACGAGGACAACGGTATCAAGCTGTTCGGCCCCGCCGGCTTCAAGCTCTCCGACGAGGTGGAGCGGCAGATCGAGCGACTGCTCGAAGAGGATCTCGGCCGACGACTCGCCTCCAGCGTCAATCTCGGCCGCGCCAAGCGTATCGACGGCGTGCGCGACCGCTATATCGAATTTGCCAAGCGCACGCTGCCGCGCGACCTCGATCTCGAGGGGCTGCGTGTGGTGGTGGACTGCGCCAACGGCGCGGCCTATCGCGTGGTGCCCGAAGCGCTGTGGGAGCTGGGCGCGGACGTGATTTCGATCGGCGTCGAACCGGACGGCTTCAACATCAACAAGGAATGCGGCTCGACCGCACCCGAGGCGCTGAGCCGCAAGGTGCGCGAGATGCGCGGCGACATCGGAATCGCGCTGGACGGAGATGCCGACCGCGTCATCATCGTCGACGAGCGGGGCCATGTCGTCGATGGCGATCAGCTGCTGGCGGTGATCGCCCAGAGCTGGCACGAGGACGGGCGGCTGGCGCAGCCCGGCATCGTCTCCACGGTGATGTCCAATCTCGGTCTGGAGCGTTTCCTGAAAGGCATCGGCATCGAACTGGTGCGGACCGCGGTCGGCGATCGCTACGTGCTCGAGCAGATGCTCGCGGGGGGCTACAATCTCGGTGGCGAGCCGTCGGGCCACATCATCCTTTCGGACTACGCCACCACCGGCGACGGCTTCGTCGCTGCGCTGCAGGTGCTCGCCGTGATCCGCAAGCATTGCCGCCCGGTATCCGAGGTTTGCCATCGCTTCGACCCGCTGCCGCAGATCCTCAAGAACGTCCGCTACCAGGACGGCAAGCCGCTCGAGGCGCTCGGCGTGAAGAGCGCCATCTCCTCCGCCGAGAAGCGCCTGAACGGCCATGGCCGGCTGCTGGTGCGCTCCTCGGGAACCGAGCCGGTGATCCGGGTGATGGGCGAGGGCGACGACCCGGACCTGATCGAAGATGTGGTGAACGAGATCGTGTCCGCGCTCGGGGCCGCGACGGCCGCCGCGGCCTGAAATCCAGCATCGCAGCCATCGCGTATTGTGTGTGGTTTGGCGGGAGAGGCTGCCCTATGAGGGCGGCCTCGGCCCTCTGGATTGGAATGTGCTGTGAACAAGCCTCTTAATGTCGTGACGGAAGCTGCGGGGGCGCCGGTGTCCGCCGGCGTCGCATCGGGTGTGGCCACCGGCCGCCCGATTTATCTGGTGCTGGGTGGCATCAGCTTTTCGCACTTCCTCAACGACACGATGCAATCGCTGATTCCGTCGGTCTATCCTATCCTCAAAACCAATTACGCGCTGTCCTTCGCGCAGATCGGCCTGATCACCCTGGCGTTCCAGATCACTGCATCGCTGCTGCAGCCGATCGTCGGCAGCGTCACCGACCGCAAGCCGCAGCCGTTTTCGCTGTCGATCGGCATGGGCTTCACCTTCGCCGGCCTGCTGATGCTGAGCCACGCGCATAATTTCGAGATGCTGGTTCTCTCCGCGTCGATGATCGGATTCGGCTCGGCGGTATTCCATCCCGAATCCGCGCGCATCGCCCGTCTCGCCTCGGGCGGCCGCTACGGTTTCGCGCAATCGGTATTCCAGGTCGGCGGCAACCTCGGCTCGGCGCTCGGGCCGGTGCTCGCCGCATTGATCGTGGTGCCGTTCGGCCAGCCGAGCATCGCCTGGTTCTCGTCGATCGCGTTTCTTGCGATGGTGATCCTGTGGCGGATCGGCATGTGGTACAAGCCGCGCATCGTGGTGCGCGGCAAGGGTGCGCCGGCGCGGCATGCCGATGCCCCGTCACCCACGCGCACCGCGGTCGCGATCGGCATTCTGATCCTGCTGATATTCTCGAAGTACATCTACCTGTCGAGCCTGACCAGCTATTACACCTTCTACCTGATGCACAAGTTCGCCGTGACGACGCAGACGGCGCAACTGCTGCTGTTCGTCTTCCTCGGCTCCGTGGCGGCAGGCACCTATTTCGGCGGCCCGATCGGGGACCGGTTCGGCCGGCGCTATGTGATCTGGTTCTCGATCCTCGGCACGTTGCCGTTCACCTTGCTGCTGCCTTACGTCAATCTGGAATTCACGGTGATCTTGAGCATCGTCATCGGCTTCATTCTCGCATCGGCGATGCCGGCGATCGTGGTGTTCGCGCAGGAGCTGATGCCGCACCGGTTCGGGATGATCTCGGGCGTGTTCTTCGGCTTCTCGTTCGGGGCCGGCGGCATCGGCGCAGCGCTGCTCGGGCTCGTCGCCGACGCCAAGGGTATCGACTTCGTCTATGGCGTCTGCTCGTTCCTGCCGGCGATCGGCCTGTTGGCCATGTATCTGCCGAGGATGCCCAGGCAGACGGCGTGAGCCGCGCCCGCAAGAGCTCGGCGCCCGTGGCGTCTCCCGCCCGTTAACGTTTCGTTTGGAGCTGTGGCGCTGCCGCGGCGGGGGAACCCGCCGCAGCAGCGTCATGCGCGTTCGGCGCGTCTACGAAAAATCAACCTTAAAAATTAGGGTTAAGCGACGCTTAAGAATTTAGTGCCATCGTCCCATCCGTGAGTTTGCAGATGTGGGGCTTCGTCGGCCTCACGCATCAGAGGACGAAGCCAATGCGTAGCGTTAAAATTCTGGCCGCCGCGGGAGCGGTGTCCTTGCTGTCGGGCGGGGCATTCGCCGCCGACATCCCATCCGTTCCGCCGCCGCAATATTATGCGCCGCAGCCGGCTCCGGTCGAAGACTTCGGAGGCTGGTATCTGCGCGGCGACATCGGCATGACCAACACCAACGGCAAGCTGTTTGCACCGGCCTATAACGACGCGTCGACGCTGTCGGTCAGCCAGGTCGGTCACGAGTTCGGCAGCGGCATGTCCTACGGACTCGGCATCGGCTACCAGTTCAACAACTGGTTCCGCATGGATGTCACTGGTGAATACCGCTCCAAGGTAAGCTTCACCGGCAATGACTTCGCACTCGTCCACATCGGCAACGGCGACTACAACATCGGCGACACCTACAACGGCGGCTATTCGAGCTGGGTCGGCCTGGTCAACGCCTATGCGGATCTCGGCACCTGGTGGTGCATCACGCCGTTCATCGGGGCCGGTGTCGGCTTCGCCCACAACCGGGTGAGCGGGCTGTCGGACATCACCACGTTCCCGGCCAATGCGTCGGCCGACTTCGGTGTGCCGCTCACCGGGCTCTATCAGGCCGGTGCCGCATCCAAGACCAACTTCGCCTGGGCGCTGCATGCCGGTCTTGCCTATCGCGTCAACCAGAACCTCACCATCGAACTGGCCTATCGCTATCTCGATCTCGGCACTGCGCGGACCGGCGGCGGTGCGACCTTCGACGGCACGACCTCGAATCGCGCCTTCGAATTCCGCGACCTCACCTCGCATGACGTGAAGTTCGGCGTGCGGTGGACCTGCTGCGACGTCCCGCCGCCGGCTCCGCCGCCGCTGGTGACGAAGGGCTGACGGCAACTTCGCTTGCTCAATGCTGAAGAACGGCGCGGGGGCATCCCGCGCCGTTCTTCGTTGGTGCGATGCCGCGGGCGGGCGCAGCTTTTCGTTCGCGAAGGCTCATTTCCCGGCGGGGAACAACGATTGATTAAGGTTAACAGGCGATGATCAGCGCATCTCGGATATGGGGCCAGGGGACGGCACGATGCGCAAATTGCTGATGGCGGTGGTGATGGTGGGAGCAGCCCAGTCTGCGCAGGCTGCCGATCTGCCGATCCTGCGGGGCGGTTTCTCCGATGGCCTCGGCAGCCGCAGCGTGAACTGGGACGGCTTCTATGTGGGCGGGCAGGTTCAGTACGGATCGGTGACCTCGAAGCCGTCCTCTGCGATCAACAGCGATCTGCAGAGCACATTCGCTCCACCGTCCGGGATCGCCTACAATTGGGTCGGGCTGGGATCGGCCAATGACAACAAGGTCGGCTATGGCGGCTTCGTCGGCTACAACTCGCAATGGGAAGACGTCGTCGTCGGCATCGAGGGCAACTACATTCATAGCGGATATAACGCGCGGACCAGTTCAACCGGCTACGATCCGGTCGATGCGATCGCGCCGGCCTCGGTGACGCAATCCGGCGCCCTGATCAAGTCCAGTGATTTCGGATCGCTGCGCCTGCGCGCCGGCTATATCGCCGGGTCGTTTCTCCCCTATGTCTTCGGCGGCGTGGGAATGGGCAATCAGACCGTCGTGCGCGCCGTTTCGGCTTCGCCCGGCCCGCTGCCGACGCCCGGTCTCTGGACCAGCGATACGCAGGACAAGCTTGTCTACGGCTATTCGGCCGGCGTTGGGGTGGATGTCATGTTGATGTCGGGCCTGTTCCTGCGGGCCGAATATGAATACCTGCGCACCACGGCCACGATCGAATCCGTCGCGCATTCCGCCCGCGCCGGTCTCGGCTACAAGTTCTGATCCGTGCCGTCGCAGCCGTTGACAGCAGGCTTGCGGCCTGTTGCTGTGAGTTCTTTGCGGCAGGGCCAGCATGAAAATTTACGGCGATCTCAATTCGGGCAACTGCCTGAAGGTCAAATGGGTATGCGACAGGCTCTGCATGTCCTATCAATGGATGGCCGTCGATACGCTGAAGGGGCAAACCCGCACGCCGGATTTCCTGAAGTTGAACGGGGCCGGACAGGTACCGGTCGTAGTGTTTGACGACGGACGCGTTCTGGCGCAATCCAATGCCATCATCCGCTACCTTGCACGCGAAAGCGACCTCGTTCCGGCCGATGCATTCCTTGCGGCGAAGATGGACGAATGGCTGTTCTGGGAGCAGTACAGCCACGAGCCGTATATCGCCGTCTGCCGTTTCCTTATGGTCTATCTCGGCAAGCCGGCATCTGCGCGCGATCCGGACAAGGTGAAACGCGGCGAGTCCGCGCTGGCGCGGATGGAGCAGCAGCTTGCGACGACGCCCTTCCTGATCGGCGGCATGTTCACGCTCGCCGACATCGCATTGCTCGCCTATACGCGCGTCGCGCATGAGGGCGGCTTTGATCTCGGTGGCTATCCATCTGTGCGGCGCTGGGTCGGCGATTCCGAGCAGCGACTCGCGCTGCGGCACACTGATGTGTGAAGCACGGAACTCCCGTCAGATGCGGAACGTGTTGGATTCCAGGTCGTTTTTCTCTGAGAAAACCATCAGGGAGTTCTTCATGCGACCCAGGCTTCATATAGCAATGTTGATGATGGTCTCGCTGTCCGGCACGACGGCGCTTGCGGCCGGCGCGGGCAGCGGAGCCGGCGGCACCGCCGCCCCAGGCGGGGCGGTCGGAGTTGCGCCGCCCGCGGGCGTGACCAGCCCGGGCGTGGGAACGCAGGCCCCCGGCGTGCCCGGCACGGGTATGGGGACGCAAAATCCCGGCTCGGCCGGTATTACGTCTTCGCCCGGCGGCTCGTCCACGACCGGGACCGGAATTGGATCGGGCACGACGCCTGGGACGACCGGCATGGGAAGCGGCGGATTGAGAGGCGGCGCCAGTCAGCCGGGTGCGCCGAACACGACGACACCGGGCACGATCGGCACGGGCGCGTCACCGAGCAACTTGCCCGGCGATGATCCGGCCAATCCCGGATTTCCCGGTAAGGTCGGGCAGTAAGGCTTCCTATAGCGTTTTCGAGCGAAGTGGAAACCGGTCCGCGTGAAGGAAACGCGTCAGTTCAACAATCTAGAGTCGTTCACCGTTTCCATGAAATGGTGAACGACTCTAGAGTCCGAACGGTTCGCCTCTGCGGCAGCGCAGGGGCGAGCCTTATGCAAGCCGCCCTATGCAAGCCGCCCTATGCAAGCCGCAGCGTGGCGGCCCCCGCCACCACAAGGATGCCCGCAACGATCCGTTGCGGGCCGGAGGTTTCGCGAAGCACCAGCATCGCGATCGCCACCGCGAACAGCACGGATGTTTCGCGCAAAGCCGCAACCGTCGCGACCGGCGCCTTCGTCATCGCCCAGAGCGCGAAGCCGTAGGATCCGATCGCACAGGTGCCGCCGATCAGGGCGATCGCGCCGCGCCGGCGCAACTGACGCTGGAATCGTTTGCCGTCGCTGAGCCACAGCCACGTCAACAATGGAAAAGCTTCCAGAAACGTAAGCCAGAGCACATAGGAGATCGGGTTGCCGGAGAGCCGCGTCCCGGTGCCGTCCACCAGCGTGTAGATCGCGATCACCAACGCATTGGCCAGCGCCATCACCGTGGCGCGCGGCGCGGCGTGGCGATGCAGCGCCAGCAGCAGGATGCCGCCGCAGATCAGCAGCACGCCGATCCACGCATGAGCCGAGAGCGTTTCGCCGAGCAGCGGCGCGCTGACCAGCGCGACCAATAGCGGCGCGGTGCCGCGCATCAGCGGATAAGTATGCCCCATGTCGCCGGCGCGATAAGCGGCCGCGACCAGCACGTAGTAAAGCTGATGGATCGCGATCGACGCGAGCAGCCACGGCCAGCTCGCGACCGCCGGGACGGGAACGAACGGCAATGCGAGCAGCGCGACGAGCGCCCCGCCGCCGGCGATCAGGCCGGTTTCGCCGAGCTTGTCGCCGCCCGATTTGACCATGGCGTTCCAACTCGCATGCAGCAGCGCGCCGAGCAGGACGAGCAGCATGACATGGGTTGGCATGGGATTATCCGGCCCGGTGCGGGCGGCAGAGGCGGCGGCTATGCATGGCTCTCATTACTTCGTCGGAAGAGGAGGGACTATCCCTTGACCGGCATACCAGCTTGGCGTATCTCCCGCGGCGGGACACCTCCCCCCAACGGGAGGCTTACTATCTGGAAGGATAGACGATGACGGTAGCGAAGCCCGCTGCGCGGCCGAATGTGCCGCATTTTTCTTCTGGCCCCTGCGCCAAGCGCCCCGGCTGGACCCCCGAAGCCCTCAAGGATGCCGCCCTCGGCCGCTCGCACCGCGCGAAGATCGGCAAGGCCAAGCTGAAGCAGGCCATCGATCTCACCCGCGAAGTGCTGGAAGTGCCGGCCGATTACCGCATCGGCATCGTTCCGGCTTCGGACACCGGCGCGGTTGAGATGGCGCTGTGGTCGCTGCTCGGCGCGCGGCCCGTCACCATGATCGCCTGGGAATCCTTCGGCGAGGGTTGGGTCACCGACGTCGTCAAGCAGCTCAAGCTGAAGGACGTCACCACGCTGAAAGCGGGCTATGGCGAAATTCCCGACCTGACCAAGGCCGATCCGAAATCCGACATCGTCTTCACCTGGAACGGCACCACCTCCGGGGTGCGCGTGCCCGATGCGGACTGGATCGCGGCCGATCGTGAAGGCCTGACTATTTGCGACGCCACCTCGGCGGCCTTTGCGCAGCCGCTGGAGTGGGCCAAGCTCGACGTCGTCACCTTCTCCTGGCAGAAGGCGCTGGGCGGCGAGGGCGGGCATGGGATGCTGATCCTCTCGCCCCGCGCGGTGCAGCGCCTCGAAAGCTATACCCCGGCGTGGCCGTTGCCGAAGATTTTCCGCATGACCAAGGGCGGCAAGCTGATCGAGGGCATCTTCGTCGGCGAGACCATCAATACCCCGTCGATGCTGTGCGTCGAGGACTATCTCGACACGCTCACTTGGGCCAAGTCGGTCGGGGGCTTGAAGGCGCTGATCGCCCGAGCCGATGCTAACACCAAGGTGCTGGCCGACTGGGTGGCGAAGACGCCGTGGATCGATTTTCTCGCCGCCGACCCGGCGATCCGCTCCAACACCTCGGTTTGCCTCAAGGTGGTCGATCCCGCCATCACCGCGCTTCCCGCCGATGCGCAGGCGGCTTTCGCCAAAGCGCTCGTCAGCGCGGTGGAGAAGGAAGGCGCCGGCTTCGATTTCGGGCATTACCGTGATGCTCCAGCGGGCCTGCGCATCTGGTGCGGCGCCACGGTGGAAGCCGGCGATGTCGCCGTGCTGACGCAGTGGCTGGACTGGGCCTTCGCCGAAGCCAAGACCGCGCTCGCCAAGGCGGCGTAGCTTCCCCTCCTTTTCACCTCTCCCCCTCGGGGAGAGGCCGACCGCGAAGCGGTCGGGTGAGGGGGCTCGTCAAGCACGAAGGCTCCCCCTCACCCCAACCCTCTCCCCGGAGGGAGAGGGAGCACGCACCATTCGTTGAAGCTCCGTCTTCCACATCAGGACAACATCATGACCAAGCCGAAAGTGCTTATTTCCGACGCCCTCAGCCCCGCCGCCGTGCAGATTTTCAAGGATCGCGGCATCGAGGTGGACTTCCAGCCCAACCTCGGCAAGGACAAGGAGAAGCTGGCAGAGATCATCGGCAACTATGACGGCCTCGCCATTCGCTCGGCCACCAAGGCCACCGCGAAGATTCTCGCCAACGCCAAGAAGCTGAAGGTGATCGGCCGCGCCGGCATCGGCGTCGACAACGTCGAGATTCCGGCGGCGACGGCGAAGGGCATCATCGTGATGAACACGCCGTTCGGCAATTCCATCACCACTGCCGAGCACGCCATCACCCTGATGCTGTCGCTGGCCCGCGAGATCCCGCAGGCCGATGCCTCGACGCAGGCCGGCAAGTGGGAGAAGAACCGCTTCATGGGCGTCGAGATCACCGGCAAGACCCTCGGCGTGATCGGCTGCGGCAACATCGGCTCGATCGTCGCCGACCGCGCGCTCGGCCTCAAGATGAAGGTCATCGCCTTCGATCCGTTCCTGTCGCCGGAGCGGGCCAAGGACATCGGCGTCGAGAAGGTGGAGCTTGACGATCTCTTCAAGCGCGCCGACTTCATCACGCTGCACACTCCGCTCACCGACAAGACCCGCAACATCATCGACGCCGCCGCCATCGCCAAGATGAAGAAGGGCGTGCGGCTCATCAATTGCGCGCGGGGCGGGCTGGTTGACGAGCAGGCCGTGGTCGATGCGCTGAATTCCAAGCACATCGCCGGCGCCGCCTTCGACGTCTTCAGCGAGGAGCCGGCCACCGCGAACGTGCTGTTCGGGCACCCCAACGTGATCTGCACGCCGCATCTCGGCGCGTCCACCACCGAGGCGCAGGAGAACGTCGCGCTGCAGGTTGCCGAGCAGATGTCGGATTACCTGCTCACGGGCGCCATCACCAACGCCATCAACTTCCCCTCGATCACCGCGGAAGAGGCGCCGAAGCTGAAGCCGTTCGTCGATCTTGCGGAGAAGCTCGGTTCGTTCGCCGGCCAGTTGACCGAGAGCGACATCGCCAAGATAACGATCACCTACGAGGGCGCGGTGGCGCAGATGAAGATCAAGGCGCTGACCTCGGCGGCGCTGTCGGGCCTGCTGCGGCCGATGCTGGGCGATGTCAACGTGGTTTCCGCGCCGGTCGTCGCCAAGGAGCGGGGCATGGTGGTCGACGAGGTGGTGCGCGCGGCGCAGAGCGACTACGAAAGCGTCGTCACCGTCACCGTCACCACCGCGAAGCAGGAGCGCTCGGTGTCCGGAACGGTCTATGCCGACGGCAAGCCGCGCTTGATCGATATCAAGGGCATTCGCGTCGATGCGGAGTTCGGCCCGTCGATGATCTACGTCACCAACGAGGACAAGCCGGGCTTCATCGGCAAGTTCGCCTCGATCCTCGGCGACGCCAAGGTCAACATTGCGACCTTCAACCTCGGCCGCCACAGCCAGGGTGGCGATGCCATCGCGCTGGTGGAGGTGGACGGCGACGTGCCGGCTGACGTGCTCGAGAGGGTCAAGACGCTGCCGCAGGTGAAGCAGGTCAAGGCGCTGAAGTTCTGAACCGGCCGGCGCGGCCTCGCGCCGCGCAGGACTGCGGTTGCGATGCCCGGGCACCCGTCCGGGCATTTGCGTTTTGCCGGCGCGAGGCGGCTGCCCGGGGCGCAGGGCGCTCCGTTTATCCGTATTTTGTTACCGGTGGACGGTGATCGTCATTTACATTCATTACTGAATGTATGTATTGTCTAGGCAGACCCGGAACACCGGGCAATCCAAATTGGAGGAGATCAGGCCATGGGGTGGACATGGACGATGCGCCGGTGGATCGCCGCGATTGCGGTCGCCGGCACAGCCTCGACGGCGCTGGCCGAAGACGGTGGCGTCAAGATCGGGGTACTGCCGGACATGACTGGCGTCTATGCCGACATCGGCGGGCAGGGCGCGGTCGAGGCGGTGAAGATGGCGGTCGAGGATTTCGGCGGCAAAGTGCTGGGCAAGCCGATCGAGGTCGTGTTCGCCGATGGCCAGAACAAGCCCGACATCGCCACCAATATCGCGCGGCAGTGGTATGACTCCGGCGTCGACATGATCACCGATGTCCCCTCGTCGGGCATGGCCCTTGCTGTCATGCAGCTTGCTAAGGAAAAGAAGAAGATCGCGCAGATCACCAGCGCCGGCAGTTCCGACATCACCGGTAAATTCTGCACCGCCTATTCGACGCATTGGACTTGGGACACCTATGCGATGTCGAGCGGCACCGGCAAGACCATCGTCAAGCGCGGCGGCAAGGACTGGTTCTTCCTCACTGCTGATTACGTCTTCGGCAAGACCCTGGAACGCGACACCGCCGCGATCGTCGAGGCGAACGGCGGCAAGGTGCTGGGGTCGGTCCGCCATCCGCTGGGTACCGTGGACTTCTCGTCGTTCCTGCTACAGGCCCAGGCCTCGAAGGCGAAGATCATCGGCCTTGCCAACGGCGGCACCGATATGACCAATGCAGTGAAGCAGTCGATCGAATTCGGCCTGCAGCGCGACGGCACGCAGCTTGTGGCGCTGATCGCTTTCATCAGCGACATTCACAGCCTCGGCCTGAAGGATGCCCAGGGCCTGATGCTGACCGAGGCCTTCTATTGGGATCTCAACGACGGGACGCGCGCTTGGTCGAAGCGGTTTTACGCGCGGATGAAGCGCATGCCGAGCATGACGCAAGCCGGTGCCTATAGCGGCACGTTGCATTATCTCAAGGCGGTGCAGGCCGCCGGCACGCGCGACGCGGATGCGGTGATGGCCAAGATGCGCGAGTTGCCGATCAACGACTTCATGACCAAGAACGGGCGCCTGCGCATCGACGGCCGTGTCATGCGCGACATGTATCTATTTCAGGTGAAAAAGCCGGAAGAATCCACCTCGGAATGGGATCTCTACAAGCTGGTGGCGACGATTCCGGCGGAGGAGGCGTTTCGTCCGCTCAACGAGGGCGGCTGTCCGCTGGTGAAATGACCGCATGAGCGGTGCCGCCGCGGTATGTCCAGGGCGGCACCGACGAGCGGCTCGGAGAGATGAAATGACTGTCCATACCATCGATATTCCACAGGAGGTCGTTGACCGCGCCATCATGCGGCGCGGCCGGCGGCACGTGTTCGATCGCATTGATCCGGCGCGCACGGCGCTGCTGGCCATCGACCTGCAACGCGCCTATGTCGCTGACGACACCGCGGTGCCATCGGCGCGCGGCATCGTCGATAACGTCAACCAGCTCGCCGGCGCCTTGCGGTCGGCAGGTGGACGCGTGGTCTGGATCAAGGACACCCGCGACGAGACCTCGCCGGCCGCGCGCTGGCCGCGCTTCACCGATTTCTGCGCCGGCACATGGGGCGAAGCGCTGTCGCGTGCGCTTATTCCGGGCCATGCGGGCCATGAGCTTTATGACGGACTCGCAGTCGACCCGGCTGACGACGTGGTGCTGAAAACCCGTTTTAGCGCCATGATCCAGGGTTCGTCCGATCTGCACGAGCGGCTGACGCAGCAGGGCATCGATACCGTGATCATCACCGGCACCGTGACCAACGTCTGCTGCGAGAGCACGGCGCGCGACGCGATGATGCTCAACTACAAGGTCCATTTCGTCGCGGACGGCACCGCGGCGCGAACCGACGTCGAGCACAATGCGACGCTGGGAAACATGCTGCTGTGGTTCGCCGACGTGCGGACCACCGACGAGATCGTCGCGCTGATCGGCGCCGCTGCCGATGCGCAGGCCGGACAGGAGGCCGCCCATGCCACACGCCGCTCAGTCTGAGGGTCCACCCCGCGCGCGCGTCGCGAAGCCGCGCCGGCGACAGGCCGACCGCAGCGAGGCGACGCAGGCAGCGCTAATCCGCGCCGCTATCGATACCGTGAGCGAGCGCGGCTATGCCGGCGCAACGGCGGCGCGCATCGCTGCGCGCGCCAAGGTGACGCGCGGCGCGCTGCAGCACCACTTCGGCACCATTCAGGATCTTCTGCTCGAGGTGGTGCGCTATGTTTCGCAGGAGCTGGTCGGGGAGATCGAGGCGGAGATTTCCGCGCGGGACACGCTCGACAACCGGATTAACGCCATCGCCGACCGCTACTGGCAGGTCTATGGCGGTGCCGACTATTTCGCCTTGATCGAGATCTGGATGGGCTCGCGCAGCAATGACGCCTTCCGCATCAAGATCGAAACGTTGATGAAGCAGATCACCGAAAAGCGCAACGATTACTGGCGCGCCTTGCTGGCCGACTACGATCTGACCGAGCTCGAGGTCGACACCATGCGAGGCGCGCTGCTGGCCACCGTGCGGGGCGCGGCGGTGCATCGAATGTTCTCACAGGACGACGCGCGCGCGACACGGCAGATTCGCTTTGCCTTCGCCCGGGCGAAAGACTGGATGGAGGCGAAATCGAAGACTGCTGCGAAAGGTGGTGATGCCGCCAGGGGCGGCGGCGCGGACGCGTCGATGGCGCGCCGCTGACGCGTGTGGGCGCCGCCGAGTGACACAGATCCGCGGAGCCTTTCAAAGCTCTCGCGGAAATACCAGACCACCTCTCAAAGCTGCACTGCTCTATGCCGTCAGCGAAGCGGCGATGGCGCCGAGAGTCTTGCAGGCATCGTTCGGATCGAGCCGAATCTGCAGGCCGCGCTGCCCGCCGTTGATGAAGACGAGGGTTTCCTGCAGCGCATCCTGTTCGATCGCGGTGGGCATGCGCTTTTTCTGGCCGAACGGGCTGATGCCGCCGACATGATAGCCGGTGAGCCGCTCGGCATCCGCCGGCTTCATCATCTTCGCCGACTTGCCGCGAAAGGCCTGCGCCAGCTTCTTCATGCTGACCTGCCGGTCGGACGGCACCACGACGCAGACCGGCTTGCCGTCGACGTCCGCCATCAGCGTTTTCAGCACGCGCCGCGGCTCCGCGCCGATGGCCGCTGCGGCCTGCAGCCCGATGCTGTCGGCTTCCGGATCATAGTCGTATTCGTGCAGCGTGAACGCGACGCCGAGCTGCTGCAGCGCCTGCGTGGCGCGTGTGGTCCGGGACATGGATGGATCGCCTCTTTCCCGACGGCGCGGTTCAGCGGGCCTGGTGATGCGCCGTGAGGGCATTGCCGAAGGCCTGGAACAGCGCCCGGTTGATCGGATTGCGCTGCGGATCATACTCGGCATGCCACTGGACGCCGAGGGCGAAGCTGGGCGCATCGGCGATGCGGATAGCCTCGATCGTGCCGTCGTCCGCCACGCCTTCCACCACCACCCGCGAGCCCGGCTCGAGGATGCCCTGGCCGTGCAGCGAATTGACCCGGATGGTGTCGCGGCCGCAAAGCTTTGCAAGGATGCCGCCCGGCGTCAGATGGACATCGTGGCGGTCGGCGAAGATCACTTCGGGATCGGGATGGATCTCGCCGTTCTCCAGGCGCTGCATGCGATGATTGATCCGCCCCGGCAGTTCGCGGATTTCAGGATGGAGCGAACCGCCGAAGGCGACGTTCATCTCCTGCAGCCCGCGGCAGATGCCGAAGATGGGAATGCCGCGGGCGACGCACAGATCGATCAGCGTCAGCGCGACGCCGTCGCGATTGCGGTCGTAGGGCTCATGCCGCGGATGCGGCTCGGCGCGGAAATGCTCCGGATGGACGTTGGCGCGGGCGCCGGTGAGCAGCACGCCGTCGACCACCTCGAGCAGCGCATTGAGGTCGGTGATCTCGGGAACCCCGGCGAACATCAGCGGCAGCGCGCCGGTCACCTCGGCGATCGCCCGCAGATTGCGCTCGCCAACCGCCTGCACCGCAAAACGGTTCTCGATCACGTACATGTTGCCGATGACGCCGACCACCGGCTTGGTCATGGGAGCCTGTCGGCAGGCTGGCCGGGCTGGTGGGCGGTACCACCGGCCTCGGGCCGTCGGGGGGTGTCGAGAGAGAAAAACATCTTCCTTGTCAGCATAATTTGGCAAATTATGCCTCTTTTTCGCGGGCGCATCAATTCCGCGATCCCGTGCCGGCGGGTTTCGCACACCGTTATGTGATGCCGGCGACGGCCTGCCCCGCCACCGGCCGACGGCGAGCGGGCGGGTCGCGTGGCGCTGCCGGATTTTTCGGGGATATCAATGGCTTGTCCGATGCCGTGAACGGCTCCGGCATGGCGTGCGGCTTGCGTCGGCTGACCGCATCCTTTATCCGGATGGACGGCCCGAATCCGGGTAGCCGAGGCGATGCGGAGCCCGGTAGCGACCATTGCGGGGAATTATCTCGATATGACCAACGTCGTCGTCGTCGGCGCCCAATGGGGCGACGAGGGAAAAGGCAAGATTGTCGATTGGCTTTCAGAGCAGGCCGACATCGTCGTTCGCTTCCAGGGCGGCCATAATGCCGGCCATACGCTGGTCATCAACGGCAACACCTACAAGCTGGCGCTGCTGCCGTCCGGCGTGGTGCGATCCTCGAAGCTGTCGGTGATCGGCAACGGCGTGGTGTTCGATCCGCAAGCCTTTCTCACCGAGGTGGAGAAGCTCACGGCCCAGGGCATTGCGATTTCGCCGGAGAACCTGCGCGTTGCGGAGAATGTGACGCTGATCCTGCCGCTGCACCGGGAGCTCGACGCCCAGCGCGAGAATGCCAGCAAGGCCACCGCGATCGGCACCACGCAGCGCGGCATCGGGCCGGCCTATGAGGACAAGGTGGGCCGCCGCGCCATCCGCCTGATGGACCTCGCCGACCTGCAGACGCTGCCGCACAAGATCGAGCGCCTGCTCGCCCATCACAACGCGCTGCGCCGCGGCCTGTCGCTGCCGGAGATCGACGCCACAGCGCTGCTCGGCGAGCTTGCCGCAATTGCGCCGCGGGTGTTGCCCTATGCTGACAGCGTGTGGAATCTGCTCGATCAGAAGCGTCGGGAAGGCAAGCGCATCCTGTTCGAGGGTGCGCAGGGTGCGCTGCTCGATGTCGATCACGGCACCTACCCTTACGTGACCTCGTCGAACACCGTTGCGGCGCAAGCCGCCACCGGCACCGGCATGGGGCCGAGCTCGCTGGGCTATGTGCTGGGCATCTGCAAGGCCTATACCACCCGGGTCGGGATGGGGCCGTTCCCCACCGAGCTGAACAATGAGATTGGCGAGGAGATCGGTCGCCGCGGCAAGGAATTCGGCGTCAACACCGGCCGCAAGCGGCGCTGCGGCTGGTTCGACGCCATGCTGGTGCGGCAGACGGTCCGGACCTGCGGCATCCATGGGCTGGCGCTGACCAAGCTGGACATCCTGGATGGCTTCGACAGCATCGAAGTCTGCGTCGGCTACAAGCTCGACGGCGAGGTGATCGACCATCTTCCGGCCGGCGAGGGGGCCCAGGCGCGGATCGAGCCGATCTATGAGACCATCGAGGGCTGGAAGGAACCGACCGCCAATGCCCGCTCCTGGGCCGACCTGCCGGCCCAGGCGATCAAATATGTCCGGCGGGTCGAAGAATTGGTCGGCTGTCCGATCGCGCTGTTGTCGACCAGCCCGGAACGGGAGGATACGATTCTGGTGCAAAATCCGTTTGAGGCTTAATGGAATGTTACGGGAATAGTCGCAAATTGCCTGTGACCAGGGTCTGCAAATTGACGAGACATGGCTGATTACTATCCGCTGATCGCTCGTGCCATTTCGAGCCTCGATCCGAGCGCGCCCGGCGAGAGCCGTCGCGCCCTGTATGAGCGCGCGCGATCGGCGCTGATTGCCCAGCTGCGCAGCGTGCAGCCGCCGCTGACCGAATCCGAGATCACCCGCGAGCGGCTGTCGCTGGAGGAGGCGATCCGCAAGGTCGAGGCCGAGGCGGCGCAACGGGCGCGCGAACTGGCCCGCACCGATTCCAAGGGCCGGCCCCGCCGCGGCGACGCGCTGCGGGCCAGCAGTCGCAGCCCCGCGGTGCCGCGCCCGCCGGAGCGGGAGGCGGACAAGCCCGCGCCGCCGCCTGTGCCTCCGCCGCGGCCATCCTTTCTGCAGCCGGAAGGCAGCGCAGGGCCTGCCGATCAGCCGCGATCCGACGAGCGGATGCCGCCGCGCACCCGCCCCGGCATGCCGTCCGATCCGGCGGCCCCGCCTTTCGACAGGACCGGGCCGGCCGAGACGGGCGCGCCCGGCCGGGGCATGGAGAACCAGCGGCCGCCCCAGGGACGTCCGTCCGCCGCACCGGAAGGGCAGGGCGTTCGCGGCTTCCGCGACGTCGTCGCCGATGCCGATGATCTCGGCCGGGCGACCGCGCAGGCCAACCGCGCCGCCCGCCGCACCTATGCCAACGTGCCCTCGCCGTCGCCGGAATTCGATCGGCTCGAGCCGAGCATGGAAGATCGCGGCGTCGGCGCGCCGGTCTCCTACGACTACGACGAGGGCATCGAAGAGGCGTATGACTCGCCGCCGGTGCCGCGCGGCCGGCGGGACTCCGCGCGCCGCAGGCCGCGGCAGGCCGGCGGCGGCTTTCCGTTCAAGGCGGCGGTCATTCTCGGCCTCCTGCTGATCCTGGCCGGCGCCGGAATCCTATGGGGGCAGAAGGGCGTCGCCTATGTCCGCGGCCTGTTCAACAAGCCGGCGGCGACAGCGCAATTTCCGAAAGACAACACCGCTGCGCCCCCGCCGAAGATCACCGACCGGGTCGGTCAGCCCGGCGCGACGGACGCGGTGGCGCCCGTCGCGCAGCGCGTCGTGCTCTATGACGAGGATCCGAGCGACCCGAAGGGCAAGCAGTATGTCGGCAGCGTGGTCTGGCGCACCGAGCCGGTGAAGAGCAGCGACGGCAAGCCGGACGATATCGCGGTGCGCGCCGACGTCGAGATTCCGGAACGCAAGCTGAAGATGACGATGTCGTTCCGCCGCAACACCGACAGCTCGCTGCCGGCGAGCCACACCGCGGAGCTGACCTTCATCCTGCCGCCGGACTATGACGCCGGGACCGTCGCCAACGTGCCGGGCATCCTGATGAAGTCCAACGAGCAGGCGCGTGGCACGCCGCTGGCGGGGCTTGCGGTGAAGGTCACGGATGGCTTCTTCCTGATCGGGCTGTCCAATGTCGAGGCCGACCGCGCGCGCAACCTGCAACTCCTGAAGGAGCGCTCCTGGTTCGACATTCCGCTGGTCTATTCCAACCAGCGGCGCGCCATCATCGCCATTGAAAAAGGCGCGCCGGGCGAGCGCGCCTTCAATGCGGCCTTCATGGCCTGGGGCGAGTAGCCGGCGGGAAACGGACCTCCGGCTCCCCGCCGGCCGGCTCTACTCCGCGGCCTCGCTCACAGCAGCGCGGCGGAGCCTCAAATTGACGGGCGTCGGGTTGCGCAGGATGTCCAGCACCGGACAGTGCCGATCGACGATCTCCTTCAGCCGCTGCAGCTCCTGATCCGGCGCCGGACTGTCGAGCGTGACCTCGGCCTCGATCGCCTGATATCCGGGCCTGACGTCCGGATCGACATTGAAGAAGCCACGCAGATCGACGGTCCCTGCCAACTTGACCGACACCCGATCGAGCGGAATGCCGAGCGCATCGGCATAGAGGCGATAAGTGATCTCCTGACACGATCCCAGCGCGGCGAGAATATACTCCACCGGATTGGGAGCTGCGTCCTGGCCGCCGAGCGCGGGCGGCTCATCCACGCGGACCTTGAACTGGCGGATCGCAATCGTGCTGTCGAGGCCGGCGCCGAGCTGACTCTGCGCCTCGAAGGTGGCCAGCGCCTGCGCCGGCTCCACGGCAAAGCCGGTCTGGGCCGCGGTGAAGACGTCCTTGAATTTGAAGCTCATCCTTCCCTCCGGTTGCGGGGCGGTGCGGTCACAGGCCTTGACGGTGGCTTGTGCGATTTGCGTTGACAACCGGGCTGAAAAGAAAACGACGGGCGTCCTGCAAGCGATGCGAATGCGACGGGTTTGTTTTCCGGGGCCGTGCGCGCGGGGAATGAAATCACGAGGCGATGTCGCCGCTCACGACCCGTCGGCCGCGCTGCGCGCGTCAGCCGGAAGCTTCGTCCGCCGCAAGACGCCGCCGCAGGCGCAAGACGCTGCCGCAGGGATATCTTTCTGGCGCGGCATGATCGGATGTTCGACCGTCTCGACGCAGCGTGTCAGCAAGATGGGTTCATGACCCGGCGGGCGGGCGCAGCTTCGTGCGCCAAGGTTCAAACCGTTCCGGCGTCCTGCCCTCAAACGAAACGGCCGCGGAGTGGGCCCCGCGGCCGCGTTCTGTTGAATGATGGCCGGCTGATCACAGCGCCGCGGGGACCGCGGCGGCCTCCTGCCGGGCGATGGTGGTCTTGACCGCGGACTGCACCTTCTCGAAGGCGCGCACCTCGATCTGACGCACGCGCTCGCGCGAGACGCCGAACTCGGCGGCCAGATCCTCGAGCGTCATCGGCTCGTCAGCGAGCCGGCGCGCCTCGAAGATGCGCTTCTCGCGCGGGTTGAGCACCTTCATCGCGCTGGCCAGCGCCTCGCGGCGGTGATCATACTCCTCGCTCTCGGCCAGGATGGCCTCCTGGTTGGGCGCGGTATCGACCAGCCAGTCCTGCCATTCGCCCGGCTCGCCGTCGTCGCGGATCGGCGCGTTGAGCGATGCGTCGCCGCCGAGGCGGCGGTTCATGTCGATCACATCCTGATCGGTGACGCCGAGACGCTTGGCGATCGTCTTCACCTGGTCGGGGTGCAGGTCACCGTCGTCGAGCGCGTTGATCTTGCTCTTCGCCTTGCGCAGATTGAAGAACAGCTTCTTCTGGTTCGCGGTGGTGCCCATCTTCACGAGCGACCACGAACGCAGGATGTACTCTTGAATTGACGCCTTGATCCACCACATGGCGTAAGTGGCGAGGCGGAAGCCCTTGTCCGGTTCGAACCGCTTGACAGCCTGCATCAGGCCGACGTTCCCCTCCGAGACGACCTCGGAGATCGGCAGACCATAGCCGCGATAGCCCATGGCGATCTTGGCCACGAGGCGGAGATGGCTGGTGACGAGCTTCTGGGCCGCGTCGCGGTCGTCATGCTCACGCCAACGCTTGGCGAGCATGTACTCCTCCTGCGGCTCGAGCATGGGAAATTTGCGGATTTCGGCGAGATAATGAGCGAGGCCGGACTCGCCATTCAACACCGGCAAAGTAGCAGCACGGGCCATGGTCAGCGCCCTCCATTTGTTCAGGCCCCCGATAGCGGCGGGCCAGGCCGACGATCGCTTCGTTAAAGCCCTATCGTCCGCGATGTTCCGCGCTGGGACATTCCAACGCAGGTGCAATATACACGAAAGCCTTCGGTCAAGGGAAGAACAAAACGGGGTCACGAACCCGTGTAGAATGTTAAATTATTGAAAGAAAAAAGATTAATAGATGCATTTGCGTCAATCTGCCGCGTCCAGAGCCGCGCGCAGCCGCGCCAGATCGGGCGGCAGATCGCTGGTCCATTCAAGAACGTCGTGGCTCTGCGGATGTTCCAGGGCCAGCAGATAGGCGTGCAACGCCTGGCGCCCGAGCGCCTCGAGCGCGGCTCGTGCCCTGGGGCCGAGGCCGTTGGCCTTGGTCTTGAAGCCGGGTCCGTAGACGGCGTCCCCGAGCAAGGGGTGGCCGATATGGCTGAGATGCACCCGGATCTGGTGGGTGCGGCCGGTCTCCAACTGGCAGGCGATCAGCGCGGCGATCGGCTTGCCGTCGCGGCTGTTGAAGCTCTCCAGCACCTCCCAACGGGTGATCGCCTCGCGGCCTGAAGGCCGCACCGCCATTTTCTCCCGCGCGTGCGGATGGCGGTCGATCGGCGCATCGATGGTGCCGTAGCGACGGTTCGGCACCCCCCAGACCAGGGCCAGATAGCCGCGGCGCAGGGCGCCGGTGCGGCCATGGTCCGCGAACTGCGCCGTCAGCGAGGCATGGGCGCGGTCGTTCTTGGCGATCACCATCAGGCCGGTGGTGTCCTTGTCGAGGCGATGGACGATTCCGGGGCGCCGCACCCCGCCGATGCCGGACAGGCTGTCGCCGCAATGGGCGATCAGCGCATTGACCAGCGTGCCGTTTTCATGGCCGGCGGCCGGATGCACCACGAGGCCGGCCGGCTTGTCGATGACGATGATGTCGTCGTCCTCGTGGACGATGGCGAGCGGGATGTTTTCCGGCGACGGCGCGGCGGGCGCGGCCGGGGGCACATCGATTGTGATCGTCTCGCCGGCGGCGACGTGATAAGCCGGGTCGCGGATGGGGGTGCCGCCAGCCGAGACCGAGCCGGCCAGAATCAGCGCCTTCAGCCGCGAGCGCGACAGCGCAGATGCGTGGACGGCGAGGACGCGGTCGAGCCGCCGCGAGCCTTCGTCTCCCGTCACCGTGATGTCGAGCCGTTCCGCCCGATCCTGCGCCACATTCTGTTCCATGAGCCTTGCGATGACCGATCCTGCCGCCCCCGACCTCACACCCGACCAGGCCGCGCTGTTCGCGCGGCTGCGGCGGATGATGCTGATCGCGGGGCTGACCACCGCGATCGCCATCGGCGCCGTTCTGGTTGCCATCGGCTACCGTCTTTTTCGCGGCGAGGGAAGCACCCCCGCGACGATCGAGCAGGTGGCGATGCTGCCGAAGGGCGCGCGCATCGTCTCCACCGCGGCGGCCGGCGACCGCCTCGTGGTTACCATCGCGGCCGGTGACGCCACCGAAATCCTGACCTTCGACGTCCAGAGCCTGAAGCCACTCGGCCGGCTGACATTCACCGCCGAGCCATGAGCCGGCGGGCAGGCCGATCGCCGGCGGGTGACAGGACCGGCGGCGAAGCGGGTTGTCGGCAGCATAGAGTATAGAGCCCGCTTCCCGCAGATGCGGAACAATCGAGGCCGCCATGACCTGATGTCGCCGTGCCGTCCGCCGTCGGGCGCGCGGCATCCAGATTTGCTGACGGCGAAGCCGCTTATCGGTCGCGCCGGCGTCATATTCTCCCCATTCTCTGCCTTCGCCGGTCCGGCCGCGGCCCCGGTGGCGCGCAAAGATCGGCGGATTGGGGAGGCGGGCTGCCGAGGCGCAAAATCGGCCGATCGCCCATGAATATGCGTCGACGGGCTTGCGGAGACCGGCGTTCGCGGCTATTCCCTGAGCCCGCAGCTCCCTTCGTCTAGCGGTCTAGGACGCGGCCCTCTCACGGCTGAAACAGGGGTTCGATTCCCCTAGGGAGCGCCAATCGCGACCTTTCAGCTTTGAGATCGTTGTTGTTTTTTGATTTTTTCCCAAACCGCGATTTTGGGTTTGGGCAGATTTGTTCGTCTTGCGTTCGAGCATCCGTATAGCGTCGCGCGCGAGCTTTTCCTGATCCGCATCCGCCGTATATCGCTCCGCTTCCGACAGTGTCGTGTGGCCGAGAATGGCCATGATCTGCTTGGCGGTACAGCCGGCCTCTGCGAGGCGCCGGCCGGCGGCTTTGCGCAAGCCGTGCGGCTGACATTCCAGCGGAAGGCCAACCGCAGCGATGGCATCACGCATCCATTGGCTGAAACCGTCCACGGTGAAGGACTTGCCGTATGCGGTCGCGATGATGACGACGTGGCGTTGTTTGGCATGCTTGAGCGCGGCGACAAGATCGGCGTGCAGCGGAATCACCAGCGAACGGCCGGTCTTTTGCTGCATCACCGAGATCGTGCCATTGCCGATATGCGACCATGCCATCCGCACCACGTCCGAGCGCCGCTGTCCGGTGTTGAGAAACAGTTCGAACGCGAGCCGCTGTTTGGACCGCAACGGCCAATGATCGCGAAACGCCTTGATCTCTGCCTCGCTCCAAGAGCGGATGCGCTGAAGTTTAGGCCGCTTGATTCCGAGTGACGGATCGTTCTTGATCCAGCCGATGTTGATGGCGTGCCGGATCAGGATGCGCAGCTTCTTCAGTGTATCGAGGGCCGCGCCTGGACGATCAGCGTAAGGCTGAAGAATACCCGTCACAATACGTTCGCGCGAAAGGCCCGCGACGGTGCGATGGCCGTGATCCGCGCGGATCGTTTCGAGCCGCGAATAATATCCAGTCTTGCTGGTATCCCGCAGCCCGAGATAATCCGCGCTCCGCATATAACTTGCGATCAAGGCCGACAGGGAACCCGGTGCGGAAACGGTGATGCTTGGACGTGCCGTGACACTCTCGGGTGTGTTGCCTGCCAAGGCCGCAGCGTATGCCGCATTGAATTCAACACTTCCGATCGTTTCCGGCAGAGCGATGCGCGGGCCGCGATCCTTGCGGAAATAAACCCGCAGACGCTTGTGGCGATCGCGCCAAATTTCAACGTAGGGAAGTATGCGCTTGCGCCGCATCGACATCTCCCCAAGACTCATCCTCAGATGCAAGCACACCGGTGCTCAAGCGCGGCAATCGATCAACTGCGGAATCCAGTTCCCGAACATCCCATGCGATCCGACGCACAGTCAACCGGCACGCCGCAGGCATGCGGCCGTCTGCTACCATTTCATCGAAGATCGTGGGCGAAACGCAGATATAAGCTGCCGCCGCGTCGCGGCTGATCAACCTCGGCGGAAGCGCCGAGGGCAAAGCTGTCTGACGTGTCATGGCATGGACCGAAAAAATGGAATGCGGCCACAACGATCCTTGACCCCGAAATGCGTCGAGAGTGGGCAGGGAGGATCGCTTTCGGCGAGGACGTGGCCGCTCGCCCTACGGAGACGAGCCCACTCACGATAAGAAACGGCGCCGCCCAAGGGCGACACCGCATTATTGAATGTTGGTCGCGGTGAGCTTACGCGCCCGGATTCAGGTACGTGCCGCGCCAATCTTGCATCGCACAGCCGAAATCGAGCACGGCGCGGAATTCGACGCCGAGCGTATTCCAACCCTCTTGCATATCGAGTTGCGGGCCCTCGCGACCCGCCAGATAGGCCACGGTGAACGTTGCGATCTGACTCGGATCAGCGAATACGCGCCATGCGCTCCCCGGCAAACGCGTCTCGACGATCGGCGTAATCTTGCCAGCAAACGGATTGACATCCTCCACTTGCACCGCCGAAAGCTCGTGCAACACTTGCTCGGCCTCGGTTTCCTTGGCGGACCCGACCACCAGATAGCGCGGCGTCAGATTGAGAGGCGTGATACCGTCAATGTCCTTGGCGTCGCGCAATGCCTTGCGAGCCGCGCCGAGCGAAACGACAGTGATTGCCGCGCCGGTAGCAGCCTTGTTGCCCCGATCCGTATCGTAGACGGGACTTCCGTCATCGAGCTTGGCGCCGTCACCGCCGTTAGCGGTAAACAACGCCGCGATCTGGTCAGACTCGGTTGATGCGGCGGCGCGTCCGAAAGCAGAATTCATATCGCCGAAAGCGCCGAGATCATCATTCACGATAGCCTGCCGCGAAATCCCGAAGATTTTTCCGTACGGTTTGACGGCAAATCCTTCCTTGGCTTCACCTCGTGAACCGTGCTTGATCTCACCATTCTCCCTTACTTCCTCAAGGCGCGGCGCCTCGCTCAGCCGCAAAACAGAGATCGGACGGTAATCAGTCGCTGTTCGCCGGCGCGCAAGGGCTTTCAACGGAGATTGAGCGATTTGATAGGCATCAGCCGCGACGCGGTTGCCGGCGCTCGCAAGCAAATACGGGAAATCCGATGTCGAGTGATATGCACCCGATCGAGTCAGAATGCGATCCGCCAACGTGGAACGGTCCGCCCAAGAAACACGCTCGCCGCGCGCCTGCAAAATCATGGCTCCAAGGTCCAACATCGAGCGCCCGGCCAATTCGACCGCCGCGCCAGTCGGCGCCTTTCCAGTCATCTTGGAGTAAAGCGCATCGCTGATCGAACGGCTCAAAAAGTCGGGATTCGAAAGCGTCGCGTCAGAAAACGAAATCCCGCTCGTGCGGGTCCTATCCGCCGCCTCCGCAAGTCGGGCGAGCGCGCGTTCGCGAAACCCTGCCATGGTGCCACCGGCGTCCACGTGCTGCCGCACAAAGTCGAACGGCAGGCCGGCGCGCTCGGCAATCTCATAAGCCGTCCGGACATCGCGATCCGACATCACGGCGCGAGTGCTGCTGTTCTGTACCGCCGGCGCGGTGGGCTCATGGGTGTTTTCGGTGGTGGAATCGTCAATCACTTCCGGGTCCATCCGGTTTCCTTTCATGGATGTGTTGATGTTGGTTTGCGCCGAACGGATCAGCGCGTCAGCGTCGGCGGGAACGGACACAAGGGACGCTTCCAGCAATTCCCATTTGTCCGCGCGCCAGATTTCGACATCGTTTTCGATGCCGACTCGCGTCCAAGTTTGGACGCCGTAACCGATTGAAACGGCTGAAACCTCGCCGCGAGCAACCATGCCCTCGGCGGAACGGCCGGCATCAGTTTCGGAAAATTGAATGCGGCCAAGCAGTTTGCCGCCCTCGATCCACGCGTCGGTGACAACGCCTAAGATCGCGTCAACCGACGATCGGTTATGACTATCGAGCAAGCGAACCTGTCCAAGCGTCACACGGCGAAGGTCGATCGCCTCGGATGCGATCGATAGTTCTTCAAATACTCCGAAGCGTGGAACGCGCGCGCCAATCGACAAGACAGCGACAACCGTTCGCGATTTTGCATCGTAAGAGTTTGCCCCGAACCGCGCGGCAACGTCCGCGCCAGCCAGACGCATAGCCGTTGCGCCGGCCCGAAAAGGTGGCCCGCTTGAAGCGCGCGCGCCATCGACCGCCGCCGGCGATCGCCGGCGCGGCTTGTCAGGTTTGATCATGATGATTGTCCTAGTGGAGCGATTGGCCTACAGGATCGACCAATTTCAACACCTCATCCGCGACCGCGTAGTAGATCGCGAGGATGATTGCGATCGTGTCAGCCGGAATGCCGGTGCGCTCGGAAGCCTCAGCGATCGTGATTTTTTCGCGGGCCGCGATCAGCGCCATAACCGTTGCGCATTGCTGGGCAAGATCGGCTGGCAGATCGATGTTGCGTTCGGGAGTCATTGCGCGTGCTATCAATCGCCGAAATTGATCCCGAGATCGGCCGCGCGCTTGCGGAGCCGCCGGTCGGCGGCCGAAACATTCGCGAAGATGATCCGGGCCGGGTCCGAGTCGGGATGCTGAACCTGATCTCGGCCGATCCACGTTGCAATTTCGCCGGTGATTTCACCGAGAGAGCCCGTGAAGTGCAATTCGGCCCAATATTCCTTCGGACCAAAGCCGGTAACCGGCCACGATCCTCGGGGTAGATCACCCCAAGTGTTGCGCGATCCCGTCACAGCCAACCAAAAGTCCGTTGCTCCCGTTCCGTTGTATGGCCGCGCCATATAGTGATCCACGGCCGACGTGTAGGAGGTGAGCCGAACCGCCTCCGCAAGCGGCACACCATCTTTGTCTGCAAGTTGTCGCGCCACCTCGATTGCCAACGCATCGCCGTAAGCGAATTCGCGCTTGAAGCTATCGAACGGCAAAAGCATTTCATGGTTTTTGATCAAGGCGCGCATGTTCTCAACCGACATCTGGTTGATGTCGGCAAACTGTTTCAGGGTAAGGCTACCCTTAATTTTCGACATAGGTTGAACTCCATGTTGGAACAAAAAAACCCGGCCGCGCTGGCGGCCGGGCATATCTCTTGACGATGGTGAAGATGGCACACAACGAGGTACCAGTCCAATTTGCGACTTTTCGGGTACCTCAATTTGAGCCGGGCAGACGAGTGAGGCCGGCAAAGGACATCAGAAATGCTCGAATTTCCGCCCGAGTCCGCTCAAGTGCTACTTTGCCTTTCGAGTTGTAGCGCAGTTGGGCGCAGTCCTCGATTGACCGGTTAGCGATAATAAACGCGTCCAAAAGATCGCGAGCTATCTTAGGAGTGCGCTCAACTCGATACATTCGGACAGCCTGACGATAGTCAGATTGCTTTGCCATCCAAGTTTCGACGCCCATGTTAGTTAGAGACTTGTTGACGCGCTCGCTATAGCTGATGGCGCGAACATCACCCTCGGTTGAGATCAGCCATAGGCGCTCCCACAATGCGGCTGCCACCAACAGTAGTTTATCGCCTTTAAGAAATTTATCGACCTCCGATTTTTTTGGTTTAGCCGAAACGCGAACGCGCTTTGGTTTGACTGCAGTCACAGATTTCATAATTCGCCCCAGAACGCGACTCTCTGAATCGCGATACATGAATGTGCGCTTGGTCGGCCAAAGGTCAATAATCCCTATACGGCACCGATCCGATCGGTGCCGTATAGGAGGGACGTAAGCGATGTAAGTCGCCTAAGCCACGAGCGCAACCAGCGCACGTGCTGCGGTCGGTGGAGTCGTGCTTTTCGTCATCGACTTGAGATCGCGAATGATCGATTCGCTGATCAGTTGGACGGACGGTGAATCATCATCGAGATAACTCGCGGCCAGCGTCTTCACCCTCAAGCCATCCAGAGATTGTGCGCGTATCCGCGCGATGCGGCGACCAAGATCGACTCGTTGCTCTAACAGTTCATCGATTACATCCCAAATTCCCGTCAAGCCGATTGCATGTGCGTGGTCGTTCGCCGCGCGATTCCAAGCCTTCCTAGCCGCAACGATTTCCTTGGCGCGTGCCTTGCTTTCCTCGAATTCGGTAAAAACGAGCTTGCCATCCACAACTCTATAACTGCCATCCCTGCGATCGAGGATGCGTTCAAAGCGATATACACATTCAGGCACCGGTGCCCCGATCTTTACAGAATCTCCGAAAAGAAAAACATCGCGCTCAGTGTAGAGCAGGACATTTGGGATTGCCGGCAGCGTCGCATCATATTCCGCCAACAAGGCATCGTGGCGCGCGTTGGCATCGCGCCAGATGGCAGTTAGCATGGCCAATCTGTCAGACAGCGCGGCCAAACCCATACCCCGATAGGTCGGCGGCTTTTTCGGAATGATCGGAGAGATACTCAACATTTTACGCCTCACAATGTTTGACGTGGATACGGTGCCGGCGGCCGAGTGATCGGGCATGCCGGCGACGCCATCATGTTGGGTGATCATGGAGGATTGCTTTCGAGTAGTGGCTTTCTACAGCCGTCACCGGCATCGGGCCGGCAGCCGGGAGGTAGAAACCTGCTCGAAAACAGGTGGTCGCGCTTTTAAGCTTTCGCTCTGGACATGGCACGGCCCTCCCGGCATAACTCGCCGAGTTGGCGCGCCCGCCAAGGCGCGACCGCAGCAAGCCTTAAGGCTTCTGCATTCGGGGTATTTCCGACGCCAATCGGGTACCCCTATTCGAGTCCGGGTTTCTACACCCACGGGCACTACATCCCATTTCGCGGAGTCGGGCAAGCATCAGGATTGCCACGCCCTATCTGCGCCATGATCGCTAACTTTGTATCGTACGAAGCAAAATGGCGGCCCAAATCGGCCGCCATTCAACGTGGTGTGCTACATCCACCCCGGAAATGGATTTCAACGCATAGGGGGCGACGGCTAGTGCGCCTAGCGGTATTCTAGGGCTATGGCGCCGGCCCCGCTTCCGGCATCGATCGGCCGGTTGAACCGGCGGTGCCCGAGGCCGGCGCGCCGCTCGATCGAAACGCATTGATCGCGTTCGAAATCTTGGTTTCGACCGTCGCCCAAAATTCCGATGTCGGCTTCACCGTCACCGTGGCGTCGAGCGTGGCGTTGCCCTCGACCACGGCCTTGACCGGCTCGCCGACACCAGCAGGCCCGCCGAGGCCGGTTGCCTTGCGGATGTCGTCGATGGTCCAATCAGCGGCCATCTGCCCGCGCCCCGGCGTGCCGGGGCCGGCATAGCCAAGACCGCGCAAGTCGGCCTCGATCTTGGCCCGCTTGCCGTCATTCAGCGCCTTCAATTGCGCATCATAGGTCGGATCATCATGGCCATAGATGTCGGCCGCGCGTTCCGACGCCTCGATGTCCCGCAAGGCGTCAAACTTGTCGGCGTGCAAGCCGGCGATCGCCTTGAGGTTCGGCGTCGGCTCAAGGATGTTCCGCTCAGTGAGCGCACCCACCATCGGCATCACCTCAAGCATCAATCTAGTGAATGGTGCCTTGAGGCCCGAGGTAAACCCTTCACCACGCCACGTCGCCCCGGCCGAACGGAGTGCGGATGCCACCCCGTCGATCCCCAACGCACCGAGAATCGATGTCGCATAACCGAGCCGCGCCGCCGTCGAAGCCGGCTCGCTCTGCCCCTTCTCGCTCATGTAGCTCAACCCGCTCGTAAGCCAGTTCAAGCCCTTGTTGGTCATGGGCAAGAACGGCGTGGCAGTGTTGCCGAGCATGTTATCAAACTGCGACTCGATCGACTTCCGAATAATCTTCGGGTCCTGTTTTTGAAACAGGTCTGCCGCATCGACACCGCGCGCGCCCTCGACAAGGTGTTTATCCTTTTCGATACGCGCTTGTTGTGTCGCAAAGATCGACATCATTTGCGCCGTGGTTGTCTGCGATGCTAGCGCCGCAATCACCTCCTGAATTTTCGCCGGTTCAGTCACTCCCTTTTTGCGCAATTGCGGGATCAGGACATTATTCACCCAGGCATAGGGATCGGTGCTGCCGGGCTGCAAGTATTCCTGCCCCATGATCGCGCCGGGCAGAATACCTTTGACGTTGCCAGTTTTGGTTTTGATGATCTTGCTCTCGTCGGTGAGCAAGCCATATTCCTGCAACTGCGCAAGCGACTTGTTCGACATCTTGCCGCCGATGAATTGCGTGTAGAAGCTCGACAGTGCCTTACCGGCCGACGAGCCGCCCAATTCTTGTGCCAGCGCCATCGCCCGTGCCGTCTTGAGCATAAAATCATCGCTCAATGCGTTGGTCGCAGCACGGCCATATTTGAACATTTCATAATAATCGGTCGGCCGCAGCGTGTCGCCGAACACGTTGATCGCCTTCGCCATACCGTCAATATAATGCTGGAATTTGCCAAGGTCCTGCGTCACGCCCTTGATTTCCATGCCCTTGATCAGCTTGTCGAAGTCCTCGCCCAACTCGGCGGCCTTCTCCGGGTGCGCCCCGAGCGCGACAACCCGCAATTTCATCAGCGGATCGAGAATCTTCGTCGCTTCCTCAAAGTGACCAACGACGGATCGGACATTGCGCGCCGTATGCATCACTTCGGTCTGCGACATCGACGGATATTTTCTGGAGATCGAGCCAGCCAGTTCGTTCGCTTCCTTGATCTCGGCCGGCGTCATGCCCCCGGCCGCCATCCGCGTTTCCTCATGCCCACGATCCGATGCGGATCGCACCGTATGGTCCGCGATCGCGCGAACGGCGCGCGAACCCTCATAGGCCGCCGCCGCTCCGGCGGCGGCCTTGAGGCCGCTCCCGATCACCTGCGAGGATCGCTCAAGGCGGCTGGCCTGACGCTCGGCGACGTGCGCCATGTTCAATTGCTTCTGCACGTCACGATTGAGCGCGTTCGCCGCCCGCGAAATGCGCCCGATCTTGGCGGCAACCTGATCGAATGCCGGCCCGGTCGCATCCTTGCCCTTGATGACGGCAAGGGCCTCAAGAATTGTACCCATAAATATCTCCATTAAAGCATGGTTGTCTCGCCGTTTCTGGCGGTCTCTTGATCTCGGTGCGGTTCGATTGATGTCGGTGCAGCGGTGCGAACGATTTCGCTGATTGCCTTGGCGATGGCGATGCGCAGTTCCCGTTCAATTTCCTTCAACGCGCCCCGCACGCCCTGCACACCATCTTTGGCCGCAGTTGCTGCCATTCCCTCGGCGTATGTCGGCAAGCGGCCTAATATGGAAACCACGGCCTCGCCGATCTTGATTCCACCTGCCTTGACTTCATCGACCGGTACGAGTCGGCCGAGGCGTTCTTCAAGATCGAGAAATTTGAGATCGGCAGTATATTGCGCAGCGCGCGCTTGATGATCGCGCAGAGCCGGCGATGATGGTGCATCGCCGCTATCGATGCTGGAGCGCGTCTCGGCGGCGCCTTCCTTGAACGCGTCGCCAACTTGTCCGACCGCGCGATCATACTCGGCGACGTTGATCAGCTTCGTTCGACCTTCACGGCGTACCGATATCAATCCGTCCGCTGCTAAACGATCGACACGCTCGTGCAATGATTGCCGCGCGATTCCCTTGCGTCGCGCCAAGTCGGCGACGGACTCCCAAAGGCCGTCATCGAGCAAATCGCTCATTCATCATATCCTGTCAGGTTGTAAGGCTTGTCAGGCCAGATTTTCGTTTTTGCGGCTAGCGACTTTTCGGGGCGCGCTTGTGCCGTAGGGGTAGGGGCCGGGGAAGGACCCATCGTGCTAGTGGGTGCCCTTGGCCTGCCGTTCCGCGATCCGCTTTCCAAAGTCGGTGACGCCCCACGCGGGCAAGCCGCCGGTCGCGCAAACATGGTGGCACTGCACGAGCCGGTGCCGAAACAGATCATATAATTCGGGATCGGCCCGTTCGCTCGCGCTCATAAACCATCCGTTCGGGTAGATTGCCAATGTCCGAAGGACTTGGCGCTGCTTAATCGTCATCGCGTTGGCAAATTCGATTTGATCTTTCGTTAGTCGTGTCATTGGTTGAGTCCACTTCAAAAGAAATGGCCCCGCACGCTGTGATGTCGTCATGACATCACAGCGAACAGAGCCACTGGTTGTTTGAGATCGGTCTAGGAAGTCTATGCGCCGGCATTTCCCCTAGACGCGAGAAACCCTTGCAAATTGCGGGTTCGTCTAGGGTGTCTAGGTAGTCTATGAAAAACAGAGAAGTCAGAACAAAAAAGCCGACATCAATCTGATGCCGGCTGATATTTCCCTACACGCGCGCGACCTAGACTCCCTAGACAGCCTAGACCGATGCCTGATTTTATTGATCAACTTGCGTCTAGGCACACACGCAAAGCCTAGACAGCCTAGACCGGAGCGTCATCGAGCGTTTCATTATGCGCTCGCTCGCCCTCTCCCGACGGGAGCGCGGGCCAATCGATCGGTTGACCGATACACCTATTGAATGCTTCACGGCATTCGTCAAGCGGTGGAAAGGCGTAACACCATGCGCGCCGAACGACTCCCGGTTCTGTTTCGATCGACGGCCGAACATCACCGATGCCGGAAATAATCTTTTTGAGACGCTTGCCGAAATCCGCGCTGCTACGTTTGCGGCCGATGCCCATGCGTGAGGTGTCCTTAAGATACTCACCATAAAGGTCATCCCGAACGACGACGGAGCGCCACCGATCATGGCTGTGAAGCAACGATCCCTCCCATAACCGATTAAATAGAAAGTCATCGATTGGATCGAGCGAACGGAGTTTTTGATCAAGCAGCGCTTTCGTCTGCGGAATCCGCCAGATGTCGAATTCGGCAAGGTCGAAAGACAAAAGCTCGTGTAACAGCCGCTCGCGACCACCATTGTCCAATTCCTCGAACATTTCAGCGAAATATTCGTTGTTCTGCTCGGCGTAGGAGGCGACATCGAGCACAAAGAACCGACGTTCATCGCCAGTGGCGGGAACGACCCAATCCTCGTTAGATGTCATGATCACGCGAACACGGTTTTCCATTCGAACCGGATCGACGCCCTTGGCCTCGATCATCTGTATTCGCGACGTGAGCAAGCCCTTGAGCCGGCCCTCAGCGGCCTTGTCGCCGGCCCACATTGCTTCATCGGCCTGCAACAGCAGGCAACTCGACATGTGCATGTTGAACTGTCCGGTGAGGTAACGTGCATCATCGACCGGGAAATAATGTGGGGCAAAAAGCGATCCCAAAACTTCCCCGACGACGGTTTTGCCGGTGCCCTTCCGACCACGCATCACCAGCGCGATTCCCGGCCGCTCTCTCGGCTTTTGCACAAGGTGAGCCATCCAGCCGAACAAATATCGGTAATATTCATCGTTTTCCCGACAGACGTTCAACCGCAGATGATCCTTGAAGCGGGCGCAACTGCCCTCCCGCGAGGGTGTAACGCTGAATCCTCGCCACGTATTGAGGTAGCTTGGCGTGTTGGGAACCCCGTCAGGATTCGGGAAAAACTCCACCCCAGCGTACTGGCGGCGGGCGCGATGTTGATGCCACGCCTTAGCCCAAGTCACGGCCCGGACCTTGCCGTCAGCTCCCTCGATCTCGGTGACGCGATTTGCGAACCATGAATTCATCGCCTCGAAAGGCATCATTTGTACCCGGTCATTGACAGGGCCGTAGGGCTGTTCTTTCGCTACCATCGCCTTGCCGCCAAAAATGACCAGCGCATAACTCCGGTTGATTTCCTCAACTTCGAAACCCCAAGAGCGCGGGGACGGGTCAGACGTATCCGCGCTCCCGTTATCCTCGCCTTGCTCCCCCTCGTCGGGGTGCGGGGCGTAGAAGGCGAGGCCCGACACGTCGGCGTCGCCCTCCATCATCCGACAAATACGCTCGGCCGGCGTGAGATCATCGGAAACGGGTATTGCGGCGGCCTCGGGGAGGCCACCGTTTACAGGATCGGTCATTTTCGCAGTACCTCGGGGCCGTTTAGGTTTGGGCGCCGTTTTTGAAACGCATTAAGTTTCAATGGGACAAAATTTGCCCAAACCTTGCGCTATCTCTTTGATTTAGGTCCCGCTGGCGGCTTCCCTAGGGAGCGCCAAATAAAGATCAAGGGGGCAGGGCGATCTACTGTCTCTTGGCCCTTTCTCTTGGCCCTTTCTTCTCGATTTTCCCCCACGATGTCCTTTCGACAGCCATGGGTCAGAAGGCCAATGGGCCGCCAAATCCGGGCGCGAATGATCCGCGCAGGCTTTCCGCAGGTGAGGGTGGACGGGCGCGCGAGATGAGCAGTGCGTCGGCCACACCTAAGTGCGTCGGCCCACATCCAGGTTCGCTTCTGTCAAAAGCGAGCCATTCATTCCGGTCGAAACAGTCGGGCAGCTACCTGGCTCCCCCGGTGCACCGCCCGTCAAAAAAATCCTGCGTCATGTTCGTGCGAGCAGTCCATAGGAACGGCAGCGCGCCGTGCAGAGGGCGCATTAATTAGAATGATTGAATAATCGGTTAGATTTTTGAATTTCAGAGATTGATGCGGATTGCTTATACAATTCCCGACGCTGCTCTGAAGTGGAACACATCATGGGTTCGCCTCTCCGCCTACGCCCTTCGCCGTCTCCGGCCCTCGATCCCGCAGCCTATCGCGCCGCCATGCGCTACCATGCCGGTGCGGTGACGATCCTGTCCGCGGGATGCGCCGGAGACCGAACGGGGCTGACAGCGACATCTGTCTGCTCGCTATCGGATACGCCGCCCCGGCTGATCGCTTGCGTTAACCGGTCCGCGAGCGCCCATGATCTCATTCGGAGAACCAAGGCGTTCGGCGTCAATGTGCTGCGCGCCACGCAAGCCGAGCTTGCGAACGTGTTTGCCGGCCGGCGCGGGATCGACCGCAACAACCGCTTCAACGATGCCGATGGATGGCTCGTGCTCGCAACCGGGGCTCCCATTCTGCAGACTGCGCTGATCGGCCTGGACTGCGAACTGATCGACGAACATGCTCACGACACGCACTCGATCTTCGTGGGGCAAGTCCGCGCCATGCACTTGCATGACGGCGGGGCGCCGCTGCTCTATTTCGACGGAGCCTTTCGCTCCCTCGCACCGCGCTAAACTTGAAGACGGCTATCCGATAGGATCAGGCTTTGATCCTGAACAATCTTTGAACCGTGGCCGTCAGCGCGCTGGCGGCGGGTGAGAGGAATTGGCCTTTCAGCGAGACAATACAGACCGTCCGGATCAGTGCCGGATTGGATATCGGCAAGGCCTGCATCGTCTTCTTGACCGGCCGCGGCAAGGCCACGGCCGGAAGGATTCCGACGCCCATGCCCGCGCTGGCCAGCGCGCTGAGCGTATGCGTATGCTCGACTTCGAACTTGATCTTCATCTGCAGATTCCGCGACGCCAGCGCGCGTTCCAGCATCGCTCTGAGCGCCGCAGATTTGGAGTTAAGCAGGATGGGATAAGCGCACAGATCCGCGAGATCGACCGAGTTCTTCTTGCGGAACGGAAAGGCGCGCGTCGCAAGCGCATAGATGGGATCGTCGAACAATGGCGCGAACTGAAACTCCATTGAGCCTTCTATTTCAGGACCGATGCCGAAATCGACCTCCCTTTGACGCAGACAGTCGAGCATGTCCTTCGCCGCAAGCTCCCGCAGCATGATATTGATCCCGGGATAGTTCGCCTGGAATACTTGCAGCGCTTGCGGCAGCTTGGTCGCCGCGATGGTCGGAACGCAGGCCAGCGACAGGGTTCCCCGTTGCAGGTCGATGATGCCGCGGAGTTCGCGCAAACCATTTTCCCATTCTCTCAGCGCGCGACGTGCATGAGCGAGGAGCTGCATCCCCTCTCCGGTCAATTCGACCCGTCGTGTGGTGCGATGAAACAGGGCGGCGCCGACCTGATCCTCGAGCAGCTTGATCTGCATGCTCACCGCGGACTGCGAGCGATTGAGCTGCTCGGAAGCCTGGCGGAAGTTCTTGTTCTCCGCGACGGCAATGAACATGTGCAGCAGCTTGAAATTGATTTGCGACATCGATGGGGCCTTCCCCAGCTCCTTCGACTATTCGAGGAAACTGAACAGTTCTTAAGATAATCTCGTTAGAAAGATCAGTGGCGGACATTTAGCATGATTGCGTTGGCTGCGGGAGCCGCTCCTGCGGCGCGATTCATCAAATGAGATGTCCGATGTCCTTCACGATAACGAAGCCCCGCGCGCGTCGTCTTCAGCGGTCCGAACTCGCGGTACCAGCAACCTCCCCGCATTTCTTCGAGCGTGCCGCACATGGCGCGGCCGATTTCATCTTTCTCGATCTGGAGGATGCTGTTGCGCCGGCGCGAAAACCCGAGGCCCGCGAAATCGCGATCGACGCACTCAATCGCATCGACTGGGGCCGCAAGACGCTCGCGGTGCGGGTGAACGGCCTCGACACCGAGTGGGCGCATCGCGACATCATCGAGATCGCCGGCCGTTGCCCGCGTCTCGATCTGATCATGGTGCCCAAGGTCGGAACGGCGTTCGACGTTAAATTCGTCGATGCGCTGCTGACAGGACTGGAGCGCGAATATCCTCGCGAGAAGCCGCTCGGGATCGAAATCCTGATCGAGACCACGCTGGGACTCACCAATGTCGAAGACATTGTCCAGGCGTCGGAGCGGCTGGAAGCGGTGATCTTCGGCATCGGTGACTATTCGATCGATCTGCGCACATGCGGCGAGATCATCGGCGCATCGGACCCGCGCTATGCGGTCCTCACCGATCTGGATCCTGACGGCTCGCGGCACAGGCACTGGAACGACCAGTGGCATTTCGCGCTGGCCCGGATCGCCAATGCCTGCCGCGCGCACGGGGTTCGGGCGATCGATGGCCCCTATGCCAATTTTGGCGATGCCGAGGGCTTTCGCGCCAGCGCGGAGCGGGCGGCGGCGCTCGGCTTCGAAGGCAAGTGGGCGATCCACCCGTCCCAGATCGAAATCGCCAATGCGGTATTCTCTCCGACGGCCCGCGAGGTCGAATGGGCGCGTCAGATCACGGCAAGGATCCAGTCCGCCAGTGCCGGAGGTGACGGCGCCTTCGGACAGGACGGCGTTCTGATCGATCTGGCGGTGCTGAAGCGGGCGCAGGCGATCATCGATCGTCAGCAGGCGATAGCGGCCGCCGCAACGAGCAAGGAGGCAGCCCGCGATGTCGCATGACGCGCCGCTTGCTGGAATTCGGGTCCTTGATATCGCGACGTTTGTCGCCGCACCGTTCTGCGGGACCGTGCTGTCCGATTTCGGCGCCGACGTTATCAAGATCGAGCAGCCGGGCGTCGGCGATCCGCTACGCCGCTTCGGCACGCCGAGCGAATGCGGCGACACTTATGTCTGGCTCAGCGAAGCCCGCAACAAGAGGTCGGTCACGCTCGATCTTCGCAACGAACGCGGCGCGGACATATTCCGCGAGCTGGTCCGTCAATCGGATGTGGTGCTGGAGAATTTCCGGCCGGGCACGCTTGAGAAGTGGGGGCTCGGCTTCGATGCGCTGAGCAAGATCAATCCGAAGATCGTGATGCTGCGCATCAGCGCCTATGGTCAGGACGGCCCCTTGCGCGACAAGCCCGGCTTTGCCCGCATCGCTCACGGATTCAGCGGCCTCGCCTATCTCGCCGGCGAGCCCGGACGGCAGCCGGTGATGCCGGGCTCGACGTCGCTTGCCGACTATATTTCGGGCCTGTGGGGCGCGCTCGGCGTTATGATGGCCCTCCGCCACGCCGAGGCGACAGGGCAAGGCCAGATCATCGACATCGGACTTTATGAATCGGTGTTCCGGCTGCTCGACGAAATCGCGACCGTGTTTGCCAAGACCGGCTTCGTGAGGGAGCGCCTCGGCGCCGATACGGTCAATGTGGCGCCGCACAGCCACTACCAGACGGCCGATGGCAAATGGGTCGCACTTGCCTGTTCGAGCGACAAGATGTTCGAGCGGCTGACGCTGGCCATGCAGCGCCCCGATCTCGCGACCGACCCGCGCTACGCGACCATGGCCAGCCGGCTGTCGCGGCGCAAGGAAGTCAACGAGCTCGTCGCCGCCTGGATCGGCGGCATGTCGCTCGACGCGACGCTTGCGCAATGCGATCGCTACGAAGTGCCCTGCGGGCCGATCTACAGCATCAGCGACATCTTCGAAGATCCGCAGTATCGCGCGCGCGGCAACATCGCCGAGGTGCCCTCGCGCGCCGGACCGATTTCGGTGCCCAGCGCAATCCCGCGGATGTCGCTTACGCCGCCGCAATTCAGGCACGCAGGCGTCGCGCTTGGAGCCCATACCGATGAAATTCTGACCTCGCTCGCGGGCGTCTCGCCTTCGATGCTCGCGTCGCTGCGCGATGACGGGGTCATCTGACATTGAACCGATCAACCAGGCACCACGAAAGAACGTTGCAATGACCAGGCAGATGAAACTGATTGGGTTTCTCCAAGCCCAGAACTGCTCGAACTATCCGGCGTCCTGGCGGCACCCGGAATCGAAGGCGAATTGGTTCTCGCGGGACTATTACGAGCACATCGGCCGCACGCTGGAGCAGGGCAAGTTTCACCTCGCCTTCTTCGACGACCGGCTGGCGATTCCCGACCGCTACGGCGATGACTTCAGGGAGACGATCCGCCACGGCGTACGCGCCGCCAAGCTCGATCCGGTCGCCGTTGCCCTGACAATGGGACTTGCCACCAAGCGGCTCGGCATCGGTGTGACCTATTCCACCACCTATTACGAGCCGTTTCATGTCGCGCGTGTGTTCGCCACCATGGACCTGCTGCTGGGTGGCCGTGCCGCATGGAATGTCGTTACGTCCCTGAACGACTCCGAAGCGGCCAATTTCGGCGCCTCGGAGCATCTCGGCCATGATCTTCGCTACGATCGCGCCGACGAGTTCATGGAGGTCGTACTCGGACACTGGAATACCTGGGAGGACGGCGCCATACGCTTCGATCGCGAGAGCGGCCTGTTCGCTGATCCTTCAAAGGTCCATCGCCTCGACCATCAGGGACGCTTCTTCCGCTCGCGCGGTCCGTTCACGGTGCCGCGTTCGCCGCAGGGACATCCCGTGATCATTCAGGCCGGGCAGAGCGGCCGGGGCAAGACCTTCGCCGCACAATGGGGCGATCTCATCTTCGTCATCTATCCCACTCTCGACATTGCCAAGAAGCAATATGCCGACCTGAAGGGGACGCTCGTCAGCGCCGACAGGGATGTCAGCATCGCCCCGGCGATCTATCCCGTCGTGGCCGAGACCCAGGCCGAGGCGGAAGACAAGTTCGCGATGATCGACGGGCTGGCCAAGCCGATTGATGCGCTGACGCTGCTGTCGGAAGTGCTCAACTACGATTTCTCCTCCAAGCCGATGGATGAGCCGTTCACGCCGGAGGAGATGCAGTCGATCAGCGGCTTGCAGGCGATCCGCGATCGCGTTGTCAGCCTCAGCGGCAAATCCAATCCCACGACGCGCGATTTCGTCAGGTTCAGCGGCAGGGGCACCCTGGCGGAGCTGCCGAGATTCGTCGGATCGGCGAAGTCGGTCGCCGACGAGATGGAGCGATGGTTCTCCGAGGGCGGTTGCGATGGTTTCGTCGTGGCCGCCACCCATGTGCCTGGCACCTACGAGGATTTCGTGCGCTTGGTGGTTCCCGAGCTGCAGCGCCGCGGTCTGTTTCAACGCGAATATCAGGGCGCGACCTTGCGTGAGAATCTCGGCCTGCCGCGGCCGGTATCTGTGCGGCCCGGCGGGCCCGAGCAGATTGCTCGCGCCAAGGCGGGATGACGGCTGCCGGTAGCCGGCGGCCGAACCGGGCATCTGAGCTAAACATCAAAAAACAAGGGAGGACAATGTGGTCGTGAAGAGCGTCAATGCCGGAGGCCGGCTCGACAGATTGCCGATCGCGGGATTCCACTACCGGGTGTTTTCGTTGATCGGAGCTGGATTGTTCGTCGACGGCTTCGAGATTTTTCTGGCCGGAAGCATTTTGGGTGCGCTGGTCCAGTCCGGCTGGTCCGACCTCGAACACAACGCGCGGTTCATCTCTGCTACGTTTGTCGGTATGCTGGTCGGCGCATGGCTGGCGGGGCTCGCGGGAGACCGGTTTGGCCGCAAGTTCGCCTACCAGGCCAATCTTCTGATCTTCGGCTTGAGCGCGCTGGCGGCCACCCTTGCGCCGTCGATGAACTGGTTGATCGCGGCCCGTTTCGTAATGGGCCTCGGCCTTGGCGCAGAGATCGTCGTTGGGTATGTCGTGCTCAGCGAGTTCATTCCGCCGCAGCAGCGTGGCCGCTGGGGCGCCGCGCTTGCCACCTGCACCAACGGCGCGCTGTTCGTGGCGACGCTGGTGGGCTGGGCGGTCATTCCGCATCTCGGCTGGCGCTGGATGTTTGCAATGTGCGGAATCGGCGCGATGATCGTCTGGTTCCTGCGGCGCTCGCTGCCGGAATCGCCGCGCTGGCTGGAGACCCAGGGGCGTAGCGCAGAGGCCGAGGCTGTACTCTCCGCGATCGAGCAGGAGGTGGCAAAGGGAAAGCCGCTGCCGACGCCGGCCTATCAGCCGGCTCCCGTGCAGCGGGACGTCAGCTTCACACGCCTGTTCTCGCGCGCTCTGATCGCCCGGACCATCGTGGGCTGCCTGATCCTGATCGGGCTCAACACGGCGGTCTACGGCTTCGTCGCCTGGATTCCGACCTTCTTCGTCAAGCAAGGCATCAACCTGTCGTCGTCGCTGGGCTACACCATGCTGATGACGCTCGGCAGCCCGTTCGGGACGCTGGCCGGCATGTGGGTCGGCGAGAAGATCGACCGCAAGCCCTCGCTGATCGTGCTGTCGCTGGTCGCTGCAGGGCTCGGGCTGATCTATCCGGTGTTCATCAATCCCACAGCCTTCGTCGTGATTGGCTTCCTTCTGGTATTCACGGTGGCGGTGATGCTGGCGCTGGCCTGGGGGCTCTATATCCCGGAACTGTTTCCCACCGAACTGCGCATGCGCGGCTCCGGCATCTGCAATACGGCCGGCCGGCTGATGTCGATCGTCACGCCGTTCGCCGTGGTCGAGTTGTTCACCCGCTTCGGCGTCACCGGCGTCGTGTCCGCGGTGGCCGGGCTCCTCGTGCTGCAAGCGATCGCGGTCGCGCTGCTCGGCATCGAAACGCGGAAGCGGCCGCTGGAGGAACTGCGCCCCGAACTGATGACTGGCGACGCATCGCTCGCAAAGCCTGAGCTGATCGGCAACCCGGAAGCCCGCTGACTGTAATGGCCATCTCCTTCATTACGAATGGGTCGCTTTTGTCAGAGAAGCCCTCCGGTCCGCCCAATTGCGAACCTGCGCGAAAACCATCTTTGCCCAGAGGCAATAGCGCATAGGGAGCAACGCCAATTCCCGCACGGGCTGGGACGGCCCGCGAGCGTCGCGGTGAGAACCGCCTGTTCTTCGCTTAACTATCTTCAATCCATCCCGAGATAGGCAGCCTTGACCTTCGGATCGGACAACAACTCCGCCCCTGTGCCGGTCGAGGCGATACGGCCGGTTTCGAGCACATAGCCGCGGTCGGCGATCTCCAGCGCCGCGCTGGCGTTCTGCTCGACCAGCAGCACGGTGATGCCATCGGCCTTGAGCGTTCCGATCGCCGCGAGAATCTGATCGACCAGGATCGGCGACAGGCCGAGCGAGGGCTCGTCGAGCAACAGCAGCTTCGGCCTGCCCATCAGCGCGCGACCGATCGCCAGCATCTGCTGCTGACCGCCGGACAGGCCTCCGGCCGCGAGACGACGCTTTTCGCCCAGCACCGGAAACATCTCGAACACCCGTTCGCGGTCGTTCTCGATCTCCTTGTCGCGCCGCATATAGGCGCCGAGCCGGAGATTGTCCTCGACGCTCAGCGGCCCGAACACCTGTCGCCCCTCCGGGGATTGCGTCATGCCGCGCTCGACCCGCCGGTGCGGCGGCAGCCGGTTGATGCGCTCGCCCAGAAAACGAATGTCGCCGCGGCTGACCGGCTGCACGCC
>Ga0180222_1000644_pt1 | contig 48111 bp, 45 predicted proteins | sample eDN5th37CKraftOP_FD_151336 | JGI IMG/M metagenome (GOLD analysis project Ga0180222, IMG submission 151336) | Enriched Organic Plus compost microbial communities from Emeryville, California, USA - eDNA 5th pass 37_C Kraft OP (version 2) (version 2) ...
ATCGTATCAGCGCTTCGCCCGCGCCCGCGCCTTCCGCGACGCCGAGGACCGCGCCGCCCAGGAGATCGCCGAGAACATCCAGACCCGGCTGGCCGCCTATTTCTACAAGGGATCGTGACGCGGCCACCCGTGACCCGGCCATCCATGACCCGGCCATCCTTGGGCCGTTGCTGCGCAATGGCATCTGCGGGTGACGGCGGCTGCATGAGATCGCGCTCCCGCCACGACGTGAGGGCCTGAGCCATGGTGGCGCTGCGCGGCCGCGACATCGACAGCTATCTGGCCCGGCCCGACGCCGGCCGCCCGATCGCGCTGCTCTACGGCCCGGATGCGGGCCTGGTGCGCGAGCGCGCCGAGGCGCTGATCGCCGGCGCCGTCGATGATCCCGCCGATCCGTTCTCGCTGGTGCGGCTCGACGGCGACGACCTCGCGGCCGAGCCGTCGCGCCTCGTCGACGAGGCGATGACGGTGCCGCTGTTCGGCGGCCGCCGCGCCATCCGCATCCGCGCCGGCAGCCGCAATTTCGCCAGCGGCATCGACACGCTGGCGGAGACGCCGCCGCGCGACTGCCGCATCGTCATCGAGGCCGGCGAGCTGCGTCCCGACTCGCCGCTGCGCAAAGCCTGCGAGCGCTCGAAGATCGCGGTCGCGATCGCCTGCTATCCCGACACCGAGCGCGATCTCGCCCGCCTGCTCGACGAGGAATTGCGCGCCGCCGGCCTGCGCATCGCGCCCGACGCCCGCGCCACGCTGCTGAGCCTGCTCGGCGGCGACCGCCAGGCCTCGCGCAACGAGCTGCGCAAGCTGACGCTCTATGCCCATGGCCGCGGCGAGGTGACGCTCGACGACGTCGCCGCGGTGATTTCCGATGCGTCCGACCTCAAGCTCGACACCATGATCGACGCCGCCTTTGCCGGCAAGCCGGCGCTGGTCGAGATCGAATTCACCAAGGCGATGGCCGCCGGCACCTATCCCGGCGCGATCATCGCCGCCGCGCAGCGCCACGCCAGCGCCCTGCACAAGGCCAGCCTCGCCATCGACGAAGGCGCCTCCGCGGCTGCGGCGGCGGAGAGCGGCTTTCCGCGGCTGCACTTCTCGCGCAAGGCCGGCGTCGAGCAGGCGCTGCGCAACTTCAACGCCGCGCGTCTGCGCGCATTGATCGACCAGCTCGCCACCGCGGCGCTGGACACGCGGCGGCAGGCGGGGCTTGCCGCCAGCATCGCGCAGCGCGCGCTGATGGCGATCGCGGTCAACGCGCGGCGGCGAGGATAGGACTTTCAACGATCGATGCGGCATCCCGAGGCGCGAGCCGACGAAGGATCGGCCGCACAGGACGCCGCCCTCCTTCGCGGCTCGGCGTGAAGAACGCCTCGCGCCTCGGATGATGCTGCCGCGGAGCCGGCCCCCGTCGTGCCCGGACGCGGTGCGGCATGAGAATGCCGCGCCGCTGATCCGGGGCCGTTCCAACGCCGGCGCTTGCATTTGCGACGGTCCCGGCTCTGCGATGCACCGCTCACGCGCTGCATCGCGTCCGGGACACGGCGCAGAACGCGCTGGACCGCCGAAACCGCGGGAGAGCCGTCACGCTGAGAGACGCGTCGAGAGGGATGGCGGCGCCGCGCCGTCAGCTCAGCCGCCGCGCTCGAGCCGGCGCATCACCTCGTCGAGCTGATCGAGGTCCTTGTAGGCGATCTGCACGGTGCCGCCGGGATCGCGGTGGCTCACCGTCACCTTGAGGCCGAGCGCGTCGCTGACGCGCTTCTCCAGATCCAGCGTGTCGGTGTCCTTCGGCGAGGCCGCCGCGCCACGCGGCTTCATCGCCTTGCGCTCCGGCGCGCCCTCCTCGTGCGCCAGCGCCTCGGTCTGCCGCACGTTGAGCCCTTCGGCGATCACCCGCTTCGCGGCGCTCGACGCGTCGCGCACGTTGATCAGCGCCCGCGCGTGGCCCGCCGACAGTTCGCCGGCCGCGATCAGCGCGCGCACATCCTCCGGCAGCTTGGTCAGCCGCATCATGTTGGCGACATGGCTGCGGCTCTTGCCGACCAGCTTCGCGATCTCCTCGGCGCTGTGCTTGAACTCGTCGGCGAGCGCGTGATAGCCGAGCGCCTCTTCCATCGCGTTGAGGTTCTCGCGCTGCACGTTCTCGATGATGGCGATTTCCAGCGCGTCGCTGTCGCTGACCTCGACCTGCACGATCGGCACCTCGTGCAGTCCCGCGCGCTGCGCCGCGCGCCAGCGCCGCTCGCCGGCGATGATCTCGTAGCGATCCGCCGCGCCCTTCGCCGGCCGCACCACGATCGGCTGGATCACGCCGTGCTGGCGGATCGAATCCGCCAGCTCGTCGAGCTCCGCTTCGGAGAAGCTGCGGCGCGGGTTGCGCGGACTGCGCTTGAGAAATTCGATCGGCACCTTGCGCGGCGCGCGCGGACGCTCGGCATGCGCGGCTTCGCCGCCGACATCGCCGATCAGGCTCGCAAGACCGCGCCCCAGCCGCGAACGGGTTTCTTCGGCCATCGCCTGCTCCCTTGGATTCACCCGTGACACTCCATCATCCGTTTATTCCCTCCCCCACAAGGGGGAGAGAGCAGTCTGTGCAGCGCGGTGAGCACGTTGCGTCTCGATCATCCTTCGCGGCTCGGCGTGAAGAACGCCTCGCATCTCGGGACGACGCTGTGCCTCTGCCGTCATCCTGAGGTGCGCGCTCTTGCGCGCCTCGAAGGATGACCGGTCAACGTCTCACCCCGCCGAACGCAGCTCGCGCTCGCGCTGGATCACTTCCGTCGCCAGCCGCAGATAGGCTTCGCTGCCGGCGCATTTGAGATCATAGACCAGCACCGGCTTGCCGTAGGACGGCGCCTCGGAGATGCGGACGTTGCGCGGGATCATGGTCTCGTAGACCTTCTTGCCCATGAACTGCCGCACGTCGGCGACCACCTGGTTCGACAGGTTGTTGCGCTGGTCGAACATCGTCATCACGATGCCGTGGATCGACAGCGACGGATTCAGCGTCGCGCGCACCTGCTCCACGGTCTGCAGCAGTTGCGACAGGCCTTCCAGCGCGAAGAACTCGCATTGCAGCGGCACCAGGATCGCATCGGAGGCCGCCATGGCGTTGACGGTCAGGAGGTTCAGCGACGGCGGACAGTCGATCAGCACATAGGTGAAATCGGCCGCCGGCGAGACATTGGCGTTCAGCCCGGCGATGGCGTTGCGCAGGCGGAAGGCGCGGTCGCGCGCGGTGCCGAGCTCGAGCTCGAGGCCGGAGAGATCCATGGTGGACGGCGCGATGTGCAGCCGCGGCACCGCGGTCGGCACCACCGCCGCGCGCAGCGACACGCCGCCGGTGAGCACGTCATAGGTCGAGGCCTTGCGGTCGCGGCGATCGATGCCGAGGCCGGTCGAGGCATTGCCCTGCGGATCGAGATCGACGATCAGCACCCGCTCGCCGATCGCGGCCAGCGCGGTGCCGAGATTGATCGCGGTGGTGGTCTTGCCGACCCCGCCCTTCTGATTCGCCAGCGAGATGATTCGCGGATGCGCCGGCGGCAGCGGGCGGCCATCCGAGGTTTCTTGCGCGGTTTGGGCGGTCCCTTGCGCGGTCTCATCCATTACGGTCATGTCGATACGCCATGTTGCGCTGCAGCATCGTTGGTGACGGGGCCGAGCTGGTCGATGCTCACGATATAGCCCTGCCCGCCGGAGCGGCTGGGATGCAGGAGCGGCTTGATGTTCCAATATTTAGTGGCTTCAGTCAATTCTGACTCTACATCTTGGCCCTTCAGGAACAGGGCCCGCGCGCCGCGCGCGATCAGCGGCGCCGTCATGTCCAGCAACCGGTGTAGCGGAGCCAGCGCCCGGGCTGTGATGCAATCCGGCACCGTGGCGGTGCTATCCACATAATCCCCAATGTCCATGGGATAGACCGTGCCCGCGGCCCCGCTGACCCGCAGCGCCTCGCGCAGGAAGGCCGCCTTCTTGCCGTTGCGCTCGACCAGATCAACATGGCCGCCCTGCTCCGCCATGGCGCAGGCCAGCACCACGCCCGGGAAACCGCCGCCGCTGCCGAGATCGGCCCAGCGTCGCGCCTGCGGCGCCAGCGCCAGCAGTTGCAGCGAATCGGCGACATGCCGGGTCCAGAGCTGCGGCAGCGTCGACGGCGCCACCAGATTGGTTTTGACCTGCCATTGCAACAGCAGCGTGACGAAGCGGTCCAGCCGCTGCTCCGTTTCACGTGAAACGGGCGTCAGCCGCAAGGCCGCGGCCTTGTCGGCGACAAGCTGAAAAGGATCGGTGGCGGCATCGATCATGGCGCAGCTATAACCCCTTCGCCCCGCCACTGTCACCGGCCGACCCGGCCAAAAAAGCCATCCTGCCGCGTCAACGGGCCGTCGAAACCGGCTCCGCCGCGCCCGGACGTGGGAAGCGGCACGCGATACCGCGGCGGCTGATCCGGGGCCGCCCGCTCCAGCTACGCCTTTGTTTGCGGCGGTCCCGGCTTTGCGATGTTCCGCTTGCGCTGCATAGCCTCCAGGACAGAGCACTCCGGATTGGTGCCGGCGCGGAGCGGGGTTTGTTTCACGTGAAACATCCCCGCCGGGCCTGTTGGCGCCTCGGCCTCGGGCCTCGGCCAGGGCGATGCGCTCGGCCGCTGGCCGAGCTCCGCTGGCCCATCGACCGGGTCGGCCTATGCCAGGTCGGCTGACGCATTGTCTTTGTCCACGCATTGTCTCGCGCGCACTGAAGGGCCGGTGTTCGGTCGCGCGAGTGAGCCGTCGCCCTGAGGCAGCGTTGCGCGGCAACGGCCTCGAAGGGCGACAGCCGAGCTGCCCTATCGCCCTGCTCGGTGATCCGCCATCCTTCGAGGCTCGGGCTCCGCCCTCGCGCCTCAGGATGACGGTTCCCGTGCGATGTCGCGCCAACCGATTTCCGGTCAGGCTCCGAGACGTGACATGCGGTCAGGAACGTCAGCCGTTGATAGGGACGTCATTGCCGGGCTTGACCCGGCAATCCCTCACTTTGATTGATGGATGCGCGGATCAAGTCCGCGCATGACGCATGATGAAGCGGCGAGTCGTCGAAAACGGAAAGTCGCCGGCGCGGAATGAACAGTGCGAGTGAACCGTCACCCTGAGGCGCCGTTGCGGGCAACGGCCTCGAAGGGCGACGGCCGAGGTGCCCCATCGCCCTGCTCGGTGATCCGCCATCCTTCGAGGCTCGGGCTCCGCCCTCGCGCCTCAGGATGACGGTTCCCGTGCGATGTCGCGCCAACCGATTTCCGGTCAGGCTCCGAGACGTGACATGCGGTCAGGGACGTCAGCCGTTGATACGGACGTCATTGCCGGGCTTGACCCGGCAATCCCTCACTTTGATTGATGGATGCGCGGATCAAGTCCGCGCATGACGCATGGTGAAACGGCAAGTCCTCGAAACCGGAAAGTCGCCGGCGCGGGATGAACGGTGCAAGTGAACCGTCACCCTGAGGCGCCGTTGCGTAGCAACGGCCTCGAAGGGCGACGGCCCAGGTGGTGCATCCTTTTGACTCGTCCTTCTGACGATGCATGACCTTCGATGGCTCGGCCAACGCCCTTGCCCAGAATGATGTTTCAAGGGGCGGCGACTATCCCGCGCGGCGCGCCGCCCTGCCCTTGTTTGCGACCGCCCCGGCTCCGTGACGGCGCAGGTCTGTTTCACGTGAAACAGCTCACGCCGCGCCGTTCTTGCGCGCCTCGCGGCGCAGATAGGCGGCGAGAATGCCCAGCGCCGCCGGGGTGATGCCATCCAGCCGCCCGGCCTGCCCCACGGTGCGCGGCTGCGCCCGCGCGAGCCGCATCCGCGCCTCGTTGGAGAGGCCCGGCACCGCGTGATAGTCGATCCCGGTCAGCACCAGCCCCTCGTCGCGGCGGAACGCCTCGACGTCGGCGACCTGGCGCTTCAGATAGACATCATATTTGGCGTCGATCTCGACATGCATCGCGATCGCCGGGTCAATGGCCGACAGGTCCGGCCAGATCGCCGCCACCCGCCCCCAGTCGATCTCCGGATAGGCCAGCAGGTCAAAGGCCGAGCGGCGATGGCCGTCGCGATTCAGCGTCAGGCCATGCCGTGCCGCCTCGTTGGGCGTCAGCGACAGCGACCGCGCCAACGCCTTGGCCTGCGCCAGCGCGGCCATCTTGGCGCGATGATGCGCGGCGCGCTGCGGCCCGACGCAGCCAAGCGCAATGCCGCGATCGGTCAGGCGCTGATCAGCATTGTCGGCGCGCAGCGTCAGCCGGTATTCCGCCCGCGAGGTGAACATCCGGTATGGCTCGCTGACGCCGCGGGTCACCAGATCGTCGATCATGACGCCGAGATAGCCGTCGGCCCGGTCGAACACCACGGGCGCCCCGCCGCCGGCCACCAGCGCGGCGTTGAGCCCGGCCACCAGCCCCTGGGCGGCAGCCTCCTCATAGCCGGTGGTGCCGTTGATCTGGCCGGCGAGGAACAGGCCCGGCAGCCGCCGCGCCTGCAAGCTCGGCGCGAGCTCCCGCGGATCGACGAAGTCGTATTCGATGGCATAGCCCGGCCGGATGATGCGCGCCCGCTCCAGCCCCGGAATGGTCGCCACCATGGCCCGCTGCACCTCCTCCGGCAACGAAGAGGAAATGCCGTTGGGATAGACGGTGGAATCGTCGAGTCCTTCCGGCTCAAGGAAGATCTGGTGGCTGTCGCGGTCGGCGAAGCGCACGATCTTGTCCTCGATCGAGGGGCAATAGCGCGGCCCGATGCTCTTGATCTGGCCGGAATACATCGGCGAGCGATGCACGTTGGCGCGGATCACCTCATGGGTGGCCGCGGTGGTGCGGGTGATGCCGCACTGGATCTGCGGCGTGGTGATGCGGGCGGTGAGCGTGGAAAACGGCTCCGGCGGATCGTCGCCAGGCTGCATCTCCACCGCGCCCCAGTCGATGGTGGTGCCGTCGAGCCGCGCCGGGGTGCCGGTCTTCAGCCGGCCGAGGGCGAAGCCGAGCGCTTCGAAGGACGCCGACAGCCGCAGCGCGGGCGCCTCCCCGACCCGGCCGGCGGGCCAGCTCCGCTCGCCGAGGTGAATCAGCCCGCGCAGGAAGGTGCCGGTGGTGATCACCACCGCCCCGGCCCGCAAGGTGCGACCGTCGGCGAGCCGGATGCCGGTGACGCGGCCGTCGGCATGACGCAGCGCCTCCGCCTCGCCTTCGATCACGGTCAGGTTGGATGTGGCGCGGATCGCTGCCTGCATCGCGGCGGCATAAAGCTTGCGGTCCGCCTGGGCGCGCGGCCCGCGCACCGCCGGCCCCTTGCGCCGGTTCAGCACCCGGAACTGGATGCCGCCCTGGTCGATCACGCGGGCCATCAGGCCGTCCAGCGCGTCGACCTCGCGCACCAGGTGCCCCTTCCCCAGCCCGCCGATCGCCGGATTGCAGGACATCGCGCCGATGGTATCGAAGCGGTGGGTGACCAGCGCCGTGCGCGCGCCGACGCGCGCCGCGGCCGCCGCCGCCTCGCAGCCGGCGTGGCCGCCACCAATCACGATGACATCGAAGCTCCGGTCCAACGGCCTGGCCTCACAGGTTCGGAAGGCGGCGTTCTAGCGCGGCTTGGCGCTGTGGAAAACCCCCTTCCCGCACGTGCCTGCTGTTTCACGTGAAACACAGGGCCGCGGCCGATCTCCGCGCTTGTCCGGCTCGGCCAATGGCCGAGCGCGACGGTGCGTTGGTGAGGGCGAATGGAAATACGGCCTTCCCTCGCGGATCGTCTCTGACCCGCCATCGCCCGGCAAAGAATGAACCAAAAACTATAATTACATTTATTTCCCGATACAGAAGTCCCGGAAGATGACATCGAGCAGGTCCTCGACGTCGATCCGCCCCAGCAGCCGGCCGAGCGCCGCGGCGGCGCCGCGCAACTCCTCGGCAATCAGTTCGTCGCCCGCGCCCCTCAGTTCTATGCTGCGTCGCAGCATGGCTGCAGCATCGCGCAGCAAACGCCGGTGCCGCTCGCGGCTGACCAGGCTGCCCTCGGTGCCGCCAAAATAGTCCGCGGCAAAGCGCGCCAGCGCGGCCACCAGCGCCGCCATGCCGTCGCCGCGGGCCGCCGAAATCGCGAATGTCGGCCCTGCCGTGCCTGCCACATTTCCGTCACCGCTTTGCCGCGGCATTTCCGCAGCATTTTGCGCACCATTCCCGGCCCCCGCCGGCCCGGTCAGATCCACCTTGTTGCGCACCCGCCAGACCGGCACGCCCTCGGCCGGCGGCATGGCTTCGCCGGCCCGGTCCGCTTCCTCGAGCCACAGCACCAGGTCGGCGGCAGCAGCCCGCGCCAGCGCGCGGCGAACACCCTCCTGCTCCACCGGATCATCGGTCGCGCGAATGCCTGCGGTATCGATCAGCGTCACCGGATAGCCGTCAAGATCGAGCTGCACCTCGATCACGTCGCGCGTCGTACCCGCATGCGGCGAGACGATCGCCACCTCCCGCCGCGCCAGCGCATTCATCAGCGTCGACTTGCCGACATTCGGCGCGCCGGCGATAGCGACCACCAGCCCGTCGCGCAGCCGCTCGCCATGCGCCGACGACGCCAGCACCGCGGCGATCTCGTCATGCAGCGCCGCCGCCTTGCCCAGCGCCGCCTCGCGAACCTCTGCCGGCACATCGTCCTCGTCGACGAAATCGATGCCCGCCTCGATCAGCGCCGAGGCTTCGATGATGCGCTGACGCCACGCGCGCGCGCGATCGCCGAGCAGGCCGTTGAGCTGCCGCAGTGCCTGCCGCCGCTGCCGATCGGTGTCGGCATGAATGAGATCGTCGAGCCCTTCGGCCTCGGTGAGATCGAGCTTGCCGTTCTCGAAGGCGCGCCGCGTGAATTCGCCAGGCTCCGCGGGCCGCAATCCGTCCAGCGCGGAGAGCGCAGCGACCAGCGCCGCGATCACCGCGCGCCCGCCATGGATATGAAACTCCGCGACGTCCTCGCCGGTGGCGCTGGCGGGGCCGGGAAACCACAGCACCAGCGCGTCGTCGATCGGATCGCCCTGCGCATCGGCGAGCCGCGCGCGCCTCGCCACCCGCGGCGCCGGCTGACAGCGCGCGATGGCCTCCAGCGCGCGTTTCGCCTCAGGCCCCGACACCCGCACAATGGCGATCGCCGTCGGCGGTCGGCCGGACGACACCGCGAAGATGGTTTGTTCTCGTGGATGCATGCCTTATCTATTCAACAGGACCGACGCCACATCCGTGTCGGTTGCCCGCGGCAACGTTTCCGGAAGGCGGCACCATGACAGAGGCGACGACGCATACCAACCGGCTTTCGCGCGAGACCAGCCCCTATCTGCTGCAGCATCGGCACAATCCGGTCGACTGGTGGCCGTGGGGACCCGAGGCCCTCGCCGAGGCCCGCCGCAGCAACAAGCCGATCCTGCTCTCGGTCGGCTATGCCGCCTGCCACTGGTGCCACGTGATGGCGCATGAAAGTTTCGAGGATGCCGCCACCGCCGCCGTGATGAACGAGCTGTTCGTCAACATCAAGGTCGATCGCGAGGAGCGGCCGGATATCGATCAGATCTACATGAATGCCCTGCATCTGCTGGGCGAACAGGGCGGCTGGCCGCTGACGATGTTTCTGACCGCGAACGGTGAGCCGTTCTGGGGCGGCACCTATTTTCCGAAAACCGCGCAATATGGCCGCCCGGGTTTCACCGAGGTGCTGCGCACGGTGGCGCGGGTCTATCACGACGAGCCGCAGAAGGTGGCGCAGAACCGTGACGCGCTGATCGCGCGCCTCGCGGAGCGCAGCGGCGGCAAGGAGAGCGCCAGCATCGGGCCGAACGAACTGAACACCGCTGCGGTCTCGATCGCGCGCGCGACCGATCCGGTGCATGGCGGCTTGCGCGGCGCGCCGAAATTTCCGCAGGCCTCGATGCTGGAATTCCTGTGGCGGGCAGGGGCGCGCACCGGCGACGACCGCTTCTTCATCACCACCAATCTGGCGCTGACGCATATCAGCCAGGGCGGCATCTATGATCATCTCGGCGGCGGCTATGCGCGCTATTCCGTCGACGAGAAATGGCTGGTGCCGCATTTCGAGAAAATGCTCTACGACAATGCCCAGCTGCTCGACCTGCTGGCGCTCGAGCAGGCCCGCGCGCCCGATCCGCTCTATGCGCAGCGCGCGGAGGAAACCGTCGGCTGGCTGACCCGCGAGATGACCACCGCGGACGGCGCTTTCGCCTCGTCGCTCGACGCCGATTCCGAAGGCGAGGAAGGCAAATTCTACGTCTGGTCGCTCAGCGAGATCGAGGAACTGCTCGGCGCGGAGGATGCGGAAGCTTTCGCCGCCCGCTATGACATCACCGCCGTCGGCAATTTCGAAGGGCACAACATCCCCAATCGCCTGAAGACCATCGATCTCGGCGTCACCGATGAGCCGCGCATGCGCGCGCTTCGGGACAAGCTGCTCGCGCGGCGCGCGACGCGGGTCCGCCCCGGCCTCGACGACAAGGTCCTCGCAGATTGGAACGGGCTGATGATCGCGGCGCTCGCCCATGCCGCGAATGCGTTCGCGCGGCCGGCATGGCTTGATCTCGCCCGTCATGCTTTCGATGTCATCGCAGCCAACATGACCCGCGAGGGCCGGCTCGGCCATTCCTGGCGCGGCAGCCTGCTGCTCCTGCCCGGGCTTGCGTCGGATTATGCCGCGATGATCCGCGCCGCGCTGGCGCTGTTCGAGGCCGGCGGCGAACAGCGCTTCCTGCAGCAGGCGGTCGCCTGGCAGAATCTGCTCGACCGGCATTATGCCGATGCCGAGCACGGCGGCTACTACCTCACCGCCGACGATGCCGAAGGGCTGATCGTGCGGCCGCATTCGACGATCGACGATGCCATTCCCAATCACAACGGACTGATCGCGCAGAATCTGGTGCGGCTCGCGGTGCTCGCCGGCGACGACGGCTGGCGCGCGAAAGCCGATGCGCTGTTCGCCGCGTTGCTGCCGCGCGCGGCGGAGAATGTGTTCGGCCATCTCTCGCTGCTGAACGGGCTCGACCTTCATCTCACCGGCGCCGAGATCGTCGTGGTCGGGGAGGGCAGGGAAGCCGATGCGCTCCTGAGCACAGCGCGAAAGCTGCCGCATGCAACGACGATCGTGCTTCATGCTCCGCGCCCTGATGATCTTTCGGACAATCATCCCGCACGCGCCAAGTCAGCCGGCGCCAGCAGCGCATCAGCTTTCGTCTGCCGTCAGCAGAGCTGCTCGCTGCCGGTGACGACGGCCCAGGATCTCATGGGTCTGGTGACGCAGCGAACATCGACCTGACAGAGAACATCGACTCGGCAGACCAAAAAAGCCCGCGATGATCGCGGGCTTTTTCAATTGATCCCCTCGTCGCAGGATCACGTGTTCATCGAATCGAAGAACTCGGAGTTGTTCTTGGTGTTGCGCAGCTTGTCGAGCAGGAACTCGATCGCATCCATGGTCCCCATCGGATTGAGGATGCGGCGCAGGACATACATCTTCTTGAGCACCTGCGGATCGGTGATGAGCTCCTCCTTGCGGGTGCCCGACCGCGCGATATCGATCGCCGGGAAGGTGCGCTTGTCGGCGACCTTGCGGTCGAGGATCAGCTCCGAGTTGCCGGTGCCCTTGAACTCTTCGAAGATCACTTCGTCCATGCGGCTGCCGGTATCGACCAGCGCCGTCGCGATGATGGTGAGCGAGCCACCTTCCTCGATGTTGCGCGCGGCGCCGAAGAACCGCTTCGGCCGCTGCAGCGCATTGGCGTCGACGCCGCCGGTCAGCACCTTGCCCGATGACGGCACCACGGTGTTGTAGGCGCGGCCGAGGCGGGTGATCGAGTCGAGCAGGATCACCACGTCGCGGCCGTGCTCGACCAGCCGCTTCGCCTTCTCGATCACCATTTCCGCCACCTGGACATGCCGCGCTGCCGGCTCGTCGAAGGTGGACGACACCACCTCGCCCTTCACCGAGCGCTGCATGTCCGTGACTTCTTCCGGCCGCTCGTCGATCAGCAGCACGATCAGGTAGCATTCCGGATGGTTGACGGTGATCGAATGCGCGATGTTCTGCATCAGCACGGTCTTGCCGGTACGCGGCGGCGCCACGATCAAAGCGCGCTGTCCCTTGCCGATCGGCGCCACGATGTCGATCACGCGCGGCGACAGATCCTTGCGGGTCGGATCCTCGATCTCGAGCCGGAAGCGCTCGTCGGGGAACAGCGGCGTGAGGTTGTCGAAGTTGACCTTGTGCTTGGACTTCTCGGGATCCTCGAAGTTCAGCGTGTTGACCTTCAGCAGCGCGAAATAGCGTTCGCCTTCCTTCGGGCTGCGGATATGGCCCTCGATGGTGTCGCCGGTGCGCAGGCCGAAGCGGCGGATCTGCGATGGCGAGACGTAGATGTCATCGGGCCCCGGCAGATAGTTCGCATCCGGCGAGCGCAGGAAGCCGAACCCGTCCGGCAGCACTTCGACCACGCCCTCGCCGATGATATCGATCTCCTGGATCGCAAGCTGCTTGAGGATGGCGAACATCAGCTCCTGCTTGCGCATGGTGCTGGCATTTTCGACGCCGAGTTCTTCCGCAAGCGAAACGAGCTCGCCTGGAGTCTGCGCCTTGAGGTCTTGTAGTTTCATTTCCCGCATCGGGATCGTCCTGTCGAAAAAAGGAGAGAGGTACTGAATGGCCTCGGGAAGTGCGAAATGCCTGACAGCGTTTCCGCCGACCTGAAGCAAGGAAGGTACCGGAAGGCTTCAATCCGACGTGGCGGCCAGGCTCATCACGAGGCCCGGCTGCAGCCACATCCGCCTGCATAGGGTGGGATGGAACGAATATAGAAAATCGTCCGCATCTCCGCAAGATACCGAGGGTGCGCCTTTTTCGCCGTTGTCAGGAGAATGGCTTGACGATCACCACGATCACGATGCCAATCATGAGAACTGTTGGTATCTCATTGATAATTCTGTAGAATTTATGGCTTCGGGTGTTCCGGTCATTGGCGAAGTCGCGCACCCAGCGGGCAAGCATTCCGTGGAGGCCCGATAATATCAGCACCAGCAGCAATTTGATATGGAACCAGCCGCTGGAGAACCAGTGGCCGGTCCAGGCGAGGTAGAGGCCGAGCAGCCATGCCGCGAACATCGCCGGATTGATGATGGCCTTGAGCAGCCGGCGTTCCATCACCTTGAAGGTCTCGGACTGCTTCGACCCGACCTCGGCCTCGCAATGATAGACGAACAGCCGCGGCAGGTAGAGCATTCCCGCCATCCAGGCGATCACCGCGATCACGTGAAAGGCCTTGATCCACTCATACATGCTTCAATCCTGACCCGGCGGCAAAGTGTGATGGAACAGGGAGGGGTCCAACCGTGTTGGTGCCTCGCTGCATCGGCTGCGGAGAGAGTGATAGCCGAGGGTAGCTCTCTGCCCAATCAATATTCATAGATTCTTAAGTTTGAGTCTTAAGTGGTCGTGAATAGGACTCACCCAATGCCGTCCCCCACTTGTCCTGCAGAACGGCGGATTCATCACCGCAATCCGTCCAAGGCTGCCTGGTGACAGTAATCAGCGGCGGGCCAATCGGTTAGGGCCGAGACCGATGGCCTTGTTCAGGGACAAATCCACATATTCCCACTAGACTTGCACCTGCCTGGAATCTTATCCACGTGACAGCCCTGTGAAAAACACGTCCGGTTTTCCCGGGGGCGGCCGGGCAATGGTAAACGAACCGTGAATCCTCCACAGGGATTCACATAACACACAGGCTGCGCGTGCCGACCACAGGCAATTATTTTCATCTTCATATGGTCTCGGACTCGACCGGAGAGACCCTGATCACGGTGGCCCGCGCCGTCACGGCGCAATATGCCAACGTGACGGCGGTGGAGCATGTCTATCCGCTGGTTCGCAGCCAGAAGCAGCTCGACCGTGTCCTTGCGGAAATCGAGGAAGCGCCCGGCATCGTATTGTTCACGCTGCTTGAGAAGGAGCTGGTTGATCGGCTCGAAGCCAAGTGCAAGGAGATCAATATCCCGAGCCTGTCGATCATCGGGCCGGTGATGCAGTTGTTCCACGCCTATCTCGGCGCGGCCACCACCGGCCGCGTCGGCGCCCAGCACACCCTCAACGCCGAATATTTCAAGCGGATCGACGCGCTCAACTACACCATGATGCATGACGATGGTCAGCACGTCGAAGGCCTGGAGGACGCGGATGTCGTGCTGGTCGGCGTGTCACGTACCTCGAAGACGCCGACTTCGATCTATCTCGCCAATCGCGGCATCCGCACCGCCAACGTGCCGCTGGTGCCGGGCGTTCCGATCCCGCCGCAGCTCGAAGCCCTGAAGAAGCCGCTGGTGGTCAGCCTGCATGCGACGCCGGAGCGGCTGATCCAGATCCGTCAGAACCGGCTGCTCAGCATTGGTGCGCATTCCGCCAACGATATCTATACGGATCGGGACTCGGTCACCGACGAAGTCGCCAGTGCACGCCGCCTGTGCGCCAAGCACGGCTGGGCGATGCTGGATGTGTCGCGCCGGTCGATCGAGGAAACCGCTGCGGCGATCATCAAGCTCTATGCCGATCGGCAGCGGCAGCGGGTGGCGGAATGATCTCGGGCCGGACCGTGCTCGCGCAGGGCCAGCCGCCGCTGGTGCTGGCCTCGCAAAGCCGGGCCCGGCAGGCGGTGCTGGCGGGCGCAGGCCTTGCGTTCGAGGCGGTTCCGGCCGACCTCGATGAGCGCGCCATCGAGCGGCAGTCCGGCTTGACGGAGCCCGGCGCGGTGGCCGCGTGCCTCGCCCGCGCCAAGGCGGAGGCGCTCTCGAAAACCTATCCGGATCGCTATGTCATCGGCGCCGATCAAACGCTGGCGCTCGGCGCGCGGCGCTTCAGCAAGCCGGCCGATCGAAAGGCCGCTGTGGCGCAGCTGCTGGCGCTTGCCGGGGCGACGCACCAGTTGCATTCGGCAGTGGCGGTGGTGAAAGGCGGAGCGGAAGTGTACTCGCACGTGGCGGTGGCCGACATGACGATGCGGCCGCTGACCGCGCAGGCCATCGAGATCTATCTCGATCTTGTCGGTGCGGCGGCCCTGACCAGCGTCGGCGCCTACCAGCTCGAAGGGCTTGGCATCCATCTGTTCCAGCGGATCGAGGGCGACCACTTCACGATTCTCGGATTGCCGCTGCTGCCGCTGCTAGCTTTCTTGCGCCAGCAAGGCATCATTGCCTTCTGAACACGGTATCGGCTGGAGACGCAGGGATGCGGGTGCTTGGATTGACCGGATCGATCGGGATGGGCAAGTCCACCACCGCGAAGCTGTTCGCGGAGGAGGGCGTGCCGGTCTATGATGCGGATGCGACCGTGCATCGGGTCTATGAAACCGAGGCGGCCCCGGCGATCGAAGCCGCTTTCCCTGGGACCACCGTCAACGGCAGGGTCGATCGCTCGCTGCTGTCGCCGCGGGTGGTGCATGATCCTGCCGCGATGAGCCGGCTCGAAGCGATCGTCCATCCGATGCTGCGCGCACACCATCAGGAATTTCTGGACGCCGCCGAGCGCTCCGGCGCGCCCGTCGCCGTGGTCGACATTCCGCTGCTGTTCGAAACCGGGGGGGACAAGAGGGTGGACGCGGTGGTGGTGGTGACGACTCATCCGGACGTGCAGCGCGACCGTATCCTCGCGCGTGACGGCATGACGCCGGAAAAGCTCGACGCCATTCTGGCACGGCAGCTTCCCGACGAAGAAAAGCGCCGGCGTGCGGACTTCATCGTGGATACGTCGCACGGCATCGAGCCGGTTCGTGCGCAGGTTCGTGAAATCCTCGCACAGGCTGTTAAGCTGCCGCGGCGGCGCGTGTGATTCGCGTCCGAGGGACCACGGCCCATGCGCGAAATCGTTCTTGATACCGAAACCACCGGACTTGACCCGCTGCGCGGCGATCGGCTGGTCGAGATCGGCTGCGTCGAAATCTTCAACCGCATGCCGACGGGGCAGGTGTTTCACTGCTACATCAATCCCGAGCGGGATATGCCGGAAGAGGCCTTCGCCGTCCACGGCCTGTCGACCGAGTTCCTCGCCGGCCAGCCGAAATTCGCGGAGGTCGTCGATGCGTTCCTGGAGTTCATCGGCGATGCGCCGCTGGTGATTCACAACGCCTCGTTCGACGTCGGCTTCATCAATGCCGAGCTCAGCCGGATCTCGCGACAGCAGATTCCGCGTGACCGTCTGGTCGATACGCTGCTGCTGGCGCGGCGCAAGCATCCCGGTGTGTCGAATCGGCTGGATGACCTGTGCTCGCGCTACGCCATCGACAACTCGCATCGCACCAAGCACGGCGCGCTGCTCGACGCCGAATTGCTGGCCGAAGTTTATATCGATCTGATCGGCGCACGGCAGTCACAGCTGATTCTCACCGAGACAACCAGCATTCGCCTGCAGATCGGCACCGATGCTCCGCGCCGCCAGCGCCCCGTGCCGTTGGCCTCACGGCTCACGGAGGACGATCGCGCAGCCCATCGCGCCTTTGTCGCCACGCTGGGCGACAAACCGATCTGGCATGAATATAGCGAGACCGCGCCGTAGCCGCGCGGCGGCCGGCGTCAGCTCGGCTTGAGCTGCTCGGCCTGCCGCTCCATGTTCTGCCGATAGAGGCCGACAAAGTCGACCGGATCGAGCATCAGCGGGGGGAAGCCGCCGTCACGCACCGCCGAGGCGATGATCTCGCGGGCGAAGGGAAACAGCAACCGCGGACATTCGATCATCACGAGCGGGTGCAGGTTCTCCTGCGGCACATTGAGAATCCGGAACACGCCGCCATAGGCGAGCTCGAAGTTGAACATCACCGTGCCCTGGCTCTCCGCCTTGCCTTCGATCGAGAGCACCACCTCGAACTCGTTCTCGTTGAGGTTGTTGGCCGTGACGTTGATCTGGATGTTGATCGCCGGCTGACCCTGCTGGGGTCCGAGCGATCGCGGCGCGTTGGGATTCTCGAACGAGAGATCCTTGGTGTACTGCGCCAGCACGTTGAGTTGCGGAGGGGCTGCCTCGGGAGGGGTGCCGTTGCCGTTTGCCATCGAATGTCTCCTGAAGCATGAGAGCGTTTTCCGGCGAAACCGAACCGGTTCGGATCAGAAAATGCTCGGAATGAGCTGCAAAGCGGCGCCCGCCGTCATCGGGAACCGGATCAAGGTGGAACAGGATGACGGTGCATGCCGCCGGGGAGCGGATGCGCCGCAGTGAGGCGAGTGGCTATCATAGCCCTACCTTGCTCGACAAGCGGTGGAACGCCGCTTTTCTAGGACGGCACGCTGCGGACCGGAGTGTCCCGGCAGGCGCGCGCTGCCGGTTGCAGACCGGATATCGGTTTCCCCTCGCTGCCGAAACGCGCTACAATTTTGCCGATCGGATCAGTATCAAGGGGATAGCGAGGGTGGAAGGCGGCCGAATTTCAACAGGATGGGCGTTCTGTGCCAAAAAGTGGCATTGGCTCGATGTCGAACCGTCCCTACATAGAGGCGAACAGTGGCCTTGGCCGTAGTCCCGTCGCCTGTTTTTCGTCTGGCCTGCGCGGACGCGATTAGACCGATTGGAAAGAGAAGACCTCGTGGATATCTATACCATCATCTTTCTGGCTTTGGCGGTCTTCATCTTCCTGCGCCTGCGCAATGTGCTTGGGCAGCGGACGGGAAGCGAGCGGCCGCCCTTCGACCGGGCCGCCCGCGATATCCTCAATGCCGGCCAGGACAACAAGGTCGTGCCAATGCCGGGCCCGGTGATCGACCAGCCACCCGCCGGGGAGGGTGAGCCGGCGGCCGCCAATCGATGGAAGGATTTTGCCGAACCGGGATCAAGCCTCGCCGCTGGCCTGGACGCGGTTGCCGCTGAGGATCCGTCCTTCGATCCCAAGCACTTTCTCACCGGGGCCCGCAGCGCCTATGAGATGATCGTGCTGGCCTTCGCCAATGGCGATCGCCGCGCCCTCAAGGATCTGCTGTCGTCCGAGGTCTATGACAGCTTCGACGGCGCGATTCGCGCCCGCGAGAAGAACGAGCAGAAGACTGACACGCGTTTCGTCTCGATCGACAAGGCGGATCTGGTGAATGCCGAGATTCGTGACCGGGCCATCCAGCTCACGGTGCGTTTCGTTTCGTCGATGATCTCCGTGACGCGGGACAAGACCGGTGCCATCGTCGACGGCAATCCGGACAAGGTCACCGAGATCATCGATGTTTGGACGTTTGCCCGTGACATCGGTTCGCGCGATCCGAACTGGAAGCTGGTTGGGACCGGAAGCGGACAGTAAGGCAGGTCGGGCCGGGCTCCGCCGATCTGCGCTCTGGTTCGCCGTGGCAGCATCCGCGCTGCTGGCGTCTCCGGCTGGCGCGAGGCAGGTCCGGCCGGCCGGACCTGACGCCTCGTGGCCCCTGATCATCCCCGGCGGTCAGTACGAGCCGACGTCCTGGGACGCGCTTGAGGGCTGGCGGGACGATGATCTTCTCGCCGCCTTCCGGACCTTCCGGAAAAGCTGCGCGCGTATCCTCGCAGCACCGCCTTCGGCGGCCCCCGTCAAACCGCTCGGCGAGACGCTGCGCGAGCCCTGCCGGTCCGCGCGCGTCGCAGCGATTGCAACCGACCGCGCCGCGCGGGATTTTTTCGAGCGGCATTTTCGGCCGTTGCGGATTGCGCGCCTCGGCGAGACGGCCGGCTTCGTCACCGGCTACTACGAACCGGTGATCGACGGCTCGCGAACTCGCACCGACATCTATACCGTGCCGGTCTATCGCCGCCCCTCCAACCTCTTTGTCAAAGGCTATAGTCAGGACAGCGCCGAGCTGCCTAACAGCGGCAATGTGTTCCGTAAGATCGGCCGGCGCAAGCTGGTGCCGTATTACGACCGCGCCCAGATCGAGGACGGCGTCATCGCCGGGCGCGGACTCGAGATCTGCTGGCTCAAGAACGATACCGACCTTCTGTTCACCCAGATTCAGGGATCGGCACGGGTGCGACTTGAGGATGGCTCGACCATCCGGATCAACTATGCCGCCCATAACGGCTATCGCTATACGCCGGTCGGCCGGGTGCTGATTGATCGCAACATCATTCCGCGCGAAGAGATGTCGATGCAGCGGATCCGGAAATGGATGGAGGCGAATCCCGAAGGGGCGAAGGACGTGCGGCGGCAGAACAAGTCCTACGTGTTCTTCCGTGAGGTTCAGCTCGCCGATACCGATGAAGCGGTCGGCGCCCAGGGCGTGCCGCTGACGCCATGGCGCTCGATCGCGGTGGACAAGGCGCTGCATGTGTATGGCACGCCGTTTTTCATCGCGGGCGCGCTGCCGATTGCCGGGGCCACGGCTCAGACGCCATTCCATCGCTTGATGATCGCGCAGGATACCGGCTCCGCCATCGTTGGCCCGGCCCGCGCTGACCTCTATTTCGGCACCGGCGCCGAGGCGGCGCAGATCGCCGGCCGAATCCGTCACGACGCGCAATTCGCGATTCTGGTCCCCCGCAATCTCGATCCGGTCGCGGCGGCACGCAGGGTTCCGCTGCCGAAGGCGCGGCCTGCGGCGAAAGCCGATGCGCCCCCAAGGGCTCGTCCCCATCAGCGCCGTCCGTATCACCGCCCATCCGGGCAACCGGGCAGGCGAGGCGCGCCGTGAAACGCGGATCATCGGCCAAGCCGCCCTGCCTTCCCCGCTCGCCGGGGGCGCGGCGGCTGCTGAGTGAGGACGAGCGTCGGCTCTGGGACAGTGTCGCGAAGGAGGTGAAGCCGCTGAGGCGCGCGCGGATCGCGCTTCAGGCCGATGATGCTGACGGCGCGCCGGCAACCGCCGGGCACAAACACCGCAAAGAGGCGGCGCCGGCAACGATTCCGCAATCGGCAGCTGTGAGACGAGGGTCGGCGGTCGCGCCTTTGCCGCCGCTCGCGCCTTTGCCGCCGCTCGCTCCGCTCGGCCGCCGCGAGCGGCAGCATCTGTCGCGCGGTCGCAAAGAGATCGATGCTCGTCTCGATCTGCATGGCATGACGCAGGCGCGCGCGCATCGCAGGTTGCTCCAGTTCCTGCACCATGCCAGCAGCGAGGGCTTCCGCTTCGTGCTGGTCATCACCGGCAAGGGCGGAACGACGGGGAACGGCCTCGAGCGCGGCGTGCTGCGGCGGCAGGTCCCCGAATGGCTGAGCCAGCCGGAATTCCGTGCGCTGATTGTCGGCTTCGAGGAGGCCCATATCGCCCATGGCGGAGCCGGCGCACTCTATGTCCGCATCCGCCGCGCGCGATGACGCGGCAGCCGGATCGCGCTTAGGGCAGCAGGCTGCGAGCTATCGTTCCAAGTGTGCCGCCCGCTTTGGGATGATCCCTGCGCGGCAGCCATCTTACAGGATGAAGCGGCTGAGGTCGGAGTTCTTCGCAAGATCGCCGACATGCTTCTGGACGTAGGCGGCGTCGATGCGAATGGTTTCGCCATGGCGGTCCGGCGCGACGAACGAGATCTCGTCGAGCACCCGCTCCATCACGGTCTGCAGCCGCCGCGCGCCGATGTTCTCGACGGAAGCATTGACCGCGACTGCGATGTCGGCCAGCGCATCGATCGCGTCGTCGGCAAATTCCAGCGTCACGCCTTCGGTGTGCATCAGCGCGACATACTGCTTCAGCAGCGATGCCTCCGGCTCGGTAAGGATGCGGCGCATGTCGTCGCGCGTCAGCGCGTTCAGTTCGACGCGGATCGGCAAGCGACCCTGCAGTTCCGGCAACAGGTCGGAGGGTTTGGCGATGTGGAAGGCGCCGGAGGCGATGAAGAGGATGTGATCGGTTTTCACCGCGCCGTGCTTGGTCGAGACGGTGGTGCCTTCGATCAGCGGCAACAGATCGCGCTGCACGCCCTCGCGCGAGACATCGCCGACCCGCGCGCCGTCGCGGACGCAGATCTTGTCGATCTCGTCGAGGAACACGATGCCGTTGTTCTCCACCACGGAGATGGCTTCCTGCACCAGCTGATCGTTGTCGAGCAGCTTGTCGGATTCCTCGTTGACGAGAATCTCGTGAGAATCCTTGACACTGAGCCGGCGCGTCTTGGTGCGCCCGCCCATCTTGCCGAAAATGTCGCCAAGCGAGATGGCGCCAATCTGCGCGCCGGGCATGCCGGGAATCTCGAACATCGGCGTGCCGCCCGAAGACTGCACCTCGACCTCGATTTCCTTGTCGTCGAGCTCGCCTGCGCGCAGCTTGCGGCGGAAGGAATCGCGCGTCGCCGCGCTGGCATTGGCGCCGACCAGCGCGTCGAGCACGCGATCCTCGGCTGCGATATGGGCGCGTGCCTGCACGTCCTTGCGCTTGCGCTCGCGGGTCTGCACGATCCCGACCTCGATCAGGTCGCGGACGATCTGCTCGACATCACGGCCGACATAGCCGACCTCGGTGAATTTGGTGGCCTCCACCTTGAGAAACGGCGCGCCCGCCAGCTTGGCGAGGCGGCGGGCGATCTCGGTCTTGCCGACGCCGGTCGGGCCGATCATCAGGATGTTCTTCGGCAGCACCTCGTCGCGCAGGGCGCCTTCGAGCTGGAGGCGGCGCCAGCGGTTGCGCAGCGCGATCGCCACGGCGCGCTTGGCATCACTCTGGCCGACGATGAAGCGGTCGAGTTCGGAAACGATTTCACGGGGAGAGAAGTCTGTCATTCGCTCAGGTCGTCAGGGTTTCAATGGTGACATTGCGGTTGGTGTAGACGCAGATGTCGGCGGCGATGTCGAGGGAACGGCGGACGATGGCCTCGGCGTCCTTGTCGCTGTCGATCAGCGCGCGGGCGGCCGCGAGCGCATAATTGCCGCCGGAGCCGATCGCCATCACGCCGTCCTCCGGCTCCAGCACGTCGCCGGTTCCGGTCAGGACCAGCGAGACGGCCTTGTCGGCGACGATCATCATCGCCTCGAGCCGGCGCAGATAGCGGTCGGTGCGCCAGTCCTTGGCCAGCTCGACCGCGGCGCGGGTCAACTGCCCGGGATATTGCTCAAGCTTGGCCTCCAGCCGCTCGAACAGCGTGAAGGCATCGGCTGTCGCGCCGGCAAAGCCGCCGATCACGTCGCCCTTGCCGAGCCTGCGGACCTTCCTGGCATTGGATTTGATGACAGTCTGGCCGATCGAGACCTGTCCGTCACCGCCGACCACCACTTTGCCGCCCTTGCGGACCGTGACGATCGTGGTGCCGTGCCAGACCATGCCGTGACCATGGGGGGAATCACCCCCGGAGACCTGATGCGATGCGTTCATGGGGATCCTTTCGAGACGCATGATCTAGGCGCTGGCGGGCGGGGTTGCAATTGCGTCGGATTGGCCGATTTTCGGTCACCATATGGCCAATCGGGCGCGAAATCGCGATATCCCGCAGTAGCGAAGGCGGTGTCGGCCTGATAAAAGGGCGCGTTTCAGGATGCGGAGAGCCTTCTCATGCGGACGGCGACGATCAAGCGCAAAACCAGCGAGACCGAAGTCGAGGTGGCGGTCAATCTCGACGGCACCGGTGCGTCCAATGTCGCGACGGGTGTCGGCTTTCTGGACCATATGCTCGATCTGCTGGCCCGCCATTCCCGCGTCGACCTGACCGTCAAGGCGACCGGCGACCGTCACGTCGACGATCACCACACCACCGAAGACATCGGGATCGCGCTCGGTCAAGCGGTGAAACAGGCGCTCGGCAACATGGCGGGGATCGCCCGCTATGCCGGCATTCACATGCCGATGGATGAGACCTTGACGCGCGTCGTGATCGACATTTCCGGACGTCCCGTCCTTGTGTTCAGGACGGAATTCCCACGTGACAAGATCGGCACGTTCGATACGGAGCTGGTGCGCGAATGGTTCAACGCCTTCGCGATGAATGCCGGTGTCACACTGCATGTCGAGACCTTGTATGGCGAGAACAGCCACCACATCGCCGAGTCCTGCTTCAAGGGACTGGCGCGGGTGCTGCGCGCCGCAGTGGCGATCGATCCGCGCATCGCGGACGAAGTGCCATCCACCAAGGGTCAGCTAGGGGGCTGACGGCCGAGCGGAGATAGGGCAATGCGGGTTTATACGGTGCATGCGCCAAAAACCGCCGTCGCGAATCCGCGCGCGGCGGGCGAGCGCGTCGTGTTCGTGCGGGACGGCTTTCACGTCTGGGCCTTCGTCTTCGGTCCGTTCTGGCTGCTGGCCCATCGTCTGTGGTGGACTCTCGCCGGCTATGTCGCGGTGTCGGTTGCTCTGAGCGTGGTGATGGCGCTGCTCCATGCCGGGCCCGGGCTCAATCTTTGCGTGATGCTGCTTCTTGCCCTGCTGCTGGGACTGGAGGGTGCAACCCTGCGGCGCTGGACGCTGTCGCGCGGCAAGTGGCGCCAGATCGATCTCGTCGCGGCCTCCAATGAGCAGGAGGCCGAGCGGCGCTTCTTCGAGCGCTGGACGCTTCGACAGGGGAATTCTGGCGACGATCCAGGTGCGGTGGAGCGCGGCGGCCCGCCGCCGACACGCAATATTCCGGGGCAGCCGTTTTCCCGGCCGCCGCCATCGCCACCCAGCATCGTCGGGCTGTTTCCCCAGCCGGGAGGCTCCGCGTGAGCGTTGCCATCATCGATTACGGCTCTGGCAATCTGCACTCGGCGGCCAAGGCTTTCGAGCGTGCCGCGCGCAGCCTCGAGACAGTCGAGAAAATCGTCGTCACCCGCGATCCGGATATCGTGTTCCGGGCGGATCGGATCGTGTTGCCGGGTGTCGGCGCCTTCGCCGATTGCCGCAAGGGGCTGGACAGCCTCGACGGCATGATCGATGCGATGACGGAGGCGGTGCGCGACAAGGCGCGGCCGTTCTTCGGCATCTGCGTCGGGATGCAACTGATGGCGGCCCGCGGCAAGGAGAACGTCACCACCGATGGCCTCGGCTGGATCGGCGGCGACGTGGAGAAGATCGCGCCCCGGGACGAGCGCCTGAAAATCCCGCATATGGGCTGGAATACCCTCGACCTGATGCGCGAGCATCCCGTGCTCGAAGGCCTGCCGCTCGGCCCCGATGGCCGCCACGCCTATTTCGTCCACTCCTATCATCTCAATGCGGAGAACGAGGCCGACGTGCTGGCGCGCGCCGACTATGGCGGACCGATCACCGCGATGGTGGGCAAGGATACGGCGATCGGCACCCAGTTTCATCCCGAGAAGAGCCAGCGCTTCGGCCTGGCTCTGATCGCCAATTTTCTGAAGTGGAAGCCATAGGTGAGGACGAAGATCGTCTACAAGGTCACCTACCCAAACAGGAAAATTTATGTCGGGAGTGACCGTACAAACAGTATCAATTACTTCGGGAGTGCATCGAGCGCTCTGATCGCACGCGATTTTGATCGGGAGCAGCGCCGTGACTTTTCGATCCGGCGCGAAATTCTCTGGGAATCTGATTGTGCTTCCGATGCTGAGACGGCCATTGAAGAGCTTCGATGGATACGTAGACTTCGCTCAAATGAGCCGGCTTTCGGATACAATCAATGGCCGAAACTCAAGAAGGGTGCATCGACTTTGATCCTCTTTCCTGCCATCGATCTTAAGAACGGCCAGTGTGTGCGGCTCGAGCAGGGCGACATGGCGCGGGCGACGGTGTTCAACCTCGATCCGGCGGCGCAGGCGCAGAGCTTTGCGGAGCAAGGCTTCGAATATCTGCATGTCGTCGACCTCGATGGCGCCTTCGCCGGCAAGCCCGTCAATGCGCAAGCGGTCGAGGCGATGCTCAAGCGTGTCAGGATGCCGGTGCAGCTTGGCGGTGGCATCCGCGACCTTGCGACCGTCGAGGCATGGCTGGCCAAGGGCGTCACCCGCGTCATCATCGGCACCGCCGCAGTGCGCGATCCGGACTTCGTCAGGGCGGCCGCTGCAAAGTTTCCGGGCCGCGTCGCCGTCGGGCTCGATGCACGCGACGGCAAGGTCGCCGTTCAGGGCTGGGCGGAAACCTCGGAGATCACCGCGCTCGAACTTGCGCGCCGCTTCGAAGATGCCGGCGTCGCCGCGATCATCTTCACCGACATCGCCCGTGACGGCCTGCTCAAGGGCCTCAACCTCGAAGCTACGATCGCGCTGGCGGGCAGCATCTCGATTCCCGTGATCGCCTCGGGAGGGCTGGCCTCGATCGAGGACATCAAGGCGCTGCTGAGGCCACGGGCGCACAAGCTCGCCGGCGCGATTGCGGGCCGGGCGCTCTATGACGGCCGGGTCGATCCGGCGGAGGCTCTGGCCCTGATCCGAAGCGCCCGCGCGGCATAGATTGATTGCGAGCGTCGGCGGCTTGTCGCCAGCGCTCGGCGTAGAAAGGAAATCGTCTGCCCCGTATTCGGATCACGTGTCCGAATGCGATGCGGTCGAGGAGTTTGCCATGTTCAAGGTACGGGTCATCCCCTGTCTCGACGTCAAGGACGGACGGGTCGTCAAGGGCGTCAATTTCGTCAACCTGCGCGATGCCGGCGATCCGGTGGAGGCGGCGATCGCCTATGATGCGGCGGGCGCGGACGAGTTGTGCTTTCTCGATATCGCCGCGACGCATGAGAACCGCGGCACCATGCTCGACGTGGTCCGGCGCACCGCGGAAGCCTGCTTCATGCCGGTGACGGTCGGCGGCGGCGTTCGCACCATCGACGATATCCGCACGCTGTTGCGATCCGGCGCCGACAAGGTCTCGATCAACAGCGCCGCGGTCAGCCGCCGCGAATTCGTGAAAGAAGCGGCCGAAAAGTTCGGTGACCAGTGCATCGTCGTCGCGATCGATGCCAAGCGCGTCACCCGAGCCGGTGGCTCGCATCGCTGGGAAATCTTCACCCATGGCGGCCGCAAGTCCACCGGCATCGATGCGATCGAATATGCCCAGGAGGTGGTCTCGCTCGGCGCCGGCGAAATCCTGCTGACCTCGATGGACCGGGACGGCACCCGCCAGGGCTTCGACATCGAATTGACCCGCGCGATCGCCGACAGCATTCAAGTGCCGGTGATTGCATCAGGCGGCGTCGGCAACCTCGATCACCTGGTCGAAGGCATCCGCAGCGGCCACGCCACGGCGGTGCTGGCGGCCTCGATCTTCCATTTCGGCGAGTTCACGATTCGGGAAGCCAAGGAACACATGGCGCGGGCCGGCCTGCCGATGCGCCTCGACCCCTAGCAAAAAACCATCGACGCCACGGCGCGTCGCAAAGGATGAGAGCCGATCATGGCCCAGTTTACCCTGCACGATCTTGCCGCCATCATCGATGCGCGTGCGCAGTCCGATGGCGATGTCTCCTACACCCGCAAGCTGCTCGACAAGGGGCCAGAGCAGTGCGCCAAGAAGTTCGGCGAGGAAGCCATCGAGACGGTGATTGCGGCGGTGGGAAGCGATCCTCAGCGCGTGATCTCCGAGAGCGCCGACCTGCTTTATCATTTCCTCGTCCTCCTGAAGTCACGTGGGATCACGCTGCAGGACGTCGAGGCTGCGCTTGCGGAGCGGACGTCGATGTCGGGACTTGAAGAAAAAGCTGCGCGCAAGCGCGATTGACCGATCTGGGAGGGCACCGCCATGGATGTGCGGGCAGAGCAACAATATAACCCCTACCGGGTGTTCACGCGGCAGCAGTGGGCGAAGCTGCGCGACGATACGCCGATGACATTGGCGGCGGACGAGATCGCGGCGCTCCGTTCGATGCATGATCGGCTCGATCTGAATGAGGTGGAGGAGATTTATCTGCCGCTGTCGCGGCTGCTGTCGATGTATGTGTCGGCGACCCAGCGCCTTTATGTGGCGCAGCGGCAGTTTCTCGGCATCGAGGGCCGCAAGTCGCCTTATGTCATCGGCGTCGCCGGGTCGGTTGCGGTCGGCAAGTCGACCACGGCGCGCGTGCTTCAGGCCCTGCTGGCGCGCTGGTCGCCGCGGCCGAAGGTCGATCTGGTCACGACCGACGGCTTCTTGTTTCCCAATGCCCTCCTGGAGCGGCAGGGCATCATGCAGAAGAAGGGATTTCCGGAGAGCTACGATCTGCCGCGGCTGCTCAGCTTCCTCAGCGACATCAAGGCCGGGCGGCGTCAGGTCCGCGCGCCGGTCTATTCGCATCTCACCTACGACATCGTTCCCAATCAATGGATCGAGATCGATCGCCCTGACATCCTGATTGTCGAGGGCGTCAACGTGCTGCAGACCGGCAAGCTGCCGCGGGACGGCAAGGCCGTGCCGGTGGTGTCCGACTTCTTCGATTTCTCGGTCTATATCGATGCCGACGAGCCGGTGCTGCGCAACTGGTACGTCAAGCGCTTCCTGGCGCTGCGCGACACCGCGTTCCACGATCCGCGCTCCTACTTCCATCGCTACGCGCTATTGTCCGACGAGGAAGCGACGGCGACGGCGCTGGCGATCTGGGAGCGGACCAACCTCGCCAATCTCGAGGACAACATCCTGCCGACGCGGCCGCGCGCGACATTGATCCTCAAGAAGGGCGCCGGCCACGAGGTGGAAACCGTCGCGCTGCGGCGGCTGTAGCGCTGGAGGCTCAGGCCGCCTCGGGGCTGAAATGCGCGATGTAGCGGCTCTTGATCACCGAGACCGGCAGCACGATCAGAACATCGATGGTCCCGAACTGATAGTCGATCACGGCGCCATCCCCGATGAAGGCGCCGAGCCGCAGATAGCCCTTGATCAGCGGCGGCAGCTCGTGAAGCGCCGCTTTCGGATCGATCGCGCGCCTCTCCATGCGGTTCATCTCGACCCTGCGGGAGGGGTGCGGCCGCGCGCGCCACGCCTCGGGCGCCGGCGCGAAGTGATGCAGGAACGACAGCGGCAGCGCCAGCCGGTCCGGATCGGTGCCGTTGAGGCTGGCGCAGCCGATCATGACATCGAAGCGATGGCGCCGCACATAGCTCCAGATGCCTTGCCACAACAGCTCGACCGTGCGCTTGTTGCGATAGGCCGGCAGCACGCATGAGCGTCCAAGCTCGAGAAACCGAAGCTCGGCATGACGCTGCGTCAGGCCGGAAATGTCAAACTCGTTCTCGGTGTAGAAACCGCCGTGGCGCTCGGCGATCTCCTGCCGCAGCAGCCGATAGGTGCCGACCACACGCTGTTTTCCGTTCAGCGCCGGTTTGGCGTCGTGGTCGATCACCAGCAGATGATCGCAGATCCTGTCGTAGGCATCCTTGTCGCGACGGGCCAGCAGCGTCTTCGCATCGGCGATCGCGGTGCCATCCTTGTAGAAGACCTTGTAGCGCAGCTTCTGGGCCTGCTTGATGTCGCGCTTGCTCTGGGCGAGCCGGGCCTCCAGCGTTCCGAGCCGGCCGAGAGTCGCGTCAGCCTGATACGGCAGCTCCTCGAAGCCCGGCGTGGGGCTCGGCGGCAGCAGCCAGGTGATGGCGTTCTGTGCGAACATGCCAACGTTTTCCGGCCGAAACATCTGAATCAAAGGCTGCTTCGGATGCCCGCGCTCAAAGCTTTGCATCGCCATCCTCACGGCCGCACATCCGGTCGAATCACGGCGGCTCCGGCATCCAGAGATCACGCCTGTTCAACAGAGCTGTGACACCTTCATGAGGAAGCGATGACAGCGCCGGTGGTCGGCGAGTCAGGCCGCAAGGTGGCGTGACGCGGCGAGGCTGGCGAGCGCGTCGCCCAGTTTCTCGCGGTTGAGCGGCTTGACAAGAAAGCCGTCCATCCCCGCTTCGAGACAGGCCTTCCGGTCTTCGAGCTGCGTATTGGCGGTCAGTGCGAGGATGGGAATCCGTCGCGTCGGGAGGCTGGCCTCACATGCGCGAATCCGCCGGGTGGCTTCCACCCCGTCAAGCCCGGGCATCTGAAGATCCATCAGGACGAGATCGTAAGGCGCGCCGCTTGTGCTGGCAGCCAGCCAGGAATCGATCGCGGCCTGGCCGTCAGCCGTGACGGTGGCGCAGTGGCCAAGGCGCGCCAGCAGCGCCTGGATCAGCATTGCGTTGATATCGTTGTCTTCGGCCACCAGCACCGACAATTTGCGCGTGACGGCAGACGCCGGGCGAGACGTCGAAGCGGCGACGCCGTCGGCCGCTGCAGGGCCGGTGCTTGCATTCCCGAGGGGCGCCGCCAGCCGCGCGGCAAGCGAGACCGCGCGCACCGGCTTCACCAGATAGCCGGTGAGATGCAGCGCCGCCGTGTCGCGATACTCGTTGCGCATCGCCGGTGTGAACATGATGATGCGATGGCCGGCATGCGCCCGTGCGCTGGCGGCGAGCGAGGTGACGTCCGCGCGCGCGAAGGCGCAGTCGACCAGCACGGCATGCCAGCATCGCTCGGCTAGCAGGGCCTGGGCGACGGCGATGTCGGAGACCTCGCAGGTCTGCGCGCCCCAGCGCTGCAGCCGCCGCGCGATGAGCGAGCTTTCGATGGCATGCGGCGTCACCACCATCACGGACCTGGTGGTGAGATCAGGTGCTTCGAACGGCGGTCGTCCCCGGCCGCCGCCGTCACCACCGGCGCCGGGGAGTGGAATGACGAAGGTGAAGGTCGAGCCCTTGCCGACGGTGCTTTCCAGCGTAATGCGCCCACCCATGCGCCGGACGATGCGTTCGCTGATGCTGAGGCCGAGGCCGGTGCCGCCGTAATTCTGCGCGATGGCCTCGTCGGCCTGCTCGAATTCGCCGAATATCCGCGCTTGAGCATCCGGCGCGATGCCGATGCCGGTATCGCGGACCATGAAAGTCACATCGTCCGCTGCGTCGCCCGGCTCGACGATCAGCGTGACGCCGCCGGCTTCGGTGAACTTGATGGCATTGCCGGCGAGATTGAGCAGCACCTGCCGCAGCCGCGAGGCGTCGCCGACGACGTCCGCCGACAGCCGCTCGTCGACATAGGAGCCGAACGCGATGTTGCGGGCCTGAGCGCGCGGCGCCAGCAGCTCGGTGATGTCCTCGATCAAGCCGGAAAGCGCGAACGGGTGCGGCTCGAGATCGATCTTGCCGGCCTCGATCTTGGAATAGTCGAGCAGTTCCTCGACCAAAGCGAGCAGCGCTTCGCCGGACGACTGCACGGCCTTGGCATAGGTCGCCTGCTCCGGCGTCAGCGCGGTGTCGAGCAGCAGGCCGTTCATGCCGATGATGCCGTTGAGGGGAGTCCGGATCTCGTGCGAGACCATGGCGAGGAATCGCGATTTCGCGCGGCTCGCCGCGTCGGCCTGGTCGCGGGCCTGGCGAAGGGCGTGCGCGGCTTCAATGCGGTCGGTCACGTCCCGGCCAACGCATTGCAGCTCGGCCGGGCGCCCGGCGTCCGGTCTCACCAGGCCCTCGCGCCACGCGATCCAGCGCGGCCCCCTAGGCGTCTCGATCTTCTGATCATACGTCCCGGTGCCGCCCGCCTCCGTCGCTGTCGTGGTCTGTTCAAGCACCTCGAATTGATATCGGCTGCCGATCAGTGCCTCGCGGGATTGTCCGGCGAGCACGCAATAGGCGTCGTTGACGGCGCTGATGGTGCCGTCGGCCTGCCGCAGCACGACGAGATCGCCGCGCGCCTCGAACAGTTGCCGCGCCCGCTCCTCGGCTTCCTTGAGCTCCCAGTTGCGGTCGACCAGCGCGTCGTTGTGCATCGTCAGGAGGCGCAGCTTTTTGCGCAGCCAGCGCAGGCGCATGTTCGTCAGCGCCCATCCGATGCAGGCGATCGCGAACAGGAAGCTGGCGCCAACGGCGAAGGCGTTTGGATCATAGCCGGAGGCTTCGGAGCGGCTGCCAGCGACGAAGCCATAGGCACCGCCGCCGACGGCCGAGCTCACAATCACGGATCGCAGCACGAAGTTGATGCGGGGATGCCGCCGCGCGAAGCGCCGCATGCGTGCCCTGATCCGAAACATCCGCCCCATCCGATGCGCTCTCACCTGCCGCACGCCGCTTTGCGGTGCCACGGCGCGGCACCCACGCCGAGCATGCCGCGCCGATCTTGCGAAGAGCTTGCAGACGGGGTGCGGTGTGAGCGGCGCCTCGGAACAGGGTTGACGGAGGCTTAAAGCGAAGCGGTCGCGAGCGGGGAGGGCGATTCCATCGCCCCGACGATCAGCGCGGCCGCATCCCGCAGCGCGAATGTTCTCGACTGCACGAAAATCCGCAGATCACCGCTCTCCCGCGAGAGATAGACGACCGGTTGTGCCGGCTCGACCGCGGTGGTGATGCCGATGAAGCGTGTCGCGGCATTGACCGCGCAGGACGCCGGCTCGCCAGTACCGATGTCGTCGGCAATCGCGAAATCGGCCGCCTCGGCCCGGTCCACCACCTGCACCCGCACCGTGGCCGCGCGCGAATCGTCAGTGAAGCGGATACGGGTCTGGCTCTGCCAAGGCGTGGCCGCGATCTGGACGGAGGTGTCGCCGATGGTGATGCAGGGACGCATCTGCGGGACGGGATCGGCGTGGCCGAACAGGGCCGCCAGGATCAGGGGAATGACCGACGCAAAGATGGTGAAACGCGACATGGGGAAACCGCACTGGAGGGCCCATAACGCGGCCCTATGGTTTGCGGAGGGTAAAGAAAAATCCTTACCGCCGCGTTGATGCCGGCGCGGCGGCACGGATGGCGCGGCCGTGGTCAGGCCGCGCGCCGAAAATCCTCGGCGACGGCGCGGTAGGACAGCGCCTCCGCAAGGTGCATCCGGCCGATATCCGTGACGCCATCGAGGTCGGCCAGGGTGCGGGCGACGCGCAGAACCCGGTGATAGCCGCGCGCGGAAAGGCGCATGGTGTCCGCCGCGTCGTGCAGCAGCTTGAGGCCCTGCGCATCGGGGCGTGCGATCTCTTCCAGTACGGCGGTCGGCGCTTCGGCATTGGTGCGGATGTGCGGCAAGCCGGCAGACGCATAGCGGCGGAGCTGGATGTCCCGCGCCGCCGCGACCCGTGCGGCGACCTCCGCCGATCCCTCGGAAGGCGGCGGCAGGATAAGATCGGCGGCGGTCACCGCCGGGACCTCGATGCGCAGGTCGATGCGGTCCATCAGCGGGCCCGAAATGCGCGCCTGATAATCGGCCGTGCAGCGGTCGAGGCGGCCGCGCTTGCAGGCATAGCCCGGCTCATAGGCGTGGCCGCAGCGGCAGGGGTTCATCGCGGCGACCAGCATGAACCGCGCCGGATAGGTGACCCGATGATTGGCGCGGGAGACCGAGACCTCGCCGTTCTCCAGCGGCTGGCGCAGCGAATCGAGGACGCGGGGATCGAATTCGGGCAGTTCATCCAGAAACAGCACGCCGTGATGAGCCAGCGAGATTTCGCCGGGCCTGGCCCGCATGCCGCCGCCGGTCAGCGCCGCCATGCTGGCGGAATGATGCGGAGCCCGGAACGGGCGCTGGTTGGTCAGGGCGCCGCCTTGGATTTCACCGGCGACCGAGGCGATCATCGAGACCTCGAGCAGTTCGGCCGGAGAGAGCGGCGGGAGAATCGAGGGCAGCCGTGCCGCCAGCATCGACTTGCCGGCGCCGGGCGCACCCACCATCAGGAGATGATGGCCGCCGGCTGCCGCGATCTCGAGCGCACGCTTGGCGCTTTCCTGGCCCTTGATATCGCGCAGGTCGAGCTGCGCCGCTGCCGCGGCGTGAATCTGCGGCTGTGGCCGTGACAGGACCTGGGTGCCCTTGAAATGATTGGCGATCTGGATCAGCGAGCCGGCCGCCACGATCTCGATGTCGGGGCTGGCCCAGGCCGCTTCGGCGCCGCAGGCCGCGGGGCAGATCAGCCCCTCGTCGCGCGCATTGGCCCCGATCGCGGCGGGCAGGACGCCGGCCACCGGGGCAATCGATCCATCGAGCCCGAGTTCGCCCAGCACGGTGAAGCCGGCCAGGGCATCGGGCGGGATTGCGCCAATCGCCGCCATCAGGCCCAGGGCGATCGGCAGGTCGTAATGGCTGCCTTCCTTGGGCAGGTCCGCCGGCGCCAGATTGACGGTGATCCGCCGGGCGGGCAGCGCCAGCCCCGAGGCGATCAACGCCGAGCGGACGCGCTCCCGCGCCTCGGAAACGGCCTTGTCCGGCAGCCCGACGATGGTGAAGGCCGGCAGGCCGGGCGCGACCTGGACCTGCACATCGACGGCGCGGGCATCAATTCCCTCGAATGCGACCGTGGAGACCCTTTGAACCATGGTGCCCCTCCCGCCGAAAAAGCTAGCGCGAGACGCTGCGGGCCGCAAGAACAATCAGAGAACATTCCGCCGGCGCCGGACGAATGAGGCGGGCCGCCCGGCTCGGACCGGCCGCTCTTTTTACCGGAGCCAACGAATCAGCGGCGCTTGCTCTCGATCTTGTCCCAGATCAGGGCGGCGACATCCGGCCCGCCGAGACCGGCGATGGCGCGGATCCCGGTCGGCGAGGTCACGTTGATCTCTGTGAGATGTCCGTCGATCACGTCGATGCCGACGAACAGCAGCCCGTGCTCGCGCAGCGCCGGGCCGATGCGGTCGCAGATCTCACGTTCGCGGGGCGTCAGGTCGGTGGCGCGGGCCGCGCCGCCGCGTACCATGTTGGACCGCAGATCGTCGTCCGCCGGCACGCGATTGACCGCGCCGGCAAACTCGCCGTCGACCAGGATGATGCGCTTGTCGCCGTGCCTGACCTCGGGCAGGAAACTCTGGATCACCCACGGTTCGCGGAAGGTGACGGAGAACATGTCGAACAGCGAGCCGAAGTTGATGTCCTGCGGCATCACGCGAAAGACCGCCGCGCCGCCATGGCCATGAAGCGGCTTCATCACCACGGCGCCGTGCTTGGCGCGGAAAGCGTTGATCTCGTCGATGTCCCGGGAAATCAGCGTCGGCGGCATCAGCTCGGGGAAGCCAAGCACAAACAATTTTTCCGGCGCGTTACGTACGCTGACGGGATCGTTCACCACCAGCGTCTTGGGATGAATTCGCTCGAGCAGATGCGTGCTGGTGATGTAGGCAAGGTCGAACGGCGGATCCTGCCGCAGCAGCACCACATCGAAGGCCTGCAGATGTTCACGCTTCGGCTCGCCCAGCGTGAAGTGGTCGCCGGCCTTGTCGCGCACCGTGAGTGGCTGCACCGGAGCCACCAGTTCGCTTTCGAACAGCGAGAGCCGGTCCGGGGTGTAGTAGGAGATGTCGTGTCCGCGCCGTTGCGCCTCCAGCAGCAGGGCAAAGGTGGAATCGCCGCGGATATTGATGCGCGCGATGGGGTCCATCTGGACTGCGACTTTGAGCTTCATCGTTGAGGTCCGACTGGGAGGATGTCAATTCCGGCAAGGAGGTGCGCCTAGGCGCTGGCATCGAACGCTCCGGGCACGTGATGAGGCAGACGGCGCGGCGCCACCAGCACGGCATCGAAACGGAGGTCGAAACTGGCATGTTCGGGATGCGCCATCAACCATGCATTCGCGGCATTGATGATGCGCCGCTGCTGATGCGGCGTCACCGCATAGGCGGCGGCGTCGAGGCTGGCACGGGCCTTGACCTCGACGAAGATCAGCAGGTTGCGTCGCCTCGCGATGATATCGATCTCGCCATGCGGCGTCCGGAAGCGCCGCATCAGGATGCGATAGCCCTTGGCGACCAGAAAGGCGGCCGCGCGCGTCTCGGCGGAAAGGCCGGTGCGAAAGGCGGCAACGCGCGCGGGGGCCGGGGGCTTGCCACGCGGAGCATCCTCGCGAGGCTGAATGCCATCGGGGCCGGGCAGCGACTCACGCTTCGTCATCGTCGCTCTGTCCGCGCTGACGCTGCGCGATGTCCAGCGCGCGGGCATAGACGTCGCGGCGTGGCCGGCCGGATGCCTTGACGGCCAGCGCCACGGCGTCCTTGACGCTGTGCTGCGCCAGCGTCTCGCGCAGCAGGTCGTCGAGATGATCGGGAGCCATCACGTCGGCATCCGCCGGCGGAGGTCCCACCACGAGGACGAACTCGCCCCGCGTCTCCAGCGCTTCGGCCTCGCCGGCCAGCACGTCAAGAGCGCCCCGCGTGACCTCTTCATGCAGCTTGGTGAGTTCGCGGCAGATGGCGGCCTCGCGGCCACCCATCGCGGCCGCGAGATCGATCAGCGTGTCCTGCAGGCGATTGCCGGATTCGAACATCACCAGCGTTGCCGGAATGGTCGCCAGCTCGGCCAGGCGCTGGCGTCGCGCGCCAGCCTTGGACGGCAGAAAGCCCTCGAAGAAGAAGCGGTCGGTCGGCAATGCGGCGAGCGTCAGTGCAGTCAGGACCGATGAGGGACCCGGAAGCGCCATCACCGAATGGCCCGCCGCGCACGCCTCCCGCACCAGCTTGAAGCCGGGGTCGGAGATCAGAGGCGTGCCGGCGTCGGATACCAGCGCGATCGCCGCGCCCTCTGCCAGCCACTGCAGAATCTTCGGCCGCGCCGTTGCGGCATTGTGCTCGTGATAGGGCCTCAGCGTCGCCGCGATTCCATAGCGCTCGGTCAGGCGTCGGGTGACGCGGGTGTCCTCGCAGGCGATGATGTCGACGCCCGCCAGGGTCTGCAGGGCCCGCAGCGTGATATCGCCGAGGTTGCCGATGGGCGTGGCCACGAGATGGAGGCCTGGCGCGGCCCGCGGCGCCGTCAGGTGCTGCTCGCCGATCATGAAACGACGGGCGGCAGGTTCCGTCGCGGCCGCGGCCATGCGGGAAGGAGTTGATTTGGCAGGCATTCACGCAGTGTAGACCACGTTCGGAACCGGCGGATACAGGTTTTCGCGAGCGTCGGACTTTGCACACGCTGCCCGATTGTGATTGAAAGCAGCCCTGCGGCTTGCGGCGGATGCATCGGCAACCCGTAAAATGCGGTTGTTTTGATTAACCATTCGCCGACAATATGATCCTCTGCGGGGGAGTGGTGTCGGCGATCGTGGCGCGAACGGAAGAGCTTTATGGCGGGTCCCTTTGATCCTGACGCCTTGAAGGGCGGCGCAAGCCGGCGTGCCGTCCTTGGCCTCGTCCTCGGCGCGCCGCTGCTCGGGGCTTGTGCGGGGGTCCAGTCCGCACTGACGAACAGCGCGCAGCAGGCCGATGCCGGACCAGCCCAGCAGCCGCTCACGGTGGGAACCGGCCAGATCAAGGTCGGGCTGCTTTTGCCGTTGTCCGCTTCGGGCAATGCCGGCGTCGCGGCGCAATCGATGAAGAATGCCGCCGAAATGGCGCTGGCCGAGTTCCAGAATCCAAACCTCCAATTGCTGATCAAGGACGATGGCGGCAATGCGCAGGGCGCGCAGAGCGGCGTCCAGCAGGCGCTCGATGAGGGCGCGGAAATCATTCTTGGTCCGCTGTTCGGCGCGTCCGTGCCGGCGGCCGCCCAGCTCACGCGAACTCGCGGCATCCCGATGATCGCGTTCTCGACCGATTCGAGCGTGGCCGGGCGCGGCGTCTATCTGCTGAGCTTCCTGCCGGAGTCCGACGTCTCGCGGATCATCGACTACTCGGCCGGGACCGGAAAGCGCTCCTTCGCCGCGCTGGTGCCGGAGAACGCCTACGGCAACGTCGTGGAGGGTGCGTTCAAGCAGGAAGTCAGCCGCAAGGGTGGCCGCATCGTCGCGTTCGAACGCTATGGCGCCGATCGTTCCACAGCGGTGCGCAACGTCACGCAGGCGCTCGGCAGCGCCGATGCGCTGTTCATCGCCGACGATGGCGATGTGGTCGTCGGTCTTGCCGAATCGCTGACCGCGGCCGGCGCCAATCTCAAGCGCGTGCAACTGCTCGGCACCGGTCTGTGGGACAGTCCGCGCGTCTTCTCCAGTGCGGCGATGCAGGGCGGGCTCTATGCGGCGCCGGATCCGTCGGGCTTCCGGGCCTTCTCCGGCCGTTACAGCGGCAAGTACGGCCAGCCGCCGGTGCGGACGGCGACGCTGGCCTATGACGCCGTGGCGCTGGTCGCGGCGCTGGCGCGCACCCAGGGCAATCAGAAATTTTCCGCGGAGGTGCTGACCAATCCGTCCGGCTTTGCCGGGATCGACGGCCTGTTCCGCTTCCGCCCGGATGGGACCAATCAGCGCGGGCTCGCGGTGATGCGGGTCGCCTCGGGCGGCGGCCAGCCGGTCGCCGGTTCGCCCAAGAGTTTCGGCGCCTGACGTGGATCGCGGGGCGAAGCTTCAGGCTGCAAGATCGGCGACCACCGCATCGAGCAGCGGAAAGCCCGCCTGCGTCACGCGAAGGCGGCCATCGGCGTCGACCATGATCGCGCCTTCCTCGCGCAGCAGCGCGATGCGGCGCGGATCGAGATCGCGGCCAGCAATTGCCCGATAGCGTTGCGGATCGATGCCTTCAGCGAGACGCAGGCCCATCAGCAGGAATTCGTCGGCGCACTCCTCGCGATTGAGCAGGTCGTCGGTGACGATGCCATGCCCATTGGCCTCGACCCGCATCAGCCATGCCTCGGGCCGTCGTTCGGTGGCGAGCGCATGGCGCGTGCCGTCGATAGCGAGCCGGCCGTGCGCGCCGGGACCGACGCCGGCATATTCCTGGCCGCGCCAGTAAACCAGGTTGTGCCGGCACTCGGCACCGGGCCGGGCATGATTCGAGATCTCGTAAGCCGGCAGCCCGTGCCGCGCGCAGACATCCTGGGTGACGTCGTAGAGCGCGCGCGCGATCGACTCGTCAGGCGTCTTCAGCTTGCCGGCGGCATGCAGGCCGTGGAACGGCGTGCCTTCCTCGATGGTGAGTTGATAGAGCGAGAGGTGCTCGGCCGCTTCCGAGATCGCCAGCGTCAGCTCGTCGGTCCACATTTGCGGCGTCTGATCGGGGCGCGCATAGATCAGGTCGAAGGAATAGCGGTCGAAAGCGGAGCGGGCGATCGCGACCGCATCGAGCGCCTCGCGCGCGCTGTGCAGCCGGCCCAGCATCTTCAGCGAGGCATCGTCCAGCGCCTGGACGCCGAGCGAGACGCGATTGACGCCGGCGGCGCGATAGCCGTGGAAGCGGGTGGCGTCGACGCTGGTGGGATTGGCCTCCAGCGTCACCTCGACGTTCGGAGCGATCGACCAGAATCTGCCGATCGCGTCGAGAATCGCGCCGATGGTCTGCGGCTGCATCAGCGACGGCGTGCCGCCGCCGAAGAAGATCGATGATACAAGACGGCGCGGGGCGCGTTCCGCCAGGGTCCCGATCTCGCGCGCGAAGGCCTTTGCATAACGCGCTTCGTCGATCGCCACATGCCGGACATGGCTGTTGAAGTCGCAGTAAGGGCATTTCGACAGGCAGAAGGGCCAGTGGACATACACGCCGAAGGCGTCCTGCGTGTCAGCGCGGGTCAAGGCAGCGCTCCGCGAGCTTGACGAAGGCGCGCGCCCGGTGCGACAGCCCGAGGCCGAGCGGCGGCAGCCCGTGCTTCTCGATGCTGGTCATCTCGCCGAAGGTGCGCTCATGGCCATCGGGCAGGAAAGCCGGATCATAGCCGAAGCCGGCGGTCCCGCGCGGCGGCCACACCAGCGTCCCGTCGACGCGCGCCTCGACTTCCTCGAGATGCTGGTCGGGCCAGGCGACGCAGAGCGCGGAGACGAAGTGCGCAGTGCGCTGGTCGGGTGTCCGCGCGCCGCGCTCCTGCAGCAGCCGCTCGACCTGCGCCATCGCGGCGGCAAAATCCTTGTTGGGGCCGGCCCATCGCGCCGAATAGATTCCCGGCGCGCCGTCGAGCGCGTCGACGACGAGGCCGGAATCGTCGGCGAACGCAGGCAGCCCGGCTGCCTTCGCCGCGGCGGTCGCCTTGATGCGGGCATTGGCCTGAAAACTCTCGCCGGTTTCCTCCGGCTCGGCGAGCTTCAGCTCCGCAGCCGATATCGCCTCGACTCCATGAGGCGCCAGCAGCTCGCGCATCTCGGCGAGCTTGCCGGGATTGTGGGTGGCGATAACGAGTTTGCCGGTGATTCGCCGATGCATCCGTCGATCCTACGTCAAGGCGGGCTGGTGCGGAACACGCGGCCCCTAGGTCACCGCCATCTTCTGCAGATCGATCAGGCGGGCGACGCCCTTCTGTGCCAGCGCCATCAGCGCCAGAAACTCGTCCTGCGAGAACGGCGTGCGCTCAGCCGTTCCCTGCACCTCGATGATGCGGCCGTTGCCGGTCATGACGAAATTGGCGTCGGTCTCCGCCTCGGAATCCTCGGCATAATCCAGATCGAGCACCGGGGTGCCGTTATAGATGCCGCAGGAGATCGCAGCGACATTGTCGCGAAGCACGCTGTCCTTCACCATGTTGCGGGCCTTCATCCAGCCGATGCAGTCGGCCAGCGCCACCCACGCGCCGGTGATCGAAGCCGTCCGTGTTCCGCCATCGGCCTGCAGCACGTCGCAGTCCACGGTGATCTGGCGCTCGCCCAGCGCTTCGAGGTCGAGCGCAGCGCGCAGCGAACGGCCGATCAGACGCTGAATTTCCACGGTGCGGCCGCTTTGCTTGCCGGCCGAAGCCTCGCGGCGGGTTCGCTCCAGCGTGGCGCGCGGCAGCATACCGTATTCCGCCGTGACCCAGCCGCGGCCCTGGCCCTTCAGCCATGGCGGCAGCCGCTCCTCGAGGGTCGCGGTGACCAGCACATGCGTGTCGCCGAATTTGACCAGGCAGGAACCCTCGGCATATTTCACCACCCCGCGCTCCAGCGAGACGGGTCGCAATTCATCCGGCGCACGGCGGCTCGGCCGCATGGCAATTCTCCTGCTGAGTCTGAGGAAGGCACGTTCTCGGGGCTGCTTTTAGGTGGCGGGCGCGTGGGCGGCAAGGCCCCAAGGCGTTGTGGGCCTCGGCATTTCCCGAGTCACGCCGACTTGTATCCCGGGCTCAATATGGACAGATTATGGTCTGTTGACCAAGGAGTTAACCGTGGCCCATCATGAATCGACCGGGCTCATCGCCCCCTATGCGGGGCTGGCCCAGCTCAATGAGCGCTCCCGGGAGATTTTCCGGCAGATCGTCGAAAGCTATCTCGCAACCGGCGAGCCGGCGGGATCGCGCAACATTTCGCGGTTGATCAGCAAGCCGCTTTCGCCAGCCTCGGTTCGCAACGTGATGTCCGACCTCGAGCAGCTCGGACTGATCTATGCGCCGCACACCTCGGCCGGCCGGCTGCCGACGGAGTTCGGATTGCGGTTCTTCGTCGATGCCCTGATGCAGGTCGGAGAGTTGTCCGAGGCGGAGCAGAAGTCGATCCAGAGCCAGCTCGCGTCGGTCGGCAAGGCGCAGTCGGTCGAAGCCGCGTTGAGCGAGGCGCTCACCCAGTTGTCCGGCCTCACGCGCACCGCTGCAATCGTGCTGACGGCGAAGTCCAATGTGCGCCTCAAGCACATCGAATTCGTCCGGCTGGAGCCGGCACGGGCATTGGTCGTCCTGGTCACCGAGGATGGTCAGGTGGAAAACCGCGTGCTCGACCTGCCGCCCGGTGTTCCCTCGTCCGCTCTGGTCGAAGCGTCGAATTTTCTCAATGCGAGAATCCGTGGCCGCACCCTGGCGGAAACGCGGCAGGAGCTGGAGGTCGCGATCGCGCAGGCGCGCGCCGAGCTCGACCAGCTGACCCAGAAGATCGTGGCGGCAGGCATCGCCAGCTGGTCCGGCGGCGATGGCGAAGATCGCCAGCTCATCGTTCGCGGCCAAGCCAACCTGCTCGAGGACCTTCACGCGATGGAGGATCTGGAGCGGGTCCGGCTGCTGTTCGACGATCTCGAAAGCAAACGCGAGGTGATCGACCTGCTCGGCCGCGCCGAGAACGCGGAAGGTGTGCGCATCTTCATCGGATCGGAGAACAAGCTGTTCTCGCTGTCCGGCTCGTCCACCATCGTCGCACCCTACAGCGATGGCGCGGGGCATATCGTCGGCGTGCTCGGCGTGATCGGGCCGACCAGGCTGAATTATGCGCGTGTGATCCCGATGGTGGACTATGCTGCGCGCATCGTCAGCCAGATGCTGGCGGCGCAATCGACCTAGGCGGAACGCTCGCCGCAGCGCGGCGGCCGGACCATAGCCTTGATTTTCGAGTCGAAAGCACGATATCCCGGCCAGCAACCACCCTTCAGTTCAGAGGTTTCGAGAAGCAGGATGATGACTGATCCTCACGGGCAGAGCGGACACCAGGAAACTCCGGAGACCTCCTCGCAGGAGGCCGAGCCGGTGGTTTCGAAGCCGTACATCATGCCGGATGATCCGGCGGAGGGGTCGGCCGAAGCGCTCGCCAAGGAGGCCGCCGAGGCGCGCGACCGCGTGCTGCGAACGCTGGCGGAGATGGAGAACCTGCGCAAGCGCACGGCGCGTGAAGTCGCCGATGCGCGTACCTACGGAATCACCGGATTTGCCCGTGACGTTCTCGACATCGCGGATAATCTGCAGCGGGCGCTGGATGCCGTCCCGGCGGAGGCGCGGGCAGCCGCCGATCCGGGCCTCAAGGGCCTGATCGAAGGCGTCGAGCTGACCGAGCGCTCCCTGCTCAATGCGCTGGAAAAGCACGGCGTCAAGAAATTCGATCCGGCCGGACAGAAATTCGATCCGAATTTTCAGCAGGCGATGTTCGAAGTGCCGGACCCATCGGTGCCTCCCGGCACCGTCGTTCAGGTTGTGCAGGCGGGCTATACCATCGGGGACCGCGTCCTGCGGCCGGCGCTGGTCGGCGTTTCCAAGGGCGGCGCCAAGGCGCCCGCATCCGAATAGCGATCTCACATCCGCAAAAGGCGATCGCGCCCCGGCAGGGAGCGGTCGCCGATCAACGCCATTCCCTCAATGGCGGACAGTCTCATGGGCCAAAGGCTCAGCGGGCGTCGATGCCGTCACGCACGCTGCGGAAGCGGGGGAAGGCGCTCGACCATTGCTCGCGCGGCGAGCTTCCGATGACGCGCAGGGCATTGCGCCCGGTGAAGCGAAGCCACTGCACCACCGTCACCGGCGTGTTGTTCTTGCCGCTGACGGCTTCGATGCGGGTCTCGTAGCCCGGCGCGCCGTCGATCCGGATCGGCTCGGCGACGGTGATCCGCCCCGCCCGCAGCCCTGGGATCTGGGCGGCCGCCTGCTGGGCGAAGCGGGCACGATCGTCCGATCGCTCCGGCACCCCGCCAAGGACGCCCAGCACCATGAAGGGCGCGGTTTCAATCCCGGTCTCCTCGTCGGAGTCGGCCAGGATCACCGCGCCGCCGGGGGGCAGGGTCCGGACCAGCTTGAAGTTGCCGCGGTCTCCGACCTTGAACGGCAGCGCGTTGAGCTGCTCCTCGACCGGGACCTCCTTGCGGAGATTGGCCGATGCGAACATCTGCCGGACCGCGTCGTCGGTGTAAATCTTGCTGGCATTCTCCGGGACCTGCACCGCGATGAAGCCGGAAAAGCTGCCGCCCGACAGAATGAGGGAATAACGGCGCACCGGCGTATTGCCGTCCCGCGCGTTCTCCACGGTGTAATAGGCGCGGCCGGCCGCGGTTTCGATGGTCTCCGGCCTGGCGCCGGCCGCCCCCTCCGGGCGCTGCTGGACGCTCAGCTCGACCTCGCGATAGGCCGCGGCCGGAAGCTCGGCCATCAGCACCCGGACGCTATGGTCTTCGGTCTCGAAGCCGGAGAAGGCCTTGGCGGGAGAGAGGCCGATCAGGGGAACCAGGCCGATCCGCGAGCCGGGCAAGAACACCAGGTCTGCAGCGAAGGCGACCGGTCCGAAAAACGACGTGGCGACGACGATGGCGAAGGCGCAGAGAAACTTGATCATGAAGCTCTACTGAGGGTGGTTTGCGGCCGTTCGATGGTCGGCCGCCGCGGCCATTTTGCCAATAGGCTTCTGGCGCTCAAGGGGTGCATTGGCCGCAGGCCGCCCTGCGTCGGCCGGCGGCCGCCGCCATTGGCTGCGATATCGCAAATATCGCGATGTTTTCGCGGGTCGGGGGCAGGTCCGGTCCTTGCGGGGCACACCCCCCCTCCTATATGAGGCTCACCAATCGCAATATTGCGAACTGTCGATATCTGGGGGGTTGGACCAGGGCGCCGTCAGGGCCTAGCCGACCTGCCGCAACAAGAAGGATATGAGGACCATGGGAAAGGTCATTGGGATCGATCTCGGCACCACCAATTCGTGCGTCGCCGTCATGGACGGCAAGACCGCAAAAGTCATCGAGAATGCCGAAGGGATGCGGACGACGCCGTCGATCGTTGCGTTCACCGACGACGGTGAGCGGCTGGTGGGCCAGCCGGCCAAGCGCCAGGCGGTGACCAACCCCGAGCGGACCATCTTCGCGGTGAAGCGCCTGATCGGCCGCCGCTATGACGATCCGATGGTGGAGAAGGACAAGAAGCTTGTCCCTTACAAGATTTCCAAGGCCTCCAATGGCGACGCCTGGGTCGAGGTCGACGGCAAGACCTATTCGCCCTCGCAGGTGTCCGCCTTCATTCTGCAAAAGATGAAGGAAACCGCGGAGGCGCATCTCGGCCAGAAGGTCGAGCAGGCGGTCATCACCGTGCCGGCCTATTTCAACGACGCGCAGCGCCAGGCCACCAAGGACGCCGGCAAGATCGCCGGCCTCGAAGTGCTGCGCATCATCAACGAGCCGACTGCAGCGGCGCTCGCCTATGGTCTCGACAAGGCGAAGAGCGGCACCATCGCGGTCTACGACCTCGGCGGCGGCACGTTCGACGTGTCGATCCTCGAGATCGGAGACGGCGTGTTCGAGGTGAAGTCCACCAACGGCGACACCTTCCTCGGCGGTGAAGACTTCGACATGCGTCTGGTCGGCTATCTCGCCGATGAATTCCAGAAGGAGCAGGGCATCGACCTGCGCAAGGACAAGCTTGCGCTGCAGCGCCTGAAGGAAGCTGCCGAGAAAGCCAAGATCGAGCTGTCGTCGACCACGCAGACCGAGGTCAACCTGCCGTTCATCACCGCCGATCAGTCGGGTCCGAAGCACCTGACCATGAAGCTGACGCGGGCGAAGTTCGAGGCGCTGGTCGAGGACCTGATCCAGAAGACGATCGAGCCGTGCCGCAAGGCGCTGAAGGATGCCGGCCTCTCGGCCGGTGAGATCGGCGAAGTGGTGCTGGTCGGCGGCATGACCCGCATGCCGAAGATCCAGGAAGTCGTGAAGCAGTTCTTCGGCAAGGAGCCGCACAAGGGCGTCAACCCCGACGAGGTGGTGGCGATCGGCGCCGCGGTGCAGGCCGGCGTGCTGCAGGGCGACGTCAAGGACGTGCTGCTGCTCGACGTCACGCCGCTGTCGCTCGGCATCGAGACGCTGGGCGGCGTGTTCACCCGCATCATCGACCGCAACACCACGATCCCGACCAAGAAGAGCCAGGTGTTCTCCACCGCGGAAGACAATCAGAACGCGGTCACCATCCGGGTCTTCCAGGGCGAGCGTGAAATGGCGGCCGACAACAAGATGCTCGGCCAGTTCGACCTGATGGGGATTCCTCCGGCGCCGCGCGGCATGCCGCAGATCGAGGTGACGTTCGACATCGACGCCAACGGCATCGTCAACGTCTCGGCCAAGGACAAGGCCACCGGCAAGGAGCAGCAGATTCGCATCCAGGCCTCTGGCGGATTGTCCGAAGCCGACATCGAGAAGATGGTCAAGGACGCCGAAGCCAATGCCGCCGAGGACAAGAAGCGCCGCGAGGCGGTGGATGCCAAGAACCACGCCGACGCCTTGGTGCATTCGACCGAGAAGGCGCTTGCCGAGCACGGCTCGAAGGTGGCCGACAGCGATCGCCGCGCCATCGAGGATGCCGTCAGCGATCTCAAGGAAGCGCTGAAGGGCGATGATGCCGAGGCGATCAAGGCCAAGGCCAACACCCTGGCGCAGGTCTCGATGAAGCTCGGCGAGGCCATGTACAAGCAGGCCGAGGCCGATCCCGCCAAGGGCGCGGGTTCGGGCGCCGCGCAGGACGACGTCGTCGACGCCGAATTCACCGAAGTCGACGACGACAAGGACGGCAAGAAGTCCGCCTAACCATTGAGGGCCAGCGGCCATGTCGTTCGATGTGGATACGATGACAGCCCCCGGGCAGGTCCCGGGGGTTGGGGGGAAAGCGACGGAGTCTCGCGCGTGTGTTGCCGGGTCCCGCGGCGGTGAGAGCGGGGGCCATTGATGTCGGCGAAGCGCTGCTATTATGAAACGCTCGAGGTCGACCGGACGGTCTCCGAGGCCGGGCTCAAGGCCGCCTTCCGCAAGCAGGCGATGAAGTGGCACCCGGATCGCAATCCGGGCGACAAGGCCTGCGAGGCGCGGTTCAAGGAAATCAACGAAGCCTACGAAGTTCTCAAGGACGGCGACAAGCGTGCCGCCTATGACCGCTTCGGGCACGCGGCCTTCGAGCAGGGCAATGGTGGCGCGGGTCCCGGCTTCGGTGCCGGCTTTGCGTCCTCGTTCTCCGATATCTTCGAAGATCTGTTTGGCATGGCCAGCCGTGGCCGCGCCGGCGGGCGTGAGCGTGGCGCCGATCTCCGGTACAACATGGAAATCTCGCTGGAGGAGGCCTTTTCCGGCAAGACCGCGCAAATCGAGATTCCGGTCTCGGTCACCTGCGAATCCTGCTCCGGCACCGGCGCCAAGGCGGGGACCAAGCCGAAAATCTGCCCGATGTGCGGCGGTGCCGGCCGGGTCCGGCAGGCGCAGGGCTTCTTCACGTTGGAGCGCACCTGCCCGGGATGCCAGGGGCGCGGCCAGATGATCGAGGAGCCGTGTCCGTCTTGCGCGGGATCCGGGCGGGTCGTGCGCGAGCGCACCTTGTCCGTCAACATTCCGCCGGGCGTCGAGGATGGAACCCGCATCCGCCTCGCCAACGAAGGGGAGGCCGGGATTCGCGGCGGTCCGCCGGGCGATCTCTACATCTTCCTGTCTTTGGCCTCCCACGACTTTTTCCAGCGGGATGGAGCGGACCTGCATTGCCGCGTTCCGATCTCCATGGTGACGGCGGCGCTGGGCGGAGAATTCGAAGTCCCGACCATCGAAAAGGGCAAGGCCAAGGTGAAGGTTCCGGCGGGCACGCAGTCCGGCAAGCGGTTCCGCATCGCCGGCAAGGGCATGCCAGTGTTGCGTTCCCGTCAGACTGGCGACATGTATGTCCAGGTGGTCGTGGAAACGCCGCAAAATCTCACCAAGAAACAACAGGAATTGCTGGCCGAGTTCGAACGGCTGTCATCCGGAGCGACGCAGCCGGAGGCGGCCGGTTTCTTTACGAAGGTCAAAGACTTCTTCGGTGCACGTAGCGCGGTGTAGCAGGCTCCTTGACCGGTTTCCTGACCCGCGTTACCTCTTTTATGAACAGAATTTGACATCTTCCCGTCCGAGGCCCCCCTTTCTGGGTGCGACATGTCCCTTCCTTCATCCGCGCGCGCGTTAAAGAAGCAGCCTCGTCTCGATGACGAGGTTCGTTTTCTGCGCTCCTGGATCGAGAAGCCGCTGCACATGGGCGCCGTGATGCCTTCGGGGCGGGTTCTGGCGCGCACCATGGCGCAATTCGTCGATCTCAGGACCAGCGGTCCGGTGGTCGAGCTCGGGCCGGGTACCGGTGCGATCACCAGTGCCCTGATCGAGCGCGGCGTCGAGCCCAGCCGGTTGGTCCTGGTCGAGTACAATCCCAGCTTCTGCGCCCTGCTGAAGGATCGTTATCCGCAGGCGACCGTGGTGCAGGGAGATGCCTACAAGCTCCGCGACACGCTGTGGGACGTGCTGGAGGCGCCCGCCTCGGCGGTGGTGTCCGGCCTTCCGCTGGTGACCAAGCCCATGCTGACCCGGCTGAAGCTGATCCGGGATGCGTTTTCGGCGCTCGTCCCCGGAGCGCCGTTCGTGCAGTTCACCTATTCGGTCACCCCGCCGATTCCAAAATCGCTGCCCGGCGTTTCGACCGAGGCGTCGGAGCGGATCTGGATGAACCTTCCGCCGGCGCGCGTCTGGGTGTATCGCAAGGGCTGAGCCTCCGGCACGCCGCCGGACCTGGCGCAGCCGGATGCGATCGGATCGATGATACCCGCGGCCTCCCTGAAAATCCTGGTCATCCCCGGATCGCTGCGCACAGGCTCGCTGAATGTGCGTCTGGCCGCAACCATCATGGCCGAGTTCGCGGAGGCCGGGGTCAAGGTGCGGCAAATCTCGCTCGCCGACTATCCCCTGCCGATCTATGACGGCGACCTCGAGGCCCATTCGGGGGTGCCGGCCGAAGCGGTCAAGCTCAAGCGGATGATCGGGGCGCATGATGGCGTCGTTCTGGTCAGTCCGGAATACAATTCGTTGCCGCCGCCGCTCCTGAAGAACGCGCTCGACTGGGTGACGCGCGTGAACGAGCGCGGTGAGCCGGCAGGGCATGTGCTGCGGCATCGGCCGTTCGCTCTGGCTTCCGCGTCGGAGGGGCGATTCGGCGGGGCACGCGGTCTGATGATGCTGCGGTTGATGCTGACCGGCTGCCGCGCCATGGTGATCCCGGAGCAGCTCGCGCTGTCGTTCGCCGATCAAGCTTATGATGAGAGAGACCGGCTGAAATCCGGAACCGACAGAGACACGCTCAAGGCCCTGGTCCGGCAGTTGATCGATGTGGCGCAGGAGATGAGGCAGTATGACGAACCCGAAGATCCCCGCCCGTGACCGCCTGATCGTTGCGCTCGATATCCCCACCGTGGACGCCGCCGAGGCGCTGGTGACGCAACTCGGCGACAGCGTGACGTTCTACAAGATCGGCTATCAGCTCGGTTATGCCGGAGGCCTGTCGCTGGTCCGCCGGCTTGCTGACGCGGGCAAGAAGGTTTTCCTCGACCTCAAGCTGCACGACATCGGCAATACGGTGGCGCGCGGTGTCGAGAGCGTGGCCGGGCTCGGTGCGACGTTTCTCACGGTGCACGCCTATCCGCAAACCATGCAGGCTGCGGTCGAGGCGCGAGGCAGGTCCGGCCTGAAGATTCTCGCGGTCACGGTGCTGACCTCCTATGACGATCAGGATCTGCAGGCGGCGGGCTACGGTATCGGCGTTGCCGATCTGGTGCGGCGGCGCGCCGAGCAGGCGAAGGCGATCGGCGTTGATGGTCTGGTCTGCTCCGCGGAGGAGGTGGCCAATCTGCGTGCCGTCGTGGATGCCGGCATGGACTTGGTCACGCCAGGCATCCGGCCCGCGGGCAGTGCGGCCGGCGATCAGAAGCGCATCATGACGCCGGCGCAGGCCATCGCCGCCGGCGCGAATTATCTGGTGGTGGGCCGCCCGGTGATCGCGGCGGCTGATC